>Ga0105857_1000281_pt1 | contig 21682 bp, 10 predicted proteins | sample OrgsoiDNA_201061_FD_89682 | JGI IMG/M metagenome (GOLD analysis project Ga0105857, IMG submission 89682) | Permafrost soil microbial communities from the Arctic, to analyse light accelerated degradation of dissolved organic matter (DOM) -... | ecosystem: Environmental > Terrestrial > Soil >...
CGCTTGAAGCTTTCGTTGTATAAGACGCGCTCAATCGACTTTCGGGTCTCGACTCTGCCGACCCTGTTTGGCGAGAAGATCGTGATGCGGATTTTGGATCCTTCGAGCGCCCAGGTCGGCATCGACGCCTTGGGCTACGACCCGGACCAGCGCGATTTGCTGGTTGCGGCCGTGCGCCGGCCTTATGGGATGGTGTTGGTCACGGGTCCGACGGGCTCGGGCAAAACCGTGTCGCTCTACACGTGCTTGAATTTGCTCAACGACCCGAGCGTGAACATCTCCACCGCCGAAGATCCGTCGGAAATCAACTTGCCGGGCGTGAACCAGGTGAACGTGAACGACCGGGCTGGGTTGACCTTCTCCGTGGCCCTGCGCAGCTTCTTGCGGCAGGACCCGGACGTGATCATGGTCGGCGAAATCCGGGACTTGGAGACGGCCGACATCGCCATCAAGGCCGCTTTGACGGGCCACATGGTGCTGTCGACCCTGCACACGAACAGCGCGCCGGAAACGCTCACGCGGATGGTGGACATGGGCGTGGCGCCGTTCAACATCGCCAGCGCCGTTTCCCTCATCACCGCGCAGCGCCTGGCTCGGAAATTGTGCCCGCACTGCAAGCGCGCTAAAATTTTGGACAAGCTGGCTTTGACGGAAGCCGGCTACACAGAAGCCGCCATGGAAGGCTACGGATCGAGCTGGAGCACCTATGAGCCCGTCGGCTGCGACAAATGCAAGGATGGCTACAAGGGGCGGACCGGCATTTACCAAGTGATGCCGGTGAACGATGAAATGCGCTCATCGATTCTGGGCGGCGGCAACGCCTTGGAGATTGACGCGATCGCCGATCGATGCGGATACCGAAACCTGCGGCAATCTGGCCTTTTGAAAGTGAAGCAAGGCGTGACCAGCCTCGCCGAAGTCCTGGGCGTGACCAACGACTGACGACGCAAGCGAAGGCGGCCGCCCCGCAGAAGCCGCTCGCGGTTGGGGAAAACGGGCGCGGCAACGGCCGAGAACGAGCGCGGGGGCTGGGGCTGGGGCTGGGCGTTGATTTTGTTGTTTTGGTTTTGGTTTGTCTTTTTGTCTTTTTCTGCGCAAAGCGCCGCGCTCCGCTGTTGCTTTTGTTTGGCGCGGTTTTTGAATTGAACTCTCCGCGACGCCGATTTTTCCGACGTTTGCCCTATCTGGCCGAAAGGCCGTCCATTTTGTTGTGCCTTTTTGCGCTTTCGCCCTTGGAGCTGTCATGCGTCGCTTGCCCCTGAGTGTTCGTCCTCGCCAACGCGGCGTCTCCGCGACGGGCGTCTTCATCTTTTTCTTTGTTGTTTTCTGGATCATCGTCCTGACCAGCAAGGTCGGAATGCCGTATTGGAACGCGCACATTGTTCATGGCGACATCGTCAAAAGCCTTGACGAGCAAGCCTCGCAGCCCACTTACGACGCCACGGCCCTGCGCATGTCGATTTATCAGCGCGCGCAGGTGGACAACATCGTGGTGCCGCCGGACTCGGTGGACGTCCAAATCGACGACGACAACAACATCGTCGTTGTCGTGCCCTACCGCCAAATCGTGCCGGTCTGGTCCGGGGCCACGCTGCAGTTTGACCTGCCGCAGCGCGTGCAGCGCAACGCCAGCAAATCCGCCCACCGTTCGCTCGCCGAGTGACGGAGCGCGCGAGGAAGGCGGCGACGGGCTTCTGAATTTTGGCGCAGAAAACCCCGCCTCGCCGTTCGCGTTTCTTCCAAGAGCCCGCGCCGCGGGCTCTTTTCACGAAGCAGGCCCGGGCAAGGCAGCCTCCTTTCTCGGCCAGTCGTCCAGAATTTTCAGCTTTGCTGTCTTTCGGAGCCCTTTTGAGAGCCGCAAGCCTTGCCCGCGGTTGTTCATGGGCGCCGCTTTGCGCTAAAATGAAGGCTTGCGCCCAAGCGGGCGGCCCGCGCTGCGTCCTCGCGCTTTATTTGCCTTTTATTTCACCGGATTCTGCATTTCATGAGCAATTTCGTCCATTTGCGCGCCCACTCCGAAAAATCCCTGACCGACAGCGTGCTGCGCATCGGCGACTTGGTGAAAAACGCCCAGGCAAACGGATCCGGCGCGGTGGCCCTCACCGACGCCTCGGGCTTGTTTGGCTCCTTGGACTTCCAAAGCCAAGCGCGCGCGGCGGGCGTGAAGCCCATTTTCGGCGTGGACGCCACGGTCGAGGGCCCCGAGGGCTCGGAAGGCCAAATCTCTCGCTTGCTGTTGCTCGCGGAAGACCAGGCCGGCTACAAAAACCTGCTGGCTCTGGTGAGCCGCGGCTACACCGACAACAACCAAAACGGCCAGTCGATTCTTCGCCGCGATTGGCTCAAAGAGCTCAACGCGGGCGTTTTGTGCCTTTCAGGCGACGAAAAAGACGGCGAAGTCGGCAAACACTTGGTCGCCGGCCGCTTTGAAGAAGCGCTCGAGGCCGCCCGCGGTTGGAGCGAAGTGTTTCCCGGGCGCTTCTTCATCGAGCTGCAACGCCGCGGCGGCAAAGACGAGTCGTCGTTTGTCGAAGGCGCCGCGCGCGTCGCGAGCCTGTTGGGTCTGCCGCCCGTGGCGACGCACCCGATCCAGTTCTTGCGCAAAGAGGATTATCTGGCGCATGAAGTGCGCGTCTGCATCAAAGACAAGCAAATCATGCTCGACGCCACGCGCCCTCGGGTTTACACCAATGAGCAGTATATGAAATCCCCCGCGGAAATGGAGGCGCTTTTCTCTGACATTCCGCAGGCGATCGCCAACACCGCGGCCCTTGCCCAGCGCTGCAACGTGAAAATCGAGACGGGCGAGACCTATTTGCCCGACTTCGCCACGCCCGACGGCTCGCCCATCGAGGATTATTTTCCGCGCGCGGCGAAAGAAGGGTTGGAAAGGCGCTTGACCGAGCTCTACCCGGATGAGGCGACGCGCGACGCCAAGCGCCCCGAATATGAGGCGCGCCTGGCTTTCGAGCTGAACACGATCGCAAAAATGGGCTTTGAGGGCTATTTTTTGATTGTCTCGGACTTTATTCGCTGGGGCTTGGAGCACGATGTCTCGGTCGGCCCGGGACGCGGATCGGGCGCCGGCAGCTTGGTCGCCTACTCCCTGAACATCACGGATTTGGATCCCTTGCGCTTCAACTTGCTGTTTGAGCGTTTTTTGAATCCAGATCGCGTCTCCATGCCAGACTTCGACGTCGACTTCTGCAGTGAAAAACGCGGCTTGGTGATCGATTATGTGCGGGGGAAATACGGCCACGCGGCCGTGAGCCAAATTGCCACGTTCGGCACTTTTGGCGCAAAATCCGCCATCCGCGCCATCGGCTCCGCATTGAACATGAACCATTTGGCGCTGCTTGAAATCACCAAGATGATCGTTGTCAAACCGGGCGAAGACATCAGCGTCGACCAGTTCATCCAACAAGAGCCTCGCGTCAAGGAAATGCTGGAAAACGATCCGCAGCTGCGCCGGGTTTTTGAATTTGCCCGCCAACTGGACGGCTTGACCGCGAGCGTCGGCAAGCACGCCGGCGGGGTCGTGATCTCCAAGGGCCGCGTGAGCGATTATTCGGCCCTTTATGTGCCCAAGGACTCCAACGAGCCGGTCACGCAATTCGCCAAAGACGACCTGGAAAAGGTTGGGCTGGTCAAGTTCGACATGCTCGGTTTGACAACCATGACGCACCTCGACAAGACCGCGAAGCTCATTCGCCAAATTCCGGGGCAAGAAAACTTCAATTTGCGCAAGCTGGACATGGAGCGCAAGGACGTTTATGAGAAAATCTTCAACCGAGGCAACACCTTCGGCGTGTTCCAAATGGAAAAGCCAGGCTTCATGCGGCTCGGCATGGATGTGCAAATTGAATCCATAGAGCACTTGACGGACGTTTTGGCTCTTTATCGGCCGGGCACGCTCAATGCGGGCGTTCACCTTAATTATGTCGAACGCAAGCATGGGCGCGAAAAAATCGCAAGCTTGCATCCCTTGGTGGACGAAGTCCTGGCCCCCACGTATGGCGTGATCGTCTATCAAGAGCAAGTGATGCAAGTGGCGCAGAAACTCGCCGGATACTCGCTGGGCGAGGCGGATTTGCTTCGGCGCGCGATGGGCAAGAAAAAGCCTAAAGAAATGGAGCAGCAGACGCAGCGATTCTTGGAGGGCGCGGCCAAAAATGGCGTGTCGCAGGAGCAAGCGATCCATATTTTCGAATTTGTCAAAAAATTCGCGGAATACGGCTTCAACAAATCGCACTCGGCGGCGTATGCCTATTTGGCCCACCAAACGGCTTATTTGAAACACGTGCATCCGCAACAGTTTTATTGCGCCTTGTTCTCCACCAACCTGGATGACTCGGAGCGATTGGCGCAAGTGGCGCATGACGCGATCAAGAACGGCGTGACGCTTTTGCCGCCGGATTTGCACATAAGCGGCGCGGATTTCACCTTGCCCAACGAGGGCGAGAAAGTGATTCGCTTTGGATTCGCGGGCTTGCATGGCGTGGGCCCCGCGCCCGCCGACGCGCTTTGCCGTTTGCGCGAGGCCTCTGGCCCTTTCGCGAGCTTGGAGGATTTGTGCGTCAAGATCAAGGCGGGCGGCAAGCCCTACGCCAGCGTCAACTCCACGGTGTTGGCCGCCTTGATCAATTCGGGCGCGATGGACGCCATTGAGCCCAATCGCGAGCACGCCTTGAAGCACGTGAAGGTTTGGATGGACCACGCGGGCAAGGTCCAGGCTCGGGCAGAGAAAATGGGCGCGCAAATCGTGTCGGGCGCCTTGTCCAGCGTGATGCCCCTTTTGGGCTCGTTGAGCATCGCCCCCAGCGCCAAGGCGGCGGATGGCGAGAGCGCCGCCCCGTTCCCCTCCGTGGTGGGCCGCGCGGTCCGGGCTCCAAAGAAAATCGTGAAGCCGGCCGTGGCGTTGAAGCCCGTGCCGCGCCCGGAGATTTCTGAGCCGACGGCCGAAGATCCTTTGGCGCGCTTGAAAAATGAGAAAAAGGCCCTCGGGTTCTTCATCAGCGGTCACCCGTTTGAGCAGCACAAACGCAATTTGAATGGTTTGGGCTGGACGCGCCCCCTCTCGGAATTGGCTGAAATGGCCCCGCAAAAGCCCTTCCTCACGTTCCCTGTGGCCGGCACCGTTCTGGACGTGAAGGTGTTTCAGACCAAAAATGGCAAAGGCGCGCGCGTGCAGCTGGATGACGGCACGAGCGAATTGACCGTGGTGATGTTCGCTGAAACCTACGCGCAAGTCGCGCCGTGGCTGAAAGTGGACCAGTTTGTCTGCATGGACATTTCGATGGCCGCGGATCGCCAAAACCCTGAAATCGCCAACCCGCAAGCGAAGACGGTGTTGAGCTTGGCGGACCTGCAAGCTCGATTGGCCGAAAAAATGCATGTCCGGCTGCTGCCCGAGCAAGCCGCGCAAGCGATTGCCCTGGGGCTGGCGCATGAAGGCCCTTCGCAATTGACATTGTGGCACCCGATCTCCGAGCACGCTTACGGCCAGGTGCCGTCCAAACTGGGCGTGGCGTGCGAGCCCGCGGCGCTGGCGGCGTTCACGACGGCTTTTGGGGAGGAAAACGTCCGCGTGAGCTACAAGAAGGACTACGCTTTTCCGCGCGCGCCAAAAAAAGTTTACGACACGCCGTATAAGAAGCCGGCCCCGAAAACGGCTCCGGCTGCCAAATGACCTTGAATTGGCCCGCCCTCCCTGTCCCGCTGGCCGACAAGCCCGCGGGACTTTTATTCGCTTTCTGATTTTCGCGGACCCGGAAGCCTCTTCTTTCGCTCGCTCTCGATCGGCGCCGACGCCCCTCCTTCTTGGCCACGACCGCCGCGCGGAGCTTGGCGGACGCCCAAGTCGTTGTGAAGGCGTTTTTTATCCGCCGAACGGCCCCACGCTGCCGCTCAGCTCCTGACGGCGCAGAGAGCGAAGGGCGTGGCCCAGAACGCCCAGCTCGCTGCCGCCAGACAATCTCGGGCCTTGCGCAATTCATCGGGCCCTCATATTCTTTGAATTCGCAATTCCGCGAGCCAGCCCTCACGGGGATATCCGCCATGCCGAGCCACCCGAAGTTCAATGCCTGTGCCCATGGCTTCACGCTGGTGGAGATGATGGTTGTCGTCGCGATCATTGTCATTTTGGCGGCTCTCGCCGTTCCCGCCTACACCACTTACTCTCTCAAAGCAAAATTCACCGAGGTCGTGGTGGCGACTGCCCCCACAAAATCGGCGATCGCGGTGTGCGCGACCAGCGGAGACTGCGTGTCGGGTGGCCAAATTTATTTGGGCGGAGGCATCCCTCCCACCCCCACGGCCCATCAATTCTATGAATTGATGTATACGCAAGTCTATAGCTCGTCGCTGTCCGCCAGCCAAGTTGACGCCATCGCGGACCAATGGACGGCCGCCGGATTCTACATCGCCCAAGCCCCCGGATACAGCTTGAGCTATCCGATTTATTGCTCCAAGATCGTGTCTGACCCGGGTGATTGCCAGAGCACCTCGCTGTTGATGCCCACCGTTTCGCCGCCGTTGCCCATTCCGTGCGTGGGCTCGGCGCCGGGCTGCTCGCCGTCGACAAAATATGCGCAGTCGGTTTCTTATGACACGGCAGGCGTCATCACGGCCACCGCCGTCGCCAACGCGGGATTGGCCCAGGAAACCTATCTGCTCACGCCCAACTACTCCTCCGGCCGGGTTGATTGGAACGCCTCTGGCACTTGCCTGACCCGAGCGGGCGGAGCCCTGTGCTGAATATGTCGGCAATTATCTTGTCGCCGAAGATGGCATTCCGTCAAACAATGGTCAAGGAATCTTTCTTATAGACCGACCGTCGCAATCAGCCTGGCCCTCGCTTCGAACTTCCCACCGACCGTTTCCATACAAACACGCGAACAGGAACGGAGCCGAAGGATACTGTCGAACCATTTGAGCCGCTATTCGATTGAATGAATCATCCAGCCCTGTGGAGTAGGACAGGTGAGCAGCGCCCTGCAAGTCCTCGTAATTAACCGGAAAATCAATCGTAGCCACCCATGCCAGTTGACGATTCGAGGCCGCGGCCCATTGCTCCATCAGCGTAGAAAGATTGATATTCTCAGCATGCACAGTTGCTGTCATACCCAAAGCACTGCAACCAAAAACGACCGATAAAAAAGCATTCACAATTTTTTTCATACTATCCTCCTGAAAGGTTAATGTTGGCAATTTGCTTTCTTTTTAACAAAAAATCCATATCCAAAACTATTATTTTGTTTGCGATTCGATTTTGCCGCCGAATGGTTAAAAAAATCAGCGTCAAGGCCTCCCACCAAGGTGGCACGAGCCAATGAAATTCCCCCTCCTGGCTCGCCGGCGTTGATTTGCCCCCCGCTTTCGCGTAAAATAATGGTTCTCGCCGCATAGCCCCCCGTGAGGGCTCTGGCGCTTGTTTCTTTCTGGATCGATACCTATGACCTCCCCGTTTGTCCACCTGCGCGTCCACTCCGAAAAATCCCTCTCTGACAGCGTGCTGCGCGTCGAAGACCTGGTCGCCAATGCCCAAGAGCACGATTCGGGCGCTGTCGCCCTGACCGATTTGTCCAACATGTTCGCCTCGCTCACCTTCCAAACGGAAGCGCGCGCCGCGGGCGTGAAGCCGATTTTTGGCGCCGATCTTTGGATCGAAGGCGCCGACCCCCTGACCGACAAGCCTGCCCGCGCGCTGATTTTGTGCGAAACGGACGAGGGCTATCACAATCTGCTGACCCTCATCAGCCGCGGCTACACCGACAACAACCAAGGCGGCATCGCGACCATGCGCCGCGAATGGCTGCAAGAGTTGAACGCCGGCCTCATTTGCCTGTCGGGCGACGAGATTTCGGGCGAGCTGGGCCGAAAAATCGTCGAAGGCGACATGGACGGCGCGATGAATGTGGCCAAGACGTGGAACGAAATGTTCCCGGGCCGCTATTTCATCGAACTCCAGCGCCGCGGCGGCCCGCACGAAACGGCATTTGTCGAAGGCGCGGCGAGGGTCGCGAGCGCTTTGGGCATTCCGCCGGTGGCCACGCACCCGATCCAGTTTTTGAAGCAATCGGACTTTTTGGCGCATGAGCTGCGCGTTTGCGACGCCACAAAGTGCATCATGCACGATCCGTCGCGCCCGCGAGATTTCACCAACGAGCAGTATATGAAGTCGCCGGCTGAAATGGCCGAGCTCTTCGCCGACATTCCGGCCGCGATCGCCAACACGACCGCGATCGCCGAGCGCTGCAACGTGAAGATCAAGACCGGCAAGAATTATCTGCCGGACTTCCCGACGCCGGACGGCTCGCCCATCAAGGAGTTCTTCCCGAGAGTTTCCCTGGAAGGCCTTGAACGGCGCCTGATTGAGCTCTACCCGGACGAAGCCGTTCGCGCCTCCAAGCGCGACGAGTATGTCAAGCGCTTGGACTTTGAAGTGAGCATCATCGCGAAGATGGGCTTTGAAGGCTACTTCTTGATCGTGTCCGACTTTATTCGCTGGGGCAAAGAACACGACGTGCCCATCGGCCCGGGGCGTGGATCCGGCGCGGGAAGCTTGGTCGCCTACTCCCTGAACATCACGGATTTGGACCCGCTGCGCTTTGACTTGCTGTTCGAGCGGTTCTTGAATCCGGAACGGGTTTCGATGCCTGACTTCGACGTCGACTTCTGCAGCGAAAAACGCGGCCTCGTGATCGATTACGTGCGCAACAAATACGGCCACGAAGCCGTGAGCCAAATCTCGACTTTCGGGACGTTCGCCGCCAAGGCCGCCGTCAAGGCCGCCGGCCGCGTGCTGGACGTGAATTTCGTGATCATGGACAACGCGACGAAGCTGATGAGCGCGAAACCCGGCACATCGCCCTCGATCGCGACCTTCATCGAAAACGAGCCCAAGCTGCAAGACTTGCTGCAAAATGACGCCAAGCTGCGCCGCGTGTTCGATTTGGCCCTTCAAATCGAAGGCCTCACGGCCAACATCGGCAAGCACGCCGGTGGCGTTTTGATCGCCCCGGGCCGCGTGTCCGACTTCTCGGCCCTCTATGTGCCGAAAGACTCCAACGAGCCGGTGAGCCAATTCGACAAAGACGACATCGAGAAAGCGGGCCTCGTGAAGTTCGACTTCTTGGCCGTGTCGACCCTGACCCACCTGGACAAAGCCGTCAAGCTCATCCAGAAGGACCCGGCGAACAAGGGCTTTGACCTGACCAAGATCGACATGGCGGCCAAGGACGTCTTCGAGATTTACAACGAAGGCAACACCTACGGCATTTTCCAGATGGAGCAGTCCGGCATCACGCAGACGGGCAAGGACATCATCGTCGAGTCGATCGACCACGTGACCGACCTTTTGGCCCTCTACCGGCCAGGCCCTTTGGAATCGGGCATGGTGCAGAACTACATCGACCGGAAAAACGGCCGCGAAGAAATCGCGAGCGTCCACCCCTTGATTGACGAACTCCTCGCCCCGACCTATGGCGTGATCGTGTATCAAGAGCAAGTGATGCTCGTGGCGCAGCAATTGGCGGGTTACTCGCTGGGCGGCGCCGACTTGCTTCGCCGCGCGATGGGCAAGAAGAAGCCCGAGGAAATGGCCAAGCAAACGCAAATTTTCATCGATGGCGCGGCCAAAAACGGCGTGCCTCAAGAGCAAGCCGCGGCGCTCTTCAAATTGATCGAAAAATTCGCTGAATACGGCTTCAACAAGTCGCACTCGGCCGCTTACGCCTATTTGTCGTATCAGACGGCATATGTGAAAAAGCGCTTCCCGACCCAGTTCTTCGCGGCCGGCTTCACCAGCTCGCAGGACGATTCGGACAAACTCGCCGCCACCGCGCGCGACGCGATCAAAAATGGCATGACGATTTTGCCTCCGAGCATCCATGAGTCCGAAGCGGACTTCACGATCGTCCCGGGCGTCGAAAAAACCATCCGTTTCAGCTTCGCCGGATTGAAGGGCGTCGGCGCCGTCCCGGCCGAGCGCCTGACCCAGCTGCGCTTGGACAAAGGCCCCTTCGAAAGCCTGCAAGACTTCTGCGTGAAGCTGGCCAGCGGCGGAAAAACCTACTCGGCGATCTCCAAGAAAGTCATCGAGCAGCTCATCAAGTCGGGCGCGTTTGACGAAATCGCCCCGAACCGCAAGCAAAGCCTCGAAAACCTGCCGGAATTGATCAAATACGGCAAAAAGCTTCAAGAGCGGGCCGAAAAGCTCGGCGCGACCGTCACGACCGGCGCGATTTCCAGCCTCATGCCCTTCATGGCCGCGGCGGATGCCGCGATCGAAGAGACCGCCCCCGAAGCCCCGGCTCCGGAAGCGGACAGCGAAGCGCCGGCCGCCGACTTGCTCTCAGGCCTGGAAGGAGAAGCCCCGGTTGCTGAAACCGGCGCCAAGCCCAAAAAGGCGCGAAAGCCCAAAGCTCCGCCCAAGCCCAAGGCCCCGAAGGCTCTGGCCCCGGTCGCTCTCCCCGCTTTGGTGGACGCGAAAACGGAAGATCCGATCGTTCGCCTTTACGACGAAAAATCGGCTCTGGGCTTTTTCCTGAGCGAACACCCCTATGGCCGCTACCAGAAGTTGCTGGGTGGCTTGAAGTGGGTCAAGCCCATCGAAGAAGTCAACCAAATGCCGCCGGTCAACAGCTGGGACACGACCCCGGTCGCAGGCCTGGTGCTGGAAGTGAAGACGTTCAACGGCGCCAAAGGCAAATTCGCGCGCGTGAAAATCAGCGACGGCACCGGCGAGCTCTCGGCAATGGTCTTCGCCGACACCTACGGCCCGATCAGCAAATGGCTGAAACCCGACCAGTTCGTGGTGATGGACGTGACGCTGAAGCCCGACAACCGCAACCCGGAAGTCGCCTCGCCCGCCGCCAACAACGTGCTGAGCTTGGACGACATGAAGCTGCGCCTGGCCAACAAGATCAATCTGCGCGTGCTGCCGGAGCAGGCCGCCCGCGCGATTGAAATCGCTGAAAAGCATGGCACCAGCAGCAGCCAAATGCCCGTGGTGTTGTGGCACCCGACCAGCGACTCGAGCTACGCTCCGGTCCATCTGCCGCTCAAAGTGCCGTTTGACGAAGCGGTTTTCGAGGAGTTCAAACGCGAATTCGGCGAAGACAATTTCGCGATGAGCTACAAAAAGGACTTCGCGATGCCCCAACGCGAGCGACGCAACAAGCCGCGCTACGGCGGCCACTGATTCCGCAGCGGAGCCTTCGCTCCGCCGGCGGGGAGCGATTTTCAAAGCCGAGGATTTTCCTCGGCTTTTTTCTTTTTTGTTCAGCGCGACCCATTCCGAAGCGGGCAAATTCGAATGGCCTTGAAAGTGATTTATTCAAAAAAATAATTTTTATGTAATTTAAAACCCTTTTAAAAATTATTTTTAATGTTTTTAGCGCCAAAAAATTCCTCAAAATCACGAAAAATCACAAATTCGCCATCCTTGCTTATTTTTTTTCACGTTTTGCCGCCAACGCACGAAAAAAGCCCTCTGTTTTTCTCGTGTTTTCTCCCAGGCGCCCCCCGCCAGAGCCGAACGAGAGCAACAAAAAGCGACCCGAAGGCCGCGTGGAGCACTGCGCTTCTCATCCAAAGCGGGCGCTCTGGCGTTGCGATCAAAAACTAAGCCGCCAGGCTTGCCTTTTGTTTGTCGATCCGGCCGAGCTCGATTTTTTCGATGGTGTAGCCCGCTTTTTGGGCGGCGTCCTCGAACGCCGGGCTCACGAACGCCGCGCGGGCGCCGACCGAATGCGCAAGCCATTTTTCAGCCGCGGCCCGCACATCCTTCATGCTCAGCGAGAGCAGCGTTTCGCGTCGTTTTTGCCGCTCCGGCAGATTCCAGCCCTTTTGGCGGCGCAGCAATTCCGTTTGCGCGCGCGAAAAGAAGGGCTCCGGCTGATCCATTTTGCCGACCACGCTCAAAATGGCCTCCTCGAGGTTGCGGTCCGTCGGCTTTCCGGACAGCGCCCACTCAATGCCGCGTTCAAAGTCCGCGAAGGTGCCCTCCATGCGCGGATCCCGGTAGCTGGAGAACACAAACGCGCCCATCGCGGCGTCATATCGGCTGCCCACGCCGTAGGCCCCGCCCTGCTCGCGCACTGCGCCATGCAAGAATCCCGACTGCATCATGGCGCCCAATGTGATCAAGGCCGCCGTGTCATCGTGCCCCAACGCCGGAGCCGGGAGCGCCCAGTGGCACGCGTTCACTTGCGTGGGCCCGACCAGGGCCACGGTGTGGGGACGCCCGGAATTGGCCACAGGCGCGAGCGCGCGAGGAGCCAAGGACTCGCTGGGGGCGAATCCCGCGAACGCTCGCTGCCATTCGCTTTGGGCCGCCGCCACGCTTTCCGCGCCGCCCGCGATCGCGAAACGCGCGGGGCTCGACAAAAGATTGGCCCAGGCCTCGTCCAATTTCTCGCGGATTTCTCTCGCGCCGTCAGCGTCCTTTGAGAGCTGCGCGAGCTCTCTGGCCCAATGGAACCGCTCGATGCCCGACACCGCGCTCACCGCAGCAGCCACGGGCGAGACCGAACTGAGCGCCATGTGCTTGGCGAAGCCATCTCCGCGCTTGGCCAAGCTGCGCTCTTGGGTGATGGCGGATTGGTCCAGCAAGTAGGCGATGCGCTCGGACTCGTCGAATCGAGCGTCCAACAGCGAAACCGACAAAGACTCAAACAGACGCGAAGAGTCCGTTTCTATGGCGCGCGCGCTAAAATTGAACATCGCGCAAGCCTCGACGCTCGACTGCGCCGACACGTTGGTTGAAAGGTCCGCGTGAATCGCTCCGACTTTTCGGTCGCGCCAGGTTTCGGCGGCGGCGAAATCGCGCTCCCCGTTGCCAAGGCCGAGGAAAAGCGCTTTGGCCAAAGACAGCCAACGCGATCCTTCTGCGACCGTTTTGGGAGCGAGTGAAATCTGCGCCCAAATCAACCCGTTGCTGGGCTCTTCGAACACGTCCGCTGCGAGCCCGGTGTCCGCCATGGCCACGCGCGAGGATTGGCCGCGCGATGTTTTTGGTATTTGGGCGATTTCAATCTTGGGCAAGCAATCGACGTCCGCGGGGGCTTTTTGCAACTCGGCGAGCTCGACGCCCATTCGAGCCAAGCGCTCGCGGTCTTCCAGCGTCAACGCGGCGCTTTCCCGGGCCATTTTCTCTTCTATTTCTTGCGCCTTTTTGGCTTCGAAACGCTCATCCCCCAAGGCGTCGACAATCATCGTCTCCGGGTTTTCGCTCAACAACTTTTTGACGATCGCCTTGAAGCCCTCGTCGCTCGCCATGAGGTTTTCGCGCAATTGCTTCAACGCCGTGGACGAATCCATGCCGTCTAGAACGTCTTCCCCGGCCAGGGCCAAGGGCGCGGCGCGCAACAGGGTTTCGATCGCGGGCTTCTCGTCCTGGCTCCAAGCGCGCTCGTCGAGCTCAAACTCGTCCAGCATGTCTTCCAGCCGATCGCGCGAGAGGCCTTTCTCGGCCGCCTCTTTGACGCCCTCCAGCAGCAGAGCGCGCGCGGCGTCCTTTTGCTCGGGCAGCAAGTTGCTCATCCCAAGCAAAAACAGCGGCGTGTCTTCGCTGGACAAAAGGCCGCTGATGCCCATGGATCCAAAGCCCGCAGATTCGATTCGGCGTGTGACCGGGGTCGACGAGTCGCCAATCAGGGCGCGCTCCAAAAACGCCGCCTCCAGGGCCGCCAAAGGCCCCTTTTCATGCAACGAGCCGAGGCTCCACACCAAAGTGGTCATGTCGCTCGCGGGCTCGCCCTCAACCGCGGGAATCGTGTGCGAGCGATGGCGATCCGGCCCCCACGCAGGCAGCGTGATGCGTTTTTGGTTGCTTTCTTTGCGTTCAAATCCTGCCAGCGCGGGCAGCAGGCGCGCGTCAATTTCTTCCAACCCCACGTCGCCGTAGCTGATGAACACGGCGTTTGAGGGATGATAAAACTCGGCGTGGAATGCCCGCAGCTCCTCGATGGTCAAGTCGAGGACTTCAATGGGCTCTCCGCCCGACACCCATTGATAAGGCGTTCCGGCCAAGGCCTGCGTTCGCAGGCCATAATAAGCCCGATTGGAGGCGCCGGCCATCGCGCCCTTCATTTCATTGAAGACCACGCCCTTGAACGCCATGGGGCTTTTCGGGTCGTTCACGTCCTCCGGCTCCATCCGGCTCGCCTCCTGCCGGCAATCCGTCTCTTTCAGCAGCGGGCGCAGCGTGGCGTCCAGATACACATCCATCAAATTAAAATAATCATCCATTGATTCGGTTGAAAACGGGTAAATCGTCTTGTCCGAATAGGTCATGGCGTTCATGAAGGTCGCGAGCGAGCGGCGCGTCATGAGGAAAAACGGATCACGCGTGGGAAATTTGGCCGATCCGCACAGCGCCAGATGCTCCAAAGCATGCGCTTGGCCACGCGAAGAATTCGGCAGGGTTCGAAAAGCGATCGCGAATCCCTTTTCTTGATCCGGGGCCGCCCAGTGCAAATGGCGGCATCCCAAACGCTCATGTTCGCGCTCGATGAGTTCAAGGCCCAAGGCGGGGCTGTGGCGACGACGAAGCGTTTTGAATTGACTCATTTGGCGTGCGGCTCCTTATTTTTTGTCGAGGCCCGCCCGTAGGGCGGGTGAAAGGCAATACTAGCGCGGAAATTCGCCGCGACGCAAACATTTGCCGCCCGACGACCGCTCGGCGAGAGTTCTTCCGCCGAAGCGCAAATAAATGCCTGAAAACGCAAAAAGCAAGCTCGGCGGGGATTGCGCAGGCTCAGTTTTCTCTATATAAAAGCGAGCACATAGATTTTGCCATCTTGCGTTCGCGCCAAAAAAGCCTTCAATTTGCCTGCGATGACGGGAAAGGGCTTCCGAAAAAAGTCTGGCGCTTGGCGTTTTTGCTTTACAATTGACCGTTTTCGGGGATTTCCGGCAAACCGACGCCCCCCACGACTGTTTAACTTGCCCTCGTGTTTCGGGCTTCTACACCCTCCCAGGAGAGTCGCGCAATGCCGCTTCGCCCCCACGATTCGCTGCGCCACGCCGCGCGCCGCGCCGTCGCCTTGGCTGTTTGTTCGTCAATGCTTGTCGGCGCAGTCCCCTCGGTCGCTTTTGCCCAGTCCACCGCAACGTCCGTCGACCAAGCGCAGCCCGCGCCTCTCTCGAACGGCTTGGCGCCGTCCACGGTGGTGACGACCACGACGGTTGCGGCCCCCTCGGCTCCAACTCCGATGGCGGCTCCCGTTTTGGCGGCCCCGGTGGCTGGATCCAGCTTGGCTCACGCGCACACGTCGGAAGCCAATGGGGGGCAAACGCTGCGTTTTTCGTTCTCGGGCGTGATGCCGCAACCCAAAGTTTTTGAACTGGTGGCTCCACGCCGCCTTGTGTTGGATTTTTCCGGCGCGCAGATGGATTCCGAGCCGGCCCGCAGCCCCTTGGCCCTCAGCGGAATCGGCGCGCAAAGCGTGCAATTCGCGACTGGCAATGGCAAGACGCGCGTGGTGGTCGTTTTGCGCGAAGACGTCCAGTGGGCGCAAGCGATTGACGGCGCTGATTTTGTCTTGACGCTGACTCCGCGCCCGAGCATGGCTGACGCAGGCCTAGCCAAGGCGATTCCGCCGCAAGCGCCGGCCGCGACCGCCTCTGGCATTGGCTCCCCGTTGTCGAATCCAGCCGGAAACGGCGCCGTTTCGCTTCCGGTCTCGGGCTCCACGCCAGCGACCACGGGCGGAGCCACGGCAGGCGCGATGCCGTTGTCGGACACCGCGAAGAAGGGCGGCTACACCAACGACGTCGTCGCCTTGGATTACAAGAAAGGCACCAACGCCGGCTCCGGGCGCCTTGTTGTGGATTTCTCGCAAGCGAATCCAAATGTTGACATCAAGGAAGTGAAGGGCGGCCTGCGCATGGACTTGCTGGGCACCGCCAGCGCGCCGTGGCTGCTTCGCCAATATGACCTGAGCGACCTGATGACGCCGGTCTCGAACATGGACATCCAGCAACTGCCCGATCGCGTTCGCATCTTCTTGCGCGCGCCAGGCACCTGGGCGCAATCGAACTTTCAATTGAACCGCCGGGTGATCGTCGACTTCAACCCGGTGTTCGACAGCACGATTTCCGCGGCGTCCAGCTCGGCTCCGCAATACAAGGGCCAAAAGCTCACGCTCGCTTTTCAGGACGCGCCGGTTCGCCAGCTTCTGGCTGTTCTCGCGGACTTCTCGGGCTTCAACATCATCGCCGCCGACGGCGTCGACGGCAACCTGACCCTGAACCTGAAGGATGTTCCTTGGGACCAGGCCTTGGACGTGATCTTGAAGGCCAAGGGCCTCGACAAGCGCCAAAGCGGAAACGTGGTGTGGGTGGACCGCGCAGAGAACATTCAGCGTCAAGAAGCGTCCGAAGCGGCGTTCACGGCCGCGCAAGAGACGACGCAAGCGTTGGTCACGGAAAGCTTCCAGATCAACTACCAAAAAGCCGAAGCCATTCAGCAACTGTTGGCGGATCCGAAGCAGCCGATCCTGAGCAAGCGCGGAAGCGCGGTGTTTGACGGCCGCACGAACCAGCTCTTCGTCCAAGACATTCCGACAAAAATCGAAGCGGCTCGCGCGCTGATCAAAAAGGTGGACATTCCGGTTCGCCAAGTCGTGATCGAGGCTCAAATCGTTGAAGCCAACGACAGCTTCTCCAAGAGCCTGGGCGTGAAATTCGGCGTCAACGGGGCGGCGGGCGTCGGCGGCGGCGGAAAGGCCACCATCGGCGGCAACTTGGGCCCGACCGCGATCGCCAGCGGCCAGAACGCGAACCCGTTGACCACTTCGGGCACGTTTGAGCAAACGCTCGGCGTGAACTTGCCGGTGACCAGCACGACAGGCGCCAACGCAGGCTTGTTCTCGATGGTGCTCTCGAACGCCGCGGCCACCCGCTTTTTGAACCTGGAGCTGTCGGCTTTGGTTTCGGACGGCCAGGGCCAGATTCTCTCGAATCCGCGCGTGGTCACCGCCGACCAACAAGAGGCGAACATCCAACAGGGCACGCAGATTCCTTACCAGCAAGCGTCGAGCGCAGGGAACACCGACGTGGCCTTCAAGGACGCGAACCTGAGCTTGAAGGTGAAGCCGCAAATCACGCCGGACGGCAACGTCATCATGGACTTGGACATTCACAAAGACTCGGTGGGCCAACAAACCACCAACGGCCCCGCGATTGACACCAAATCCATCAAAACGAACGTTTTGGTCGAATCCGGCGGGACGGTCATCATCGGCGGCATTTATGTGCAAAACGAATCGCTCTCTGTCGACAAGGTGCCTGTGCTGGGCGACTTGCCCCTGATTGGCGGTTTGTTCCGGACCAAGACCAACACGCGTTCGCGCACCGAGCTTTTGGTCCTGATCACGCCGAAAGTCGTCAACAGCACCGTGGGCACCGCAAGCGCGGGCGATGACGGCGACGGCTCGATGGACAGCATCAACCAACCGGTTCAGCCGCATTTGGTTGACGCGCAAAACCTGCGCCTCTCGGCCGAAGGCAAGTCGCCGCGAAGCATTCTGCCGGAGTTTGGCGGAAAACCCGACAAGGAGCTGCAATACAACACGCCGGATCAGTGATTCCCGTTTTCATGCGTCTCAAAGAGCCGGCGAAAGCCGGCTCTTTTCATGTTCCGCCCGCGTTTTCCGAGGGCCTGCCAGGGTCGCGGTTTCACGCGCAAAAACAAAAAAGAAAAAAAGCGGCCGAAGCCGCTTTTCTCTTTTTTGGACGCCAAATCCATCGCGCTGCTCGCTCAGCCTTGCGCGTCGTCTTTGCCGTGGTTGAGCGCCGCGGCGCGCAGCTCATGCTCTTTGTCCGGATTGAGCGCCACGGCCACTTCGAGAGCCTGCCCCATGAAGTGCTCCACGAGCTCGTCGGTGGTCAACTCCTGCTTGCTCGCCTCTTTTAGCTCCTCCACCAGTTTTTGCAGAAACATCAGGCGCTCCACATGGATCAGCGTGCGCGCCCAATCCCTGATTTGGGACTCTTCGGGGGCCCATGCGGCGTTGTCGGCCTCTTCCTCGGGGCGCAGGGGCTCAATGCCCATTTCCACGCCTTGGTCCGCGGTGTTCCATTCGGCGACCACGCGCAGCCCGAAGCGTTCGCGGGCGAAAAAATTGCGAATGGACGCGCTCAGGGCGAGAATGCTGAAGCTCGCCGCCATGTTCTCTTGCGCGCCGCGTTGTGAGGGGTCTTGGGTCATTGGGTTCTCTCTCTCTGTGCGCGCGGCCGCGAGAGGGCCGCGCGTGAATCGATGGGATTGATTGTTTATTGAACAACGGCGAACAAATAATAAACAGGGCGCCGGGACAACGGATGAGGCGATCGGCAGCGCGAGCGTTGCGCGCCGGAGGCCTCAAAAGCATGAGGGATTCGCTGCCGATTCTTTTACCTTCTGATTCGCTTCGTGGCAAGGCCTTGAACATTCTTCGCGCGCGAAAAAAGCGCCAAAACTCTCGCGAGTGATGGCGCTCATTTGTCTCTTTCGCTTAAAGGGGCGGCCCGATTGTGGCCGCGAGCGCCCCTTTTCGATCAGACTTCGGCGCTGCCTTCGTCCTTCTCGTCCGGCGTCGGCACGAACTCAGCCACCACCGGGCCGCGCAGCGCGCGGATGCGGGCTTCGAGCGCGTTGGCGATGTCCGGGTTTTGCTCGAGGAACTCGCGCGCGCCCTTCTTGCCTTGCATGCGCTGGCCTTCGATGGTGTACCACGCGCCGGCTTTTTCGGCGATCTTGGCTTCAACGGCCAAGTCGACGATTTCCGCTTCGCGGCTGACGCCCGCGCCGTAGTAGATGTCCATGATGGCTTCGCGGAACGGGGGGGCCATCTTGTTCTTGACGACCTTCACGCGCGTTTCGTTGCCGATCACGACTTCGCCTTCCTTCAGCGCGCCGATTCGGCGAATGTCCATGCGGACCGAGGAGTAGAACTTCAGGGCATTGCCGCCCGTGGTCGTTTCCGGGTTGCCGAACATCACGCCGATCTTCATGCGGATCTGGTTGATGAAGATGACCAGGGTGTTCGTGCGGTTGACCGTGCCGGTCAGCTTGCGCAGCGCTTGGCTCATCAGTCGAGCTTGCAGGCCCGGGAGCGAATCGCCCATGTCGCCGTCGAGTTCGGCCTTCGGCGTCAGAGCCGCCACCGAGTCAACCACGATCACGCCGACGCTGCCCGAACGCACCAGGGCTTCGACCACTTCAAGGGCTTGTTCGCCGTTGTCCGGCTGCGACACCAGAAGCTTTGACACATCGACGCCCAACTTGCCGGCGTATTGCGGGTCGAGCGCGTGTTCCGCGTCGATGAAGGCGCACGTGTCGCCCAGTTTTTGCGCGGCCGCGATCACTTGCAGCGTCAGCGTCGTCTTGCCGCTCGATTCCGGCCCGTAAATTTCGCAAACCCGACCACGCGGCAGGCCGCCAATGCCCAGCGCCAGATCCAGTTTGAGAGAACCGGTCGAGATGGCCGGATGGTTGATGATCTCGCTCGGGTCCAGGCGCATGACCGTGCCTTTGCCGAATTGCTTTTCAATGCCCGCGAGAGCGGCTTGGAGGGCTTTCGCCTTGTTGTCGTCCATGGATTTTCGTCCTTGAGGTGAGTCAGAGTCTTCGGGTTTGAGAGATAATTTCGAGGCGAGCCGCAGAAGCGACCGCCTCGTGATTTTGAGCCGGAATGGCTCGGTGCCGTGGCTTTCGCCAGAACCCATGAAAAATACAGCCAAATCTTTTTTTTGTCAACGTGTTTTTGTCGTATGGCCCCCGCTCTGGACACGGCGGCATGCACCCGGCTCGCCGTGTCCAAAACAAGGGGCAGCGCGCCAAATCCCCGCCGCTTGAAAACATCATGACACAGAAAAACCGACAAAAACAAAATTATTTCATCTTTTTTCTTTGCCGCCGGCCCCCCGCATTCGCCCGTCAGGCCGCAAGCGTGGCTTTTTGGGCTTTTTTTTCGGCTTGACGGCGCGCAATTCATCTTTTTTTTCTCGCCTGCGCGGCCTTCTCCTATACAATAGGCTTGTTTGGGGCCCGCTTGGCCCCTTTTTCGCGGAGACTTGGATGTCGCATCCAATGCTGGGCGGCGCTTTGGGCGCTGGTTTTTGGTTGTCTTTTGGCGCCATGTTGTTGATGACGCACGTCACGATTTTGTCCGTCACGCTGTATTTGCACCGCTCGATCGCCCACCGCGCGGCGGTGTTCCATCCCGCGTTGGCGAAATTTTTCCGCATTTGGCTGTGGATGAGCACGGGGATGAGCGCGCTCGAATGGGCGGCGGTCCATCGCAAGCACCACGCCAAGTGCGAAACCCCGGAGGACCCGCACAGCCCGCAGCAAAAGGGCCTTTGGAGGGTCATGTGGGCAGGCGCGTGGCTTTACACCCAAGAGGCGGCGAACGCGGACACGATCGAGCGGTTCGGCAAGGGCGCACCGAATGACAAGATGGAGGCGTTTTTCCGCAAACACTCGCTCGCGGGCCTTGGGCTCATGCTGGGGATCGATTTGGCCTTGTTTGGCGTTTGGGGCTTCCCGGTTTTTGTCCTCCAAATCGCATGGATCCCTTTTTGGGCCGCCGGCGTCGTCAATGGCGTGGGCCACTTCTGGGGTTATCGGAATTTCGACTCCGAAGACCAAAGCCGCAACATTCTCCCTTGGGGCATCATCATCGGCGGCGAAGAGTTGCACAACAACCACCACGCGTTTCCTTCCAGCGCCAAATTGTCCTGCAAAAAAGGAGAATTTGATTTGGGTTGGGCGTGGCTGGTGATGTTGGAGAGATTGAATTTGGTGGACATCAAGCGCGCGGCGCGCGCCCCCGAGCTGGGCGTTGAGCAAGCGATCGACCGAGGCACCCTGGACGCGGTCCTTGCTTTTCGCCACCACGCGCAAGCGGACTTGCGCCGAGCGCTGACGCCGTCGCTGCGGGCTAAATTCAGGGCTGTTCTCCAGGATGCTCGCGACCGCGGCGACAGCAGCCTTTCTGGCGCGCGGTTTCGGCATTTTCGCTCCTGGTTCTTCAACGAGAGCGCGCGCAAGCCGCGCAGCGCATGGATCGCGCGCTTTGAGTCCATTGCGCATTCGGACGCCGCCCTCAGAAAAGCGCGCGAAAGCGCCTTGTCGCTAAAAACCCTGTGGGAGCGCTCGCACGTGACGGCCGATGAGCTTTTGGAGCGCCTGAAAGCCTGGGCGCGCGACGCGGAGAGCCACCCCATGGACGGCTTCCAGCAGTTCATCCGCCGCTTGTCTCGCTACAAGTCCGCGAAAGCGGCTTGACGCGCCTGAAAAATCGACGCCACGGCCTCGGCGAGGCCGGACGCAAAAGAGAAAAGGGGCCTTGGGCCCCTTTCTCATTATTTTCGCCACGCTCCGAATTGCAGCGTCCGACGCGGAATTCACCGTTCGATCACGGATTCAGCGCCTTTCTCGACTTTTTTGCGGGGACGACCCCCGCCTTCTCCAAAATGGCGTTCATCACGGCGACTTCGGTCTCCGGCGTGAACTCATTGACCACGAGCTCATATGGATGGCGCCCATCATGCGCCGGCGCGACCCACATTTCTCGCTCGGTGGTGAACATCTCGGTCATCCGGCCCGCGTACTTTTCCAGCGACGCCGACTTGTCGCCGACGAAACGCTCCAAAAAGCGCTTGGCGAGGATATGCATCGGGTTGTCCA
>Ga0105857_1000304_pt1 | contig 20658 bp, 18 predicted proteins | sample OrgsoiDNA_201061_FD_89682 | JGI IMG/M metagenome (GOLD analysis project Ga0105857, IMG submission 89682) | Permafrost soil microbial communities from the Arctic, to analyse light accelerated degradation of dissolved organic matter (DOM) -... | ecosystem: Environmental > Terrestrial > Soil >...
ACGCTTGGGACCTTGATGGTTTCACCGGCACCGGCCAGTTTGGCCAGGGCGCAGGCGTAGCGAATCTTGATTTCTTCGGCGTATTGGGTCGGTGTACGCAGCGCCATGGCGATGTCGTTGGTCACCTGATCGCCCGCAATCGGGATCACGGCGGTGTGACGGATCGCGCCTTCGGTGAAGATCGCGATGTCGGTGGTACCGCCGCCGATGTCCACCAGGCACACGCCCAGCTCTTTCTCGTCGTCGGTCAGGACCGAATACGCGGAAGCAAGCTGCTCGAGAATGATGTCGTCGATTTCCAGACCGCAGCGACGCACGCATTTTTCAATGTTCTGTGCGGCGTTGACGGCGCAGGTCACCACGTGAACCTTGGCTTCCAGACGTACGCCCGACATGCCCAGCGGCTCACGGACGCCTTCCTGGTTATCGATCACGTAATCCTGCGGCAGGGTGTGCAGCACGCGCTGGTCAGCCGGGATCGCCACGGCCTGGGCAGCATCGAGTACACGCTCAAGGTCAGCAGCGCTGACTTCGCGATCACGAATCGCCACGATGCCGTGGGAGTTCAGGCTGCGAATGTGATTGCCGGCCACGCCGACGAACGCCGAGTGGATCCGGCAACCGGCCATCAGCTGCGCTTCTTCGATGGCGCGCTGGATCGATTGCACGGTGGACTCGATGTTCACCACCACGCCTTTCTTCAGGCCACGGGACGGATGAGTGCCGATCCCGACGATTTCCAGCGTGCCGTCGTCCGAAACCTCGCCGACCAGCGCCACCACTTTGGAGGTGCCGATATCGAGACCGACGATCATTTTGCCGCTTTGCACGTTTGCCATGGGTCCTGCCTCTTCTTAATTCTTCGCGACAGCGGGTTTGGCTGTCGTCGGCGCTACAGGTTCCCGCCAGCCAACAGCGAGGCCGTTGGCGTAGCGCAGATCGATGCGCGCAATGTTCGTAATCTGTTCTTTAAGCGTCTTGTCGTAGATGGCAATGAAGCGGCGCATCTTTTCTACCAAAGCGCCGCGTCCCAGCAGCAGTTCGATCCCCGGGCCAGCGCTACCGGCCCCCGTAGTCAGGAACCAGCTGCCTCGGTCACGCAACTCCAGGCGTGCAATCGAGAAGCCCAATGGCCTGAGCATCTGGCTCAGCACCTGGTATTGCTGCATCACTTGCTGCTGGGCCCGTTGTGGGCCGAACAGCTGTGGCAGGTGTTCGTAGTTCGCCAGCTCCTTGGGCGTAAACGCCTGGCCCTGGTTGTTCAGCAACGCCTCGTCGCCCCAACGGGCCACCGGCAATTGTTCTTCGAGGCGGATGACCACCTGATCCGGCCACACCCGACGCACTTCGGCGTGGGCAATCCATGGCATCTGTTCCAGCTCGGTACGCATGCTCGCTAGGTCGATGGTGAAGAAGCTCGACGCCACGTACGGGGCGATCCGCTGCTGCACGGCTTGCTGGCTGATGTAACTCAAATCGCCCTGCACGTTGATCTTGGTGATCGGCCGGTCGGCGTACGGCAGCAAACGCTGCGCGCCTTCGTAAGTGCCAAACCCCAGTGCAACCAACAACACCGGCCAGAACAACGCTTTGAGAAAACCAAAATTGGCTTTCGGCAGGCGCACAGACATCGGCTCTTTGGCCACCATTCGGCTGGCACCCCGCGGCACCGGCTTGCGGCCGGGCGGTGCGGGGGGCTGATGTCTCAGCTGTGCGCCTTGCATGGTCTTAACCTCGCGGCTCGTGGTTGCCGGCAACGCTGGCGGCCAAAATCGCCAGAACCAGTTGCTGGAAATCCAGACCAGCAGCACGGGCCGCCATCGGCACCAAGCTGTGATCGGTCATGCCCGGTGCGGTGTTGACTTCCAGGAACCAGAACTGCCCGTCGGCGTCCTGCATCACGTCTGCCCTGCCCCAACCGGCGATACCCAGCGCCTCGCAGGCTTTCGCCGTGAGGTCCATGAGTTCCTTTTCTTTGTTGCTGTCCAGGCCACACGGAATCCGATACTGGGTATCGTTAGCCACGTATTTGGCGTCGTAGTCGTAGAAGCTGTGCGTGGTGCCCAAGGCGATGACTGGCAACACCTGGTCACGCAGGGTGGCAATGGTGAACTCCGGACCTTGAATCCATTGCTCGACCAACACTTGCGAATCGTAGGTACTGGCCGCTTTCCATGCGTCGATCAACTCAGACGCGGAACTCACTTTGGCCATCCCGATACTTGAACCTTCATGGGCCGGTTTGACGATCAAAGGGAAGCCCAGTTCCGTGGCCGCCGAAATACAATCGGCCTCGGAGCCAAGAACGGCGTGGCGTGGCGTCGGAATCCCGAGGCTGTGCCAGACCTGTTTGGTGCGCAGCTTGTCCATCGCCAATGCCGACGCCAGGATGCCGCTGCCGGTGTAGGGAATGCCCAGGCATTCGAGCAGGCCTTGCATGCTGCCGTCTTCACCGCCACGACCGTGGAGGATGATGAAGGCGCGATCGATTTTTTCGTTCAGCAGACGCTGCAGCAGGTCATCGCCGACGTCGAGGCCAAACGCGTCCACACCGGCGCTTTGCAGCGCTTCGAGAACCGCGTTACCCGACTTCAGGGAAACCTCACGCTCGGCACTCTTGCCGCCGAAGAGCACGGCGACGCGGCCGAAATCTTCCGGCGCGATCGTGGAGACGAGGTTGGCGTAGGCAGCAGTCATTTCAATTTCCCCACAGCCGGCGCAGCGATGGCACCGGCGAACAACGGACTGTTCAACAGTTTTGGTGCGAGACCACCGATATCACCGGCGCCCTGGCACAGCAGGATGTCGCCGGCACGTAGCAGCGGCTTGACGATCGGCGCCAGGTCGACACCGCGCTCGATGTAGATCGGGTCCAGTTGACCGCGCTGGCGGATGCTGTTGCACAGCTTGCGGCTGTCGGCGCCCGGGATCGGTTCTTCACCGGCCGGGTAGACTTCCATCAGCAACAGGACGTTGGCGTCGGCCAGTACATTGACGAAGTCGTCGTACAGGTCCCGCGTGCGGCTATAACGGTGCGGCTGGTAAACCATCACCAGACGACGCTCCGGCCAGCCACCGCGTACGGCTTTGATCACCGCGGCCACTTCGGTCGGGTGGTGACCGTAGTCGTCGACCAGCATCACGTTGCCGCCGTCTACCGGCAGTTCGCCGTAGACCTGGAAGCGTCGGCCGACACCCTGGAACCCGGACAGGCCCTGGACGATGGCTTCATCGCTGACGCCTTCGTCGGAGGCAATGCAGATGGTCGCCAAAGCGTTCAATACGTTGTGGTTGCCCGGCATGTTCACCGAGACATCCAGCGGCTCGCGCTCAGGGCGCAGCACGGTGAAGAAGGTCTGCATGCCTTGCTGGCGCACATTGATTGCACGCACGTCGCAGTCATCGCCGAAGCCGTAGGTGACTGTCGGGCGTTTGACCAGCGGCAGGATTTCACGCACCACCGGATCGTCCAGGCACACCACCGCCAAACCGTAGAACGGCAGGTTGTGGAGGAACTCGACGAAGGTTTTCTTCAGTTTGTTGAAGTCACCGTCGTAGGTCGCCATGTGGTCGGCGTCGATGTTGGTGACCACGGCCACCAGCGGCTGCAAGTGCAGGAAGCTCGCATCGCTTTCGTCGGCTTCGGCGATCAGGTAACGGCTGGTGCCGAGCTGGGCATTGGTGCCCGCAGCATTCAGGCGGCCACCGATGACGAACGTCGGGTCCAGGCCACCGGCCGCGAACACCGAAGCGATCAGGCTGGTGGTGGTGGTTTTGCCGTGGGTACCGGCGACGGCGATGCCGTGGCGATAACGCATCAACTCGGCAAGCATTTCGGCACGCGGCACCACCGGAATCCGGCGTTCCAGGGCAGTGACGACTTCCGGGTTGGAGGTGTTCACGGCACTGGAGGTCACCAGCACATCGGCGCTCGCGGCGTTCTCGGCACGGTGGCCGATGTAGATGTGAGCACCGAAAGATTCCAGGCGCTCGGTCACCGGCGATGCTTTGAGGTCGGAGCCTGAGACTTCATAGCCCAGGTTCAACAACACTTCAGCGATGCCGCACATGCCTACGCCGCCGATACCGACGAAGTGGATTTTACGGATGCGGCGCATTTCCGGTTGAGGCATGGCTTTCTGATTCTCAACCATGGGCCACCTCCAGGCAGGTGTCGACGACGTTACGGGTTGCATCGGGTTTCGCCAGTCGGCGGGCCGCGTTGGCCATGTCATTGAGTCGTTGCGGTTGCATCAGGACCTCTGTCAGGCGTGCGGCAAGATCTGCGGCGCCAGTCGTTCTTTGCGGCATCAGGAAGGCAGCACCTTCACGAGCCAAATATTCGGCGTTGCGGGTCTGGTGATCGTCGATCGCGTGGGGCAAAGGCACCAGCATCGAGGGCAGACCGGCGGCGGCCAGTTCACTGATGGTCAATGCGCCTGCACGGCACACCACCAGGTCGGCCCAGCCATAGGCTTGGGCCATGTCTTTGATGAAAGGCTGCACTTGTGCCTCGACGCCAGCCTCGCGATAGCGCTGTGCGGTCACTTCATCGTGGTTTTTGCCGGCCTGATGAAACACTTCCGGGCGCAGGTCGGCGGCGACTTGCGACAGGGCTTCAGGCAGCAACTTGTTCAACGGTTCTGCGCCCAGGCTTCCGCCCAGGATCAGCAAACGCGCCTTGCGACCGGCCAGGGCTGGTCGCGGTGTTTCGAGGAACAGCTCGGTGCGCACCGGATTACCGGTGGTCCGTCGGCTGTCCGACAGGGTAAAGGTGTCGGGGAACGCTTCACAGACTCGGGCGGCCAACGGCATGAGCAACCGATTGGCGGTACCTGCCACGGCGTTCTGCTCGTGAACGATGATCGGCACGCCGGACAATTTGGCGGCAACACCGCCAGGGCCAGTCACATAACCACCAAAACCGACCACACACACCGGCCGCAGCCGACGAATGATCGCCCGCGCCTGCCAGATCGATTTGAGCAACATGAACGGTGCCTTGAGCAGCGACAGCTTGCCCTTGCCCCGCAGACCGCTGGCATTGATGCGATGCAGTTCCAGACCGGCCGCCGGGACCAGGTCGTTTTCGATGCCGCGCGGGGTACCCAGCCAATGCACGGTGTAGCCGCGGGCCTGGAACTCGCGAGCGCAGGCCAACGCCGGGAACACGTGCCCGCCGGTGCCGCCCGCCATGATCAATACGTTAGCGCCCATGGGGTGGCTCCTCGGCGAAGTCACTCTCCTGGAACTCCATCTCTTCACTGCCCAGGTGGGTTCGACTCTCCCACTCGATGCGCAGCAACAACCCGAGACAGGCACAGCAGATCACCAACGAACTACCGCCGTAACTGAGGAACGGCAGGGTCAGGCCCTTGGTCGGCAGCAGGCCGACGTTCACCCCGATGTTGATCAGGAACTGACCAATCCACAGGAACGACAGGCCGTAGGCCACGTACGCCGCGAAGAACTGCTTGGCCTTCTCTGCCCACAAACCGATGTACATGCCACGAATACAGACAAAGACGAACAGCGCGACAGTACACAAGGAACCCACGGCACCCAGTTCTTCGGCCAGGACCGAGAACACGAAGTCCGTGTGGGCTTCCGGCAGGTAGAACTGTTTCTGCACGCTGTTGCCCAGGCCAACGCCCAACCATTCGCCGCGACCGAACGCGATCAGTGCTTGAGACAACTGATAGCCGGCACCGAACTGATCGGCCCACGGATCCGCAAAGTTGGTCAGACGCGCCATTCGATACGGCTGCACTTGAATCAGCAGCACCACGGCCGCGACAGCGAGCACCACCATCAAGGAAAACCGGAACAGCCCGACCCCGCCGAGGAACAGCATCGCCGCCGCTGCCCCCATCATTACGACGGTGGCACCGAAGTCCGGCTCCATCAGCAACAGGCCCGCCATCGGCAGCAGTACGATGAATGGCTTGAAGAAACCCATCCAGCTTTCGCGCACTTCCTTCTGACGACGTACCAGGTAACCGGCGAGGTAGATCACCACGAACACCTTGGCGATCTCGGAAGGCTGGACGTTGAAGAAGCTAAAACCGATCCAGCGCATCGAACCGTTCACTTCACGGCCGATCCCGGGGACGATCACCATAATCAGCAAACCGAACGCGCCCAGCAGCATCAACCAGCCCAGGCGTTGCCAGGTGGCAATCGGGATCATCATGGTGATGACGCAGGCACCGAGGCCCAGCACGATGTAGATAAGATGACGAATCATGTAATACAGCGCGCTGCCCGACTGCGCTGCGGCCACTTCGGTGGATGCCGAGGCAATCATGATCAGGCCAAGGCCCAGCAATGCCAGGCAGCCAGCGAGCATCGGGAAATCAAGGTCGATACCGCGCCCGGTAATGATCGGCGACGGATACGGCTTGATGATATTTCTCAGGCTCATGCCAGATCCTCCACAGCGCGGACGAACTGGTGACCACGGTCTTCGTAATTTTTGAACATGTCGAAACTGGCGCAGGCCGGCGACAACAGCACGGCGTCGCCCGGTTCGGCGAGGGCGCGGCATTGCTCTACGGCTTCAAGCAGCGAGTTGACGCGAATCAGCGGCACGCCATCGCCGATGGCCTGGCCGATCAGGTCGGAGTCGCGGCCCATCAGCACCACGGCGCGGCAGTTGGCCGCCACCGGGTCACGCAAATCCTTGAACTCGGCACCCTTGCCATCGCCACCGGCGATCAGCACGAGTTTGCCTTCGATGTCCGCGCCTAAGCCTTCGATGGCAGCCAGTGCGGCGCCAACGTTGGTGGCTTTGGAATCGTTGTAATAGCTCACGCCATTGAGGTCGCGGACCCACTGGCAACGATGCTCAAGCCCGGCAAAGGTGCGCAGGCTCGACAGCATCGCGTCGAATGGCAGGCCAACGGCGTGCCCCAGTGCCAGCGCCGCGAGGGCGTTGGACTGGTTGTGAGCGCCACGAACTTTCAATTCGCGCACCGGCATCAGGTTCTGGAATTCGAAGGCCAGGTATTTCTCGCCGTCCTCTTCCCGGATACCAAACGCCTTGAAATCAGGTTTGCTCAAACCGAAGGTCCAGCATGGCTGACCTTCGCCCATCAACGGACGGCTCAGGGCGTCCTGACGGTTGACCACAAACTGTTTGGCCCCGCGGAAGATCCGGTGCTTGGCCAAGTGATAGGCCGGCAGGCCGCTGTAGCGGTCCATGTGGTCTTCGCTGACGTTGAGTACAGTCGCCACTTCCGCGTTAAGTTGATCGGTGGTTTCGAGCTGGAAGCTCGACAGCTCCATTACGTACAACTCGACGTCGTCGCTGAGCAGATCCAGCGCCGGCGTACCGAGATTACCGCCAACCGCGACACGCTTGCCCGCCGCAACGGCCATCTCGCCAACCAGGGTGGTGACGGTGCTTTTCGCGTTGGAACCGCTGATGGCGACAATCGGCGCCTTCGCGTTACGCGCGAACAGTTCGATGTCACCGGACAACTTCACGCCACGGGCCGCAGCGGCTTGCAGGGCTGGGGTCGCCAGTGCCAGGCCGGGGCTCACGTAGAGCTCGTCGGCACGGCACAGGAACTCGACGTCCAGCTCGCCACAACGCACTTCCACGTGCGGATAGTCACGACGCAGCGTGTCTAGCTCCGGTGGATTTTCCCGCGTATCGGCCACAGCAAACGACACGCCCCGGTTCGCCAGGAAGCGAACCAGGGACATGCCGCTCTTGCCGAGGCCGACAACGATGCGGAAGTGGTCAGAAGCGATCAGAGACACTCGTTCTACCTCAGCTTCAGGGTGGCAAGGCCGATCAACACGAGAATTACGGTGATGATCCAGAAACGGACGATCACGCGAGGCTCGGGCCAGCCCTTGAGTTCAAAGTGGTGGTGTATGGGTGCCATTCGGAACACACGGCGACCGGTCATCTTGAAGGAGGCCACCTGGATGACCACCGACAGGGTTTCCATCACGAACACGCCGCCCATGATGAACAGGACGATTTCCTGACGGACGATCACCGCGATGGTGCCCAACGCGGCGCCCAGTGCCAGCGCGCCGACGTCGCCCATGAAGACTTGGGCCGGATAGGTGTTGAACCAGAGGAACCCCAGGCCCGCACCGATCAACGCGCCACAGAACACGATCAGTTCACCCGCTCCCGGTACGTAAGGGATCAGCAGGTATTCAGCGAATTTCACGTTACCGGACAGGTAGCAGAAGATCCCCAACCCGCCGCCGACCATCACCGTCGGCATGATCGCCAGACCGTCGAGGCCGTCAGTCAGGTTGACCGCGTTGCTCGAACCGACAATCACGAAGTAGGTCAGGATGACGAAACCTGCGCCCATCGGAATGCTGTAGTCCTTGAGCATCGGCAGGATCAGCGTGGTTTCTACCGGCGTGGTCGCGGTCATATAAAGGAAGAGCGCCGCGCCCAGACCAAACACCGACTGCCAGAGATACTTCCAGCGGCTCGGCAAGCCACGGGAGTTCTTCTCGATGACTTTGCGGTAATCGTCGACCCAACCAATGGCGCCGAACAACAGGGTCACCAGCAACACGGTCCAGACATAGCGGTTGCTCAAGTCAGCCCAGAGCAAGGTGCTGACGCCGATGGACGACAGAATCAGCGCGCCGCCCATGGTCGGGGTGCCCGATTTGGACAGGTGCGATTGCGGGCCATCGTTGCGAACGGATTGACCGATCTGACGGTTCTGCAAGGTGCGGATCATCCACGGGCCGTAGCACAGCGACAACACCAGCGCGGTGAGCACGCCGAGAATCCCGCGCAGGGTCAGGTACTGAAAGACCGCGAAGCCTTTGTAGAACTGTTGCAGATACTCCGCTAGCAGCAGCAGCATTAATGTTTCTCCAGACTGGACCCGCACAAAGCGGCGACGATGTTTTCCATCGCAGCGCTGCGCGAACCCTTGATCAAAATAGTGGTGTTTGTATCTTGCTCGGCGCCCAGAGCTTCGATCAGTTCAGCCTGGCTGCTGAAGTGAAAGGCCTGCGGGCCAAACGCGTTCACGGCATGAACCATCATCGGCCCGACCGCGTAAAGCGCAGAAACCTTGCCACGGGCATATTCGCCCACGTCGCGGTGCCCCTGCTCCGCCCAGTCGCCCAATTCGCCGATATCCCCGAGCACCAGAACGGTGCGTCCGGAAAAGCCGGCGAGTATATCAACGGCAGCGCACATGGAGGTGGGGTTCGCGTTGTAAGTGTCATCTATTACGCGCATTCCGTTCGTCGCCAGTTGCGCAACGGTGCGACCCTTGACCGGTTGTACTGCACCAAGGCCCGTGGCGATGCCGAACAGCGACACGCCAAGGGCGTGTGCGGCGGCGGCGGCAGCCATGGCATTGGCGACGTTATGGGTGCCGAGCAGGTTCAGTTGAACCCGTTCCACACCTTCAGGACTGTGCAGGTTGAATGCCGGGCAACCGCGAGCATCGCGATCCAGCTCGCTGGCGTAGAAGTCGGCGCTTGGGTTGTTCAGCGCGAACGTCAGCACTTTTCGAGCGCCAGCGCGGGTCTTCCAGATGCCGAATGCCTTGTCGTCGAGGTTGAGAACGGCGACGCCATCGGCATCCAGCCCTTCAATAATCTCGCCTTTGGCTTCAACGATTTTTTCCGGCCCGCCGAATTCGCCAACGTGGGCAGTCCCGGCGTTATTGAGGATGGCCACGTGAGGCTTGGTCATGCCCACGGTGTAAGCGATTTCGCCGAGGCGCGACGCACCGAGTTCGATCACGGCGGCGGTGTGTTCCGGCGCCAGTTCGAGCAGGGTCAGCGGTACGCCGAGGTCATTGTTCAGGTTGCCACGGGTCGCCAGCACAGGGCCGCGAGTGCGCAGAATGCTCGCGAGCATTTCCTTGACCGTGGTCTTGCCGCTGGAACCAGTGATAGCCGCGACCGGGTTGCTATAAGCCGCACGGTTCAGCGCGCCCAGTTGGCCAAGGGCCTGGCGAGCGTCTTTTACAAGTAGCTGCGGCAGCGAACTGTCGGCGACTTCGCGCTCGACCAAGGCTGCTACGGCGCCTTTGGCAGCCACGTCGTTCAGATAGTCATGACCATCGAAGCGCGGACCGGTCAGGGCAATAAACAGCTGACCTGGCTTAATCGCGCGGCTGTCGATGCTGACACCGTCGAAACTGGCATCGCCGGACACCAGGCGAGCATTCAGCACGCGTGTCAGTTCGCTCAGTTTCAAGGCTTTAAGCATGTGACACCTCCCACGCAGTCAGGGCATGATCGGCCTCGACCAGATCGGAAAAGGCATGGCGTTCGCCGTTGATTTCCTGATAGTCCTCGTGACCTTTACCGGCTAGGACAATCACGTCATCAGCGGTTGCGCTGGCGATCAACTGGGCAATCGCCTGACCACGACCCGCCACGAACATCACTTTTTCCACAGCGGTGAAACCGGCGCGGATGTCGTCGAAAATTACGGATGGATCTTCGGTGCGCGGGTTGTCGTCGGTGACCAGCACGCCATCGGCCAGACGCTCTACCACTTCAGCCATCAGCGGACGCTTGCCGCGATCGCGGTCACCGCCGCAACCGAACAGGCACAGCAACCGGCCTCTGGCATGTGGACGCAGGGCCAGCAAGACTTTTTCCAGCGCATCCGGGGTGTGGGCGTAATCGACCACCACCAGCGGCTGAGTCCCGCCGCCCAAGCGCTGCATACGACCGGCAGGGCCTTCGAGTTTTGGAAGGACCTGGAGGATTTCGTCCAGCGCGTAGTCCAGACCGAGCAAGGCACCGACCGCTGCCAGGACGTTGCTCAGGTTGAAGCGACCGAGCAAGGTGCTGCGCAAATGGTGCTCGCCTTGCGGCGTGACCAACGTGGCGCGCACCCCTTCGTCATCAAACTGCGCTTCACGGCAATAAAGGTAGGCGCTGGTGTCTTCCAGGCTATAGGTGATCAAACGCGATTCGCGCTTGTCAGCGGCCAGTTGCCGGCCGAACTCGTCGTCGAGGTTGATCACCCGGCACTTCAAATCATTCCAGGCAAACAGCTTGGCCTTGGCTTCGCCGTAGGCCTGCATGGTGCCGTGGTAATCCAGATGATCACGGGACAGGTTGGTCATCACTGCCACATCGAACGCCAATGCGGTCACGCGGCCCTGATCCAGACCGTGGGAAGAGACTTCCATCGCCACAGCTTTGGCACCGGCCTTTTTCAGGTCGGCAAGGGTCGCTTGCACGGCAATCGGGTTCGGCGTGGTGTGCAGGCCGCTTTCAAGCGCGCCATAGAAACCGGTGCCCAGGGTGCCGACGATGCCGCAGTGTTGACCGAGCAAGTCCAAGGCTTGCGCGACCAATTGCGTCACGCTGGTTTTGCCGTTGGTGCCGGTGACACCGACCAAATTCAGATGGCGGCTCGGGTCGCCATAAAAACGCCCGGCAATGTCCGACAACTGCGCCGCCAGGCCTTTGACCGGAATCAGCGGAGCATCGGTAATTGGCAGCACGGTGGCGCCTTCGACTTCATAAGCCACGGCAGCAGCACCGCGCTGCAACGCATCGGCAATGTGCGCACGACCATCGAATTTGCCGCCAGGGACAGCCAGGAACAAATCGCCTGCCCGTACATTGCGGCTGTCCAGGGTCAGTTCGCGGATCAACAGATCACGACCGGCATGGGCGAAAATCTTGTTCAGACTCAGAGACATCAGCCGCGCCCTCCATTGGCTTTCAGTGGAACGACCGGTGCAGCGTTGGCTTGTTGGGTCGGTGGCAGGTTATCCGGGGTGACGTTCATCAGGCGCAGCGTCCCGGACATCACTCGGCTGAACACAGGCGCCGATACCAGACCACCGAAGTAGCCGGCCTTGGACGGCTCATCAATTACCACCACGATGGCGTAACGCGGATCGCTCATCGGGCCGAAGCCGGCGAACAGCGAGCGGTAGGAATTCTCGGCGTAGCCTTTGGTGCCCACGGACGTCTTACGCGCGGTACCCGACTTGCCGGCCACGTGGTACGCCGGCACCTGGGCACGGAATACACCGCGCGGGGCCTCGATCACCTGGGTCAGCATGCCTTGCATGGTTTTGGCGACGTTTTCCGGGATCACCTGGGTGGTCTGCGGTGGCTTGTCGGTCTTGATCAGGGTCAGCGGCGCGATACGACCGTTGTTGGCCAGCGCCGAGAACGCGTGGACCAACTGGATCGCCGTCACCGAAATACCGTAGCCGTAGGACAGAGTGGCGGTTTCAGCCTTGCGCCATTCGCGGTAGTTCGGCAGGTTGCCGACGCGCTCGCCCGGGAAGCCCAGGCCGGTGTCCTGGCCGAGGCCGACTTTTTGCGCCAGACGGAAAATGGTTTCGCCGCCGATATCGAACGCGACCTTACTCATGCCGACGTTACTGGAGTTGATCAGGATGCCAGTCAGGTCGAGCACCGGGCCTTCGGTCTTCGATACGTCCTTGATGGTGTATTTACCAATCTGCAAGCTGCCCGGGTACACCTCGACGGTGTCGCTCGGCTTCCAGCGCCCGGTTTCCAGGGCGGCACTCATGGAGATCGCTTTCATGGTCGAACCGGGTTCGAACACGTCGATCATCGCGCGGTTACGCATCATCGCCGGCTGCAGGTTGCGACGGTTGTTCGGGTTGTAGGTCGGCTGGTTGACCATGGCTAGGATCTCGCCGGTCTTCACGTCCATGATCACCAGGCTGCCGGCCTTCGCGCCGTTCTCGATGATCGCGTTACGCAGCTCGCGGTTGGCCAGGTATTGCAGACGCAGGTCAATGGACAACGCCAAGGGCTTGCCGGCCTTGGCGTTTTTGGTGACCTGCACATCTTTGATCAGTCTGCCGCGCCGATCCTTGATGACCTGTCGCTTGCCGGCGACCCCGGCCAGCCATTCGTCGTAGGCCAGCTCGACGCCTTCGCGCCCGTGATCGTCAATGTCGGTAAAGCCGACCATGTGCGCGGTGACTTCACCGGCCGGGTAGAAACGGCGGAACTCTTCAATGCCGTAGACGCCTGGCACTTTAAGGTCGAGCACCGACTGGCCTTGCTCAGGCGTCAACCCGCGCACCAGATAGATGAATTCTTTATTGGCCTGGGCTTCGAGACGTTCGGTCAGGGCTTTCGGATCCTGGCCCAGCGCTGCGGCCAGTGCTGGCCACTTCTCTTTGGCCAGCTGCATTTCCTTGGCGTTGGCCCACAGGGTGGTGACCGGCGTACTCACGGCCAAAGGCTCGCCGTTACGGTCGGTGATCAGACCACGGTGAGCGGGAATAGGAATGTGACGGACGCTGCGCGCGTCGCCCTGCCCCTTGAGGAAGTCACGGTCGACCACTTGCAGGTCGATGATGCGCCAGCAAATTGCAGCCACCATGACACCGAGCAACCCCATGACCACGCGGAACCGCCAAGGGAAAAGTGCACCTTCAAGTTTCATCATGGCGCCACCATCCGTACTTCAGCAGCGCCGGGAATGCGCATCTTCAGTTGTTCGGTGGCCAGGACTTCGATGCGGCTGTGGGCGGTCCAGGTGCTCTGCTCGAGAATCAACCGGCCCCACTCGGCCTGCGCCTTGTCGCGCACGCTCAACTCGTTGTACAGCGAGTTCAACAACTGACGGTTCCAGTGGGCGCTGTAAGACACGCCGATGGCCGACACGATCACGCCAATAAACAACAGCAGCATGAAAAAGCTTCCGCCGGGAAGTGGCTTGGCGAAAAGCTTGCTCACCGCAGCTTCTCCGCGACGCGCATGATGGCGCTACGAGAACGTGGGTTGGCTTTGAGTTCGGCCTCGGAGGCGGACTGCGCTTTGCCATGGACTTTGATTTTCGGTTCGAAGGCGACGTGACGGACCGGCAGGTTGCGCGGCAGGTTGTCGGACTCGCCTTTCACCAGTTTGCGCATGAACAGTTTGACGATGCGGTCTTCCAGGGAATGGAAGCTGATGACCACCAGGCGACCGCCGATTTCCAGACATTCCAGCGCGGCTTCGAGGCCGGCTTCCAGATCGCCCAGTTCGTTGTTGACGTGAATACGCAGGCCCTGGAACGCACGGGTGGCCGGGTTCTTGCCCTTTTCCCATGCAGGGTTCGCGACTTTCAGGACTTCGGCCAGGTCAGCAGTGCGCTCGAACGGCTTGATGTCGCGACGCTCGGCCACGGCACGGGCCATGCGGCCGGAGAAACGTTCTTCGCCGTATTCCTTGAACACCCGGGCGATTTCTTCCACCGGCGCGGTGTTGACGAATTCGGCAGCGCTGATCCCGCGGGACGGGTCCATGCGCATGTCCAGCGGGCCATCGTTGAGGAAACTGAAGCCGCGCTCAGGGTCGTCGAGCTGTGGCGACGAGACGCCCAGGTCGAGCAGAATGCCGCTGACCTTGCCGGCCAGACCGCGTTCGGCGACTTCCGAACCGAGCTCGGCAAAGCTGCGCTGCACAACGACAAAGCGGCCGTCTTCGGCCGCTAGCGTTTGCCCGGTGGCAATCGCTTGAGGATCTTTATCGAATCCAAGCAACCGACCATCGGGACCGAGCTGGCTGAGGATCAACCGACTGTGTCCGCCGCGTCCGAACGTACCGTCCAGATAGCAGCCATCAGGACGTACGGCGAGAGCCTCCACGGCTTCGTCAAGCAGTACGGTGATGTGGTTAAAGCCGCTATCAATAGTCACAGGATCAAATCACGCAGTTCATCAGGCATGGCGCCCGGTTGTTGAATAGCAGCCAGGTCAGCGGCAGAAACCGCATCCCAGGCATCCTCGTCCCATAATTGGAACTTGTTCAGTTGGCCCACCAGCATTGCGCGCTTATCCAACTTGGCATATTCGCGCAGACGCGGCGGAACCAGAAAACGACCACTGCCATCGAGCTCGAGGTCGACGGCATTACCAATCAGCAAACGTTGCAGGCGACGGTTCTCTTCGCGAAGCGAAGGCAGTGCGCGCAGTTTGGTTTCAATAATTTCCCACTCATCGAGGGGGTAAACGCACAAACATGGATCAACGGCATCGATGGTGACAATTAATTGCCCGGAACTTCTCGAAACCAGCTCGTCACGGTACCGGCTCGGCATAGCGAGACGGCCCTTTGCATCGAGACTGATAGCGTTAGCTCCGCGAAACACGTCAGCGTTTCTCCAATTTTTAGCGTTTTGAGCTCAAAAAACCCACTTCATGCCACTTTCCGCCACTTGCGCACACTATAGGAATGCGCCCACCACACCGTCAAGGCGCGGATTAAAGGAAAACCCTTACAGAACGGAGATTTAGGAGTGTAAAAGGAGGGGGAACGAGAATCTGGCGTATGTTTTCGCTCAATAACTTGAATCAGCACGGATAGCTGCATTCGAAAGTTAAAGTAATTTGTTAAGAGTAAGATTTTTTCGGTATTACGAGAGGGGGTCTGCTGGTGTTTATGTAAGGAGGGAAATTGCCACTACCAGCACCCTGCTCAATGATTCAAGCAGGGGAGAAAAAAAGGTGGAGAGTCGATCTGTAAGCCGGGTTCTGTCTTGAACAGTCATTCGTCTACGATGGCCATCACTGGACATCTTTAGCAACCTACCCGGTCCCAGCGCGGGCCACGCCTTGGGACCCTATTTGGTCTTGCTCCAAGTGGGGTTTACCTAGCCACGAACTGTTGCCAGACGTGCGGTGCGCTCTTACCGCACCTTTTCACCCTTACCGGCGCCGAAGCGCTTAGGCGGTTATTTTCTGTGGCACTTTCCGTAGGCTCACGCCTCCCAGGCATTACCTGGCACTTCGCCCTATGGAGCCCGGACTTTCCTCCCCCCCCTAATTTTCATAGAGGGCAGCGACTGTCCAATCGACTCTCCGCCGCAAAGGTTAACGGCAGAGCGGCCGAAGAACAAGCGCTAAAAGCCTTTGGCCACTCCTGCGCGTCGGGTTTTACTCGCTCTTCTGTTTATCCAGCGCGACTTGATACAGAACATTCTTACGCTCGCCGGTAATTTGCGCGGCCAAGGCGGCGGCACGCTTGAGCGGCATTTCTTCGAGCAACAGGTTGAGGATGCGCATGGCTTCGCTGCTGACTGCGTCTTCCGTCTCCGGCGCCGACCAGCCGGCCACCAGCACCACGCACTCCCCGCGCTGCTGATTGCTGTCGGACTCGACAAACTCACGCAACTCGGCGAGCGGCAACCCCTTGAGTGTCTCGAACGTTTTAGTGATTTCCCGCGCCAACAACGCCGGGCGCTCGCCGCCGAATACCAGTTCCATGTCTTGCAGGCATTCAAGGATGCGGTGCGGAGCCTCGTAGAAAATCAGCGTGCGCGGTTCTTCCTTGACCAACTCCAGTCGCGCCCGACGCCCCACAGCCTTGGCCGGCAGGAAGCCTTCGAAAATGAAGCGATCCGACGGCAGCCCCGCCGCCGAGAGTGCGGCGATCAACGCGCAAGCGCCGGGCACTGGCACCACATTGATCCCCGCTGCACGGGCCTGACGCACCAGGTGATAACCCGGATCGGAAATCAGCGGCGTGCCGGCGTCAGAGATCAATGCCACATCGTCGCCGGCCAGCAGGCGTGTGATAAAGCGGCTACCTTCATCACGTTCGTTGTGTTCATGGCAGGCGGCCAACGGCGTAGGAATGCCGAAGTGCTGCATCAAACGCTGGGAGTGACGCGTGTCTTCGGCGGCAATCAACGCCACCTCGCGCAGGATTTTCAGCGCACGGGCACTGATGTCGTCCAGGTTGCCGATGGGCGTCGCCACCACATAAAGCGAGCCAGCAGCGGAATTCAAAGCACCTGGAGCAGTCAAAGCGCACACCTCATGATCGGTAAAAGTCGCCATTGTAGCGCGTAGCAGCTTTCGCGATACGCCCCACCCACCCTTGGTTTTTCGGCCTTTTGTGCAGTACTGCAACATTTACACGAGCTAAATTGACGGTTTCACGCCAGTAACATCGCGCCCCGGCCAGCGCTTGGGTACAATTCCACGCTAATTTGATCGAGTATCAGGAACACTTACATGATCGCTTGCCTGCGGCTGTTCTCTGCCCTCTGCCTCGCTGCCTTGCTGGTGGCTTGCGCCAGCTCGCCCTCCTCCAGCCTTGGCGAACTTCCACGCACCCCGGATGCCAGTATCGAGCAATTGCTCGAAAAGGCTGCCCAAAGCAAAACGCCGGAACAAGCTGCACTGTTTCGCCTGAGCGCGGCAGACCTGGCTTACCGTCAGGGCAATGCCGGCCAGTCCGCGCAAATCCTGCAACAGGTGCCGATGGAACAACTCAAGCCTGGCCAACAGGTCTTCGCCAGCACTCTGGCGGCTGAACTGGCCATGGTGCGCAATCAGCCCAAAGCGGCGCTGACTGCCTTGAGCCATCCGAGCCTGCAACGCTTGGGCGAACTGCCTGTCGAGCAACAAGTACGCACCGGCACCGTTCACGCCCGCGCCCTTGAAGCCGATGGCCAGACCCTGGCCGCTGCACGGGAACGCATCTTTATTGCGCCAATGCTCGAAGGTGAAGCAGCCAGCAAAAACCACGAAGCGATCTGGATCCTGATCGCCTCGCTGCCCACAGATCAATTGCAGCCGACCACCTCCGACGACCTCGGTGGCTGGATGGGCCTGGCTCTGGCGGTGAAAACTGCCGGCACACTGGAGCAGCAGCAAGCGGCGATCGACAACTGGCGCGCACAGAATCCCAAGCACCCAGCCGCCCTTCAATTGCCGCTGCCGCTGACCAAACTCAAAGAGCTGGCGAGCCAGCCCCTGAGCAAAATTGCTCTGCTGCTGCCACAAGAAGGCCAGTTGGCGGCGGTTGGCAAGGCACTGCGCGACGGTTTCATGGCCGCTCACTACCAGGCACAACAAGCCGGGCAGAAGCCGCCAGCCATCGTGTTCTATGACAGCTCGAAACTGACCTCGATGGACGAGTTCTATCGCAAGGCCCAGGCCGATGGCGTGCAACTGGTCGTTGGCCCGCTGGAGAAGCCGCTGGTCAAACAGCTCAGCGCTCACCCTCAGCTACCGATCACCACGTTGGCGCTGAACTATAGCGAAGGCGAGCAAGGTCCGGCACAGCTGTTCCAGTTTGGCCTTGCGGCTGAAGACGAAGCTCGCGAAGTGTCCCGCCGCGCTCGCGCCGATGGCTTGCATCGTGCTGCCATCATGGTGCCAAAAGGCGAATGGGGCGACCGCGTAATGAAGGCATTCAGCCAGGACTGGCAAGCGAACGGTGGCAGCATTGTCGCCGTCGAACGTGTTGACCAGCCGGTACAACTGGCACAGCAGATTGCTGACATGTTCCAGTTGCGCCAGAGCGAAGGTCGCGCCAAGAGCCTGCAGAGCACCGTTGGCTCGCAAGTCGCCGCCCAGCCTTCCCGTCGCCAGGACATCGAGTTCATCTTCCTGGCGGCCACCCCGCAACAGGCGCAACAGATCAAACCAACCCTGAACTTCCAGTACGCCGGTGACGTCCCGGTTTACGCGACGTCCCACGTGTTCAGTGCCAGCGGCGATGTAAACCAGTACAACGACATGAACGGTGTGCGCTTCTGCGAAACCCCGTGGCTACTGGATGCCAACGATCCACTGCGCAAACAGGTCACTGCACAATGGCCGCAGGCCGGTGGCAGCCTCGGTCGCCTTTACGCAATGGGTGTTGACGCCTATCGCCTGGCACCGCGCCTGGGGCAACTCAAGGCTTTGCCGGACAGCCGCATCGAAGGTCAATCGGGCAGCCTCGGCATGACCCAGAACCAACGCGTGGTTCGCCAGTTGCCGTGGGCACAGTTCGTTAATGGTCAGATTCAACGCCTGCCGGACACCCCGCGCTAATGCCTGACAGGTCACGCCAGCAAAGCGGCAAAGATGCCGAGCGCCATGCGCTCGAGCATCTTCAACAACACGGTCTGCGCCTGCTGGCGCAGAACTGGTTGTGTAAACGCGGCGAGCTTGATCTGGTCATGCTTGATGGCGATACAGTAGTATTCGTTGAAGTCCGCTACAGAAAAAACACTCAATGGGGTGGCGCACTCGATAGCATCGATGGGCGCAAACGGCAGAAACTGATTTTCGCCGCGCAGTATTTTCTTCAGCGCGAGTCGCGTTGGGCCAATTCCCCTTGCCGTTTCGACGTGGTTGCCATCGAAAGCAGCCTTGATCAGTTGAACTGGATGCAGAATGCCTTCGACAGCTGATCGCTTGCACCCCGAACCGGACACCTTCACCCAACACTTTTGCTCTTTGCTTTGCGGGCTGCACATTCATGTGCCGAGTAGCCGCGCTAATTAAGGTCACACAGATGGACATGCAATCCCGAATTCGCCAGCTTTTTCAGGCCAGTATCGACACCAAGCAACAGGCGATGGACGTACTTGCACCGCACATCGAGCAAGCCAGCCAAGTGATGGTCAACGCCCTGCTCAACGAGGGCAAAATGCTTTCCTGCGGCAACGGCGGCTCTGCCGGTGATGCCCAGCACTTCTCGTCGGAGCTGCTCAACCGCTTCGAGCGCGAGCGTCCGAGCCTGCCAGCCATCGCGCTGACCACCGACAGCTCGACGATCACCTCGATCGCCAACGACTACAGCTACAACGAAATCTTTTCCAAACAGATCCGCGCCCTCGGCCAGCCGGGTGACGTATTGCTGGCGATTTCCACCAGCGGCAACTCGGCGAACATTATTCAAGCGATCCAGGCCGCACATGATCGCGAAATGATTGTCGTAGCATTGACCGGTCGTGATGGCGGCGGCATGGCGTCGCTGCTATTGCCCGAGGACGTCGAGATTCGCGTACCGGCCAATGTCACCGCACGTATTCAGGAAGTCCACCTGCTGGCGATCCATTGCCTTTGCGACTTGATCGACAGCCAACTGTTCGGGAGTGAAGAATGACCCCTAATCGCCTAGGCCTTCTGGCCTTGACCCTGTGCCTCGTCGGCATCAGCGGCTGCACCTCGGTGGTTAACGCCAGCCGTGAAGCACCGATTGAAGATGACCGCGGCACGCGCACCTTCGGCAGCAAAATCGACGACTCCCTGATTGATACCAAGGTTGGCGTTAACGTCGCCAAGGCCGATCCAGGGCTGGATAACGATTCGCACATCGTCGTCACCAGCTTCAACGGCGTTGTACTGCTGGCCGGGCAAACGCCTAGTGCAGACTTGAAGGCCAAGGCCGAACAGGCTGCTGCCGCCGTCCAGCGTGTGAAGACAGTCCATAACGAGCTGCAGATCCTGCCGCCGTCCGGATTCATCGCCCGCCAGAACGACACCTGGCTGACCACCAAGATCAAGACCCAGATGCTGGCCGACGCCAGCATCCCGGGTTCGCGCATCAAGGTCGTGACCGAGAACGGCATCGTTTATCTGCTGGGCCTGCTGACCAAGCAGGAAGCCGCCCAGGCCACCAATCTGGTTCAGAGCGTTGCCGGCGTGCAGAAGATTGTGAAGCTGTTCGAATACATCGACTGATGCCCCTCTTGTAGGAGCATGGCTTGCCGGCGATGGCGCTCTTGAGATCGCCCTCGCCCTGTAGGAACTGCCGAAGGCTGCGATCTTTTGAACTTAAAAAGCCAAAGTCAAAAGATCGCAGCCTTCGGCAGCTCCTACCCGTTTGAAAGTGGTGAATAAAAAAGGCGATCCTTTCGGATCGCCTTTTTTATTACTTCACCACTTTCAAACTTGGTCGACCGCTGGGACGCGGCGG
>Ga0105857_1000309_pt1 | contig 20463 bp, 36 predicted proteins | sample OrgsoiDNA_201061_FD_89682 | JGI IMG/M metagenome (GOLD analysis project Ga0105857, IMG submission 89682) | Permafrost soil microbial communities from the Arctic, to analyse light accelerated degradation of dissolved organic matter (DOM) -... | ecosystem: Environmental > Terrestrial > Soil >...
GATGCTGACACTGATGCAGAAGCAGACGTTGATGCGGAAGATGGCGACATCGAATCACGTGTTGATGATATCGAAGCAGAATTGCAAGCACTGGCAGCAGAATTCGATGCTCTCGTAGCAGGTGAAGATGATGCTCTGGACGGCGTTCGCGACGATACAGAAAACGGCGACTTTGGCAACATTGATGGTCAAGATGACGTAGAAGGGTCTAGCGACTTTGATACAGTTGATCATGAAGGCGAAGACGACGTAGAAGAAGACTACAATAACTTTGGCGAATCAGTAACTACTGATCTCGAAAAAGTATCAGTCAAGATGGTCGACGGCACTGAACAAGGTGGCGGAAAGATCACACAAAACAAGAAGAGCCCAGGCTTGCAGCCAAAGCTGGACCAACGCGCACTGAAAGGTGAGCCAGTTCAGATTAAGGCAACAGAGCATAGCGGTTACGAGCGCCAAACTGCCCCAAAGACAACAGATATGCCTAAGCGTCAAAACACTAAGGCAAAAGCAGCTGACGGCCGTGCAACAGTTAAAAAAGAAGGCGACAAATCAGCAACTCTGAATGACACTAAGGCTGACGCCGCAGGTCAAAAGAGTCTGATTGGTTCAGGCAAGAACTTCGGTAAGAACTAAGCCATGGAAAGATTTCTATCAGAACGTTTGACATACGATCAAGCCAACATTCAAGTTGTTACAGAAGCTCCGGAATTTGAAGGTGCTCCTAAGCAGCTCTACATGAATGGTATTTTTATTCAAGGTGGCGTTAAGAACCTTAATGAACGTGTGTATCCGGTCCAAGAAATCCGCCGTGCTGTAGATAATGTCAATGAGATCCTTATAAAAGGTGAAAGCGTTTTGGGTGAAGCAGATCATCCAGAAGAGCTTAACATTAATTTGGATCGCGTCAGCCACATGATTACGAAAATGTGGATGGATGGTCCCAATGGTTTTGGCAAACTTAAAATTTTGCCAACTCCTATGGGAAACATTGTAAAAACTCTTTTAGAGAGTGGCGTGAAATTAGGTGTTTCAAGTCGTGGTAGCGGTAACGTTACTGATGACGGTGAAGTGTCTGATTTCCAAATCGTAACTGTTGACATCGTTGCTCGCCCTAGCGCACCAAACGCCTACCCCAAGGCAGTTTACGAAGCTAAGAACGGCAAGCGCGGTTCAATTATCGAAGATCTAGCCCATGCTGTGAAGCATGACCAAAAGGCACAAAAGCACCTGACAAAGGAACTTTTGGATTGGATCAATAATTTGAAAGCCTAAGGAGTGGTCCATGGATAACATAGTTAATAAGTTGTTTGAAGCTGGATTGCTCAGTGAGACAGACAAAGAAGCATTGCAAGCAGGTTTTGAATCTCATGTTCAAGAAGCTGCAGAAGCGCAAGCTAAAGTAATTGCTGCACAAGCAATTAAAGAAGGCGTGGAAGCAGGTGTAAAAGCTGGTGTTGCTGCTGAAGTAGAAGCAGTTACAAGCCAAATTCGTGAAACTGTGGAAACACAGATTCGTGAAGAAATGGCACAGCGTTTTGAACACGACAAGTCAACACTTGTAGAAGCAATGGATCGTATGCTCACTGACGTAGTCCAGAAGATTGAGACAGATCGCACCAGCGAACTAGCTCGTCTCCGTGAGTCCCGTACTCGTTACGATGCTGCCATTAAGGAAGCACGTGGCACATACAAGACTCGCATTCAGGAACACGCGAAGACCTTGGAAGGTTTTGTTCTACGCAAGCTCAACTCAGAGCTGCTGGAATTTAACGAAGACAAAAACGCAGTCGCAGAAATGCGCGTTAAGCTTGCTGCTCAATTGGCAGAAGGCAAAGACGTGTACAAGAAGCGTCTCAAAGAACACATGACCCTTATGCGTGGTTTTGTGATGGACAAACTGGCAGCAGAGATTGGTGACTTGCGTAAGCAAGAAGCTGCTCTGACAGCGAAGCAAGAATCTATTGCTCTCGAGTCACTTGCACATCGTAACGCATTGGAAGAAGCATACTCAGCACGCCTGAAGAAGGTTGATGAGTTTGTGGTACGTCAAGTGTCTGCTGAATTGCGTGAATTCCAAGAAGATAAGCGTGCATTAGTAGAAAAGCGTGTTCAGTTGGTTGCTGAATCACGTGCAAAACTCGCAGCTACACAACGCAAGTTTGTGGCAGAAGCAGCTAAGATGGTTGATGTGCAAGTCACAGAAACATTGAAAGTTGAACTGACACAGTTGCATGAAGACCTAGAAAAGAATCGTCAGAACATGTTCGGACGCCGTATTTTCGAAGCAGTGGCAGCAGAGTTTATGACTAGCTATTTTGGCGAAGAAACAGAAGTTCGTAAAGTTGAAACAGTTCTCGAGTCTACCAAGGCTGAACTGGCAACACTGAAGAACCAACTGGCTGAGTCACAAAAAAATGCTGACGTGTCCGCACGTAAAGCAAAGCTGGCCGAAGAAACCACAAATCGTACAAAAATTATGGCCGAACTCACTGGCAACTTGTCACGTGATAAGAAAGCTGTAATGCAAGAGCTGCTCGAAACTGTCAAAACGACACAACTTCGTGAAGCTTTTACTAAATATCTTCCAGCAGTCCTCAATGAGGGCAGCAAGAAGCAAGCTCCGCAGAGCCGCCAACGTACCCTTACGGAAGCACCTGCTGTAAAAGAGCTGAGCACTGTAGCTATTACCGGCGACCAGCGCACTAATCGACTGCTAGAAACAGTCCAGGCTGAAGAATCAGATGAAGTTGCCGTTAGTAACGAAGCAGCGACAATCTTGAGACTAGCCGGTATTAAAAAGTAAACTTGGAAAATATACCATGACTAAACTCTTTGAATCCCAGTGGTCACAGACTAAGAAAATGCTCTGCGAAGGCAAGGATCTGACCCACAACCAAGACGGTACCCTGAATCCTACTAAAAAGAAGGTAATGGAAACTGTTCTGGAGAACACATATCGCGAACTGAAGCTGATGGAAAACGCTACAGCTGGTGCAACAAACAGCAGCAACGTTGCCACACTGAACAAGGTTATCCTGCCAGTTATTCGTCGTGTTATGCCAACTGTTATCGCTAACGAAATTATTGGTGTTCAACCAATGACAGGCCCAGTTGCACAAATCCACACACTGCGCGTCCGCTATGCTGACTCAGTTGCTGGTTACGTACAAGCTGGTAACGAAGCATTGTCCCCATTCGACATTGCCCGTGCTTACTCAGGTAACTTGAACGGTACAACACCACAGGCAGCTCCAACAACATCACTGGAAGGTACAGCAGGTAAGCGCTTGTCCATCCAGATCGTTAAGGAAGTTGTTGAAGCTAAGACACGTAAGTTGTCAGCACGCTGGACATTTGAAGCAGCTCAAGATGCACAAGCCCAACAAGGTATTGACATCGAAGCAGAAATCATGGCAGCTTTGGCACAAGAAATTACTGCTGAAATCGACCAGGAAATCTTGACATCATTGCGCGCTTTGCCAGGTGCTCCAACAGCAGTGTTTGACCAGTCACAAGTGACAGGTACACCACACTTCGTTGGTGATGTACACGCTGCTTTGTCAATCTTGATTAACCGTCAAGCAAACTTGATCGCTGCACGTACACGTCGTGGCGCAGGTAACTGGGTTGTTGTTTCCCCAACAGCTTTGACAATTCTGCAATCAGCTACAACTTCAGCTTTTGCACGTACTACAGAAGGAACATTCGAAGCTCCAACAAACACAAAGTTTGTCGGTACTTTGAACAACTCAATGCGCGTGTATGTTGACCAATACGCACAAGACAGCACACCAGTCTTGGTTGGTTACAAGGGCCCAGGCGAAATTGATGCAGCAGCTTACTACTGCCCATACGTTCCACTGACATCAAGTGGTGTTGTTATCGATCCTAACACGTTTGAACCAGTTGTTTCGTTCATGACGCGTTATGGTTTCTTGGAACTGAATAACTCAGCTTCAAGCTTGGGTAACGCAGCTGACTACTTGGGTCTGGTTGGTATCAATACAGCTAACTTGAAGTTCCTTTAATCGAATTACTTGCTTAGTACTCCTAGGCAAGTTTACTGATTATAGACTTTAACAGTCGCAGATAAAAAGGGGATGCATTGCATCCCCTTTTTGCCATCTAGCATTTCAATATTTCTCATTCACCAATACAACGATTTAAACAACGCCTCTAGGGCGTCTTCATCGTCCTCAACACTACCTACTTGTCTGCCATTACGGGACACTTTGATCCAATGTACACCAGAATCATTTTTCATCTGCATGGCGATTTTCAATGCCATGGCAAAATGATTTGTGGTATACTTTGGACGTGCTAGTCTACCAACTTTTCCACCTGAATGATCAACAACATAGATGGTCGTAAATGCATCGATGCGAACATGAACGTATTGAAACATATGGTTATGATCTACCATTTGCATGATTGAAACAACGCATCAAGTGCTTCGTCCTCGTTTTTAACAATAGCCACAGTCTTACCCCACTTTGTTACCTCAATCCAATAGGCTTCATGATCGATCATCATTTGCATAGCTATCCCTAATGCATTAACTAAGTTATTAGGAAAACCAATTGTATGAAAGCAAAAAGGGCTACCATCAATAGTCTCAATAACAAATACTTTGGTATGAGTTAGCATAATTTTCACAAGCACGTAATTCTGCTTGGGGTCGTAGGCTACCATTTGCAAGACTGAAACAAAGCATCAAGAGCTTCGGTTTCATTATGAATAAGTGCCAATTTGGTACCCCACCTTGTTACTTTTATTGATTTGGCTTTATGTTTATAAAACAGACCAATGGCACTTTGCAATGCTAGCGGGAAGTTATTTGGTAGTTTGTTACTATCTATGATGACTTTAAGGCTATTTGGTGCATCTGGCGTATATGGTGGTATCGTATAAAAGGCACTGACCTTGGTAAATATTTCAATTCGTATCGAAATATAGATGACGTCAGTATGCATATGTAAATATTGCCTCTAAGGCTTCGTCATCATTACTAAAAGTCATAGCAATTTCGTGTCGAAACACACTACTGGATTTTTTCACTTTTACGATCTTGAGATTGTGAAGTATTTTCAATGCCATTGCTTTTCCTACCGCGATTACAAAGTTTGGTTGAATCAAAACTGAATCAGCAGAAAAGCCATAACCTTGTCCACCCTTCATAACGCCAATACGCATAAAATGTTTGGCTGCCAAAATCATAACGTAATCTTCTTCTTTTGGTCTATTAGGCATAATACCAAGCCAATGATTGAAATATAGCATCCATGGCATCGTCATCATTCCGTATGTCAATGTTGACTCGATCGAACTGATTTCTTACCACCAGTAAATTCAATTGGTATTGGTGTTTCAGCCTCATACCAATTTCCAATGATTTGAGAAATTCACAGGTATCCAATTCCTCCGTATGTGTGGCCATCCGTCTACCGTGAATGCTTCCTTGGATTACTAATATTTTGCCATTAGTTGGTATGAAGTCGAATGGTAGCCATATCAATACATAATCTTCGGCTACCACTGGCATGATAGAAACAATGCATCTAAGGCATCGTCCTCGGTTGTTATGACCTTTATATGTTTACCAGTACCTGCAGAAATGACTATAATTTCATCGACCCCGGAGCTTAGTTTCATATCCATAGCACGTCGCAATGCATCACCAAACCAATATGTTGAATACGTTATGCCAGTCGTTCGGTATTGATTGGCAAACATATGCCGCATATGCTGCACTGTAACTAATAAACCAAGCCCCAATGAAATATAGTCTTGATGTTTCATGGCGCATATTTCAATATAGTTTCAATCACACCACTGCTATCACTAAGATCAACGATCAGTTTCAAATCAACTTTTCGCCAATCTTGCAATTCAACTAGATGCCCGAAACCTTCATTAACAATATAATGATGTGCCAAACTAACTGCTTCTCTAAACGATCGACAGGTGCAATATCGTCCATTACCTGGAATTAGATTGGGTTCGTTAAAGTTCATCACTACTCGATCAATACAGTTGGTAATAGTCAGTGTGTTCATTAGCTATATTTCAATATGGCAGTTATCACCGCCAGGTCATCAGTCATATCAATCAATTCATAATTAACTGTCGTTCCATAGTCGCAGTACAATTTGTTATCCAAGTGAGGCCAAAGTTCTTTAAGGCTTGGGATAGTTGATATAACCTCACGAAACGAATTGACGGCGGGTCCTACTCGATATCCCCTACCATTTTCATGGTAGAATAAGATAGACCACCACGTATTTCCACTGTCCGAATTGAATGTGGCAACGATGCTCATATTAGTTCACTAAATATCAATATTATATTATACAGGAAATATGGCATGCGTTATCAAGAACTTACCGAACTATTCGATCAATCCTCTAGCATCACTTGGGAAGCTGACGAGGAAGGATTGTTGGCTGGAAATTTCAATATTGACAGTGTCAAATACGAATTCAGCATGCTGAAAATGAATAGTGGCTGGGACTTTCAATTTACGGCAGATGGTCGTTATAGCGTAACTGGTGCCAACAAGGCAGATAACAAGTCGATCAAGATCTTCTCCACTATAGCCAATGTGATAAAAGGGTTCTTTATCAAAGAACAACCAGAACGTTTTAAGTTTGCCGCCGATGTCAACGAACCGACAAGAGTCAGTCTTTATAGAAAATTAGCAAAGCAACTAGCTAGTAAATTTGGATATAAGGTTGTTGAACAACAACGAAACCATGAACAGCAATTTTATCTGATCAAGGACCCCGAACCAGTAACCGAATTGTTCAACAATAAGGTTGATTGGAAATGGAAAATGACCAATTCTGATGAGTACGAGGGCAATTTTATGATGGGTGATATTGCTTACGACGTTGGCTTTACTGTGATGACTCCAGGTGCTTGGGAATTGGTGTTCACTGCCGATAGTGATGTTAAAGTCACTGGTACATTCAACAAAGAAAATGATGGTGGAGCATTGCAGGTCTTTGCCACTGTAGCCGAGATGACTGTTGATTTCCTTAAAAAAGAACAACCAAAAATCTTATCTTTCAGTGCTACTAAGAGTAGTGCCACTAGAGTATCGTTATATCGTCGTATGGCAAAGAAGCTAGCTAGCTCTTTTGCCTATACGGTTCGTGAACGTGATGATGGTGATGAACTTTGGTTTTTCCTAGTTCGTCCTAATCAAGAATAACGAAGAATAAAGGCAATACATTCAGCATCACTGTTTAGGTCAAGGGGAGTCATTTCCAGCTCCCCATCGTCTATTAGACATTGGCGAATCGGAATCAGTGGTTTTTCAGCAAGTACCTTCTTCAATACCATAAGCATTTCAGATACTGAATCGTATACCATCGATACGTAATAGCCATAACTACGACTGGTATCATGAAAGCCAAACTCCCACCTACCAGTGGAACAACGACGTGTTATGCGTATAGGAATCATCAGCAGTGTGTAAGGATGGCTTGTAGGACGTCTGCATCACTACGTAGGTACTGCGAGTATACATGTTCACCATCATCCCCCGTAGACGTCTGTATCCGAAACTCAATGGGCATCCATTTACTTTTTGAGAAGTTGTTTGCCATTGTTAGCGCATCGGACAGGTTTTCTCTATGGCCCAAATTACAGTAAGAGCCAAACATATATTCGTAAACGCCCCAACCAGTGCCAGCATTGGATTCAACTACTATTTTCATACTAACCATGAACTAGTAAAGCCTCTAATATTTCATTATTGTTATTGACGTCTATAGCCATTTCACCAGTAGCACTTCGTAAAACACACAAACTATTATATCCATAATACCGTACTACTCGATTGGCGGTAACTAGTGCGGCGGCTAGCGAGCGTTCAATCGCTAATCCACTTTCATCAGTCCTTGCTTTGTATTCAACATACCAAAACGGCTTACGTTGACTAGCCCGCACATAGATCACATAGATATCAAAGCAAGTCATCTGTTTCGTAACAGCGTGGCTAATAAGTCTACGGGTGCTAACAGCAATTCAATACTGCGATCTGGGTAATGCACCGTGATTGCATCACCTTCTTCTTTAAAGAAGTCATCTGCGAATGTCAATGCTGCGACTAATGTTTTGTATCTGAACTTGGCACTATTGGCAGACTGTACTACCCAATCATTGTTGGTTGCATCATGTTTCACAACCGCAACTGTACGTGGAATGGCCATTAGCAATACCTCAATAAATCCATTACTTCTTGTGAATCACAATCCAAAGGATAGTCTTCTGACTGAGTCTTCACAAAGAGCTTCGCATGTGGATAACATTTCGCAACCTTGAAAGCTTCTTTGAATGTTTTAAACCATTCAGTTTTGGTGTAGCAATTATCGGAATTGACCCAACCAAGAAGCCAGAAGTCACTGTCTATATTTTTGTTGTTGGCAATATGCACAAAAATGATGCGTTCAGTAATCATGATGTATGCGCAAGGATTGCCATTGTAGCTTCGGCATCATTATGAATGACATAACATTCGTCTTCATCTCTAACGATACCATGTACTTTGGTGCGAACTAATATGGGATAGCCTTTCTTTGCTTTGACTGCAAGTAGAGCTTGTTTGAACGTTACTGGTGTAAAATCTAATCGATTATTGTCAATGATGTACGGACTATTGCACCAGTAGACATGTGGTTCCTCAATGTCGATGTCGCCGGTCAAATACATATTCCATGTATTTTCACGTTCGTGGTATGAGATGATGGGGCCTTTTGTTATCATTTTTTTGGCTTATAATTGTTCTAGTTGCCAATTGTACACTCAAAACCCAGGAAGAAGTGTGATTCTTGAAGACACAAAAAAGAGGAACAGATGTTCCTCTTTTTTAACCAAATCGTAATAGCAATTCAAGCGTCATATCATCATCTGCTGAGTCATAATAGATCCGTTCATTCTCGTATTTCAACAGTATGAGACAAAATTGTTTGGTATCATCAAACAATTCTCTCTGTGCTTTTTTGCAAGCTTCGAGACATCGCAAAGTGCTGTTAGCACTAAAGCAACTGACGTAATTGAACTGACTAGGATCTATCGGATTTCGCATAGGAACTTCAATATTCCAATAATCGAACTGGCCTGGAACACGTTCAAAGCCCCATGCTTCAATAGCTGGTAGCTCGAACGCATCAGGACTGGTCATATTGCAATATCAAAAACAATGCGTCTTCTTCACACTCTAAGTGATAGATCAAATGGTCTGGTACACACTCAGGTTTTGTGAACGACGGCGGACGTTCCATTGCCACAATTACAGGCAAATCCTTATAGGCTTTTGCTTTTTCTTTCATACGAAAAGCACGATGGATGGCTTGCGACATCTTGGGAAAGTATTCACATTGATACCGCATCGGACTGATCGACATCAACGATCCTCTAACTCTATGAGGTGCCAGCATTTCCCAACGCTTCCCATCGAAAGCTGGAAAGATGTTGATCGCCATGGTATTCATCACTTTGCTTGTATTCATATATCGCAGTAACACATCAAAACGTCCATGATAGCATCATCTGTGTTCAATTCGATCGAATCATTGCCATAAACAAAATATAATTGACATTTGCTCAATACCGCATCTTCATGATGCTTGGTCAGCGCAATGGTAACTGCCCATGCTAGACGGTCGGTTACACAGTAACGATTAGGTACGGCAGACCAAACATATTCATCGTCAGACTGTTTAAATGAATAATAGGGAAGGGCTACTTCCCATAAACTATCCCCTTCATGCCATCGTACCAAGCAACTGAACAAAGGGATAGAGATGCTCAACGCATCAAGTCCAGATCGCCAACGAGTGGAATCAACATTTCACGGTTACCAAAGATATAACCACAAGTGTCAATATTCAACAGGTGAGTAACGTCACCGTCACGTAGTGGATATGTGGGATCCGTACAAATACCCGAGATACAACCACAATCAACAGCTTGACCAATGATAGCGGTCAGTTCGGCACCAGTAACGCTTAGCGTGATTGCAGTACCAAATCCACGATCGGCTGCCCAAGCGGTATAAGCTTCAACATTGGGTGAGTCTGGCCAACCCTTACGCAATGCTTCAACTTGATTGACAAACAGGTTAGTGGCATGCGTACCTTGCGCAACAGCCTTGCCAGGATTCAAACTAGCCAAGTCAGTACGCATCAGAATATACAAAGCTACTGATTCACCCAGTTCCTTGTTATCACTGATTTTCTTAATACGTGCGGCTTCCGCCTCAGCAGCAGCGAGGGCAATTGCTTCTGCTGTCTTACTTGCAGCTTCAGCCTCAGCTTCGGCTTCAAATCTACGAATGTTGTTAAGCCATACTTTCATTTGCTTGGCGTCATCACCCAGAAATTCTTCTGGGTTCTCTTCTGGGGCTACGTAAGCACCTTGTTCAATCAAAGCCATCTTTTCAAGATCAGTCTTGACTGCGGCAACGATTTCTGAAATGTCACCAGTCAAAGGCATTACACCAACTTCGGACCAAACTTCATTAGTCAGATCAGGCATCACCTGATCTGATTGCTGTGAATCATTTTGAGACATATTATTTCTCCTTATTATGGCAATAGACTAGCACCAACTTATTGACTAGCCAATATTTTTCTATATTGGCAACCATATTCAGTTGACTAACTGCCTATAGGCGTTTATCATCAAATTGTTTTCACTGGTCTAACAACAATTCATAGAGGACAGAATGACTCAACCGATCGACATCGTTATCAGTTTCGATACAACTGGTTCCATGTACCCTTGCTTGGCTGAAGTACGGCGGAAAGTTGATGAAACCGCCCAGCGTCTCTTCAAAGAGATTCCAAATCTGCGCGTTGGTATTATTGCTCACGGCGATTATTGCGACAGTCGCATCTATGTTACCAAGCATCTCGCACTTACCTCTGATCCGACCGCAGTATCGTACTTCGTGAAAAACGTAGAACGTACCGGTGGTGGTGATGCACCTGAGTGTTACGAACTGGTGCTGCATGAAGCTGCAACCAAAGTTAAGTGGACACCCGATTCCAAGCGAGTGCTCGTGATGATCGGTGATGATCTGCCCCATCCGAAAGCCCACAACCCAGGTCGTCTGGATTGGAAGGAAGAAGCAGCAAAGCTCACCGACCTCGGCGTTCTGATTCACGGCGTGCAAGCACTGAACAACAATTACGCAAAGCAGTTCTACGCTGAGATCGCAAACATCAGCGGTGGCTTTAACCTGCGTCTTGCACAGTTCAACGAAGTAACGGAAATGCTGATTGCTGTTGCATATCAGCAAGTATCACCTGAAGCACTGCAAGGTTACGAAGACGAAGTCGTAACGCAAAAGAAGATGACGCGCACCATGAGCGATATCTTTGCAAAGCTCAGCAAGCGCGATCCAGTAAACGGTCGTTACCGCAAGGTTGACACCCGGGCTGTTGATGCAGGTCGTTTCCAACAAATCTTGGTCGATAGCGACAAGGCCATCCAAGCACTGGTTGAAGAACAAGGTATGGTCTTCCAACGCGGGCGTGGCTTCTACGAATTCACCAAGCGTGAAACCATCCAAGCAAAGAAGGAAGTCGTTATCCTCGACACCGAAACTGGTGACATGTATGAGGGTGATGCTGCTCGTGAAGTTCTGGGTCTGCCAGTTGGCGCGAGTATCGATATTTCACCGACAGCAGCCGGCTTCGATCGTGTAAAGTACAAGGTGTTCGTGCAATCAACCAGCAATAACCGTAAGTTGCTTGGTGGTACGACGTTCCTGTACGAGGCTGAATAATGAAAGTGTCAAGTATCAAGCGAGCCTTTTTCGTAATAGTCATCCCTGCTATCTTTAGTTCGGTAGCTTATGTCGGCTATGTGAACTATCAGCATCAAATGAAAACGCTTCGATACTTGTCCTTTTCGCTCGGTTGTCAACAGGCAGGTAATCGAGTGGATTACTGTCGCCAACAAGCACTGCAATATGTCACAAACCTAACAATAATAAAATGAAAAAACTAGAAGACTACGTTGGTCAAAAACTAACGCCCGCAATCAAAGCTGAACTCGAAAAACGTGGAGTTCGAGTGTTTACTCCTGGCACTTTGGGAACTACTGATGTGGTATTCGGCCGTCAAAACGCTGAAATCAGAAAGAACATCATTGTTCGAATTTACCAAGGTTGATATGAACTCGATTGCAATATTGGACGAAGTTACCAACCCAAAAGTGATCATGAGTCTAGATCTGTTGGGATTTCTACGTTCTATGGCAACCGACATTGACGACGATGTTGATCTCGCATATGACGGCTGTTCCATGGATGAAAATGAAGCTCACCTTAGCCTGCAACGAATCAAAGTGCGAGCAGACTTACTAAAAGCAATGCTCAACCACATCAAATAAGTGATGAGCGTTGACAACTCGCCAGTCATAGCGTACGATTCCACGTTCTTAATGGGATGGTTCGTCATATTCAAAGAAGGCCGGGTTATGAACATCATGCCAACAACATTCAAAGCCTGTGCTGACCAGCTTAAGTATCAATACGGCTATCCCTTTAGAATTCTAAAGGATAATCAGCACATGAACGTAACCGATGACACCGATATGGTAATGGCATTATTGAGTTACCAATAAGAAAAGGGGAAGCATTGCTTCCCCTTTTCTACGACTATTAACTTTGCTCTAACCAATACTGAACCCGTACCCGCCACTTCGTTGGTCGATCAAGTTCATAATTTCCTTTTCCAGTCTTTCCATCTCAGCAGCAGCTTCAGTCTTCAAAGCTTCACCATTCAACGTGCTACCACCCTGTGGTCCAGCAATCTGGCTAAACTTACTACGAGCTTCACCCATCATCTGCTTACATACCGCAACCGTAAAGTCACGCAACCATGGACGAGCATACGTGTCAGCAAATAATACTTCCTCAGGACGCGTATTCCACGCTTGAATCAAAATAGTTTCAACCGCAGTAAAGGAACGGTCAAACGTAACACGATGACTTACCGGCTCCCATTGAAACAATAACTCACGTCCAAACATACGGCCAGCCATAGACTGAAACTGCATGGCTAAGTCATATGTCGCTAATGTACCAGATCCACCAGCACTCATACCACCCGGATTGTTGATCAAATACAAATTGTTAGAAAAGGCAAGCGAGAATGGATCAATCTGCGGACCACCCTGATTACCACCAATACCACGGCGAAATACCTTCGTGACTTCCTGTACTTCGTTTGGTAACGTGTACACGGTCAACGCTGGTTGTAAATCCAAAAAGATATACGATTCCTCCAACGAATTACCACTACGCTGGCGATAACGATCCAACGCATTGGTCACCGCAAAATCATAATGCTCAGGATCTAATTCCAAATCAATTATCCCCGCACCTAAACGTAATTGAACTTCCTTAATAATACGCTGGCGACCACTTATCACATTAGGTTGTTGGTTCATGTGACTCCTCCCTATTTCTAATATTTATAGCAATCACCATATTATCAGTAACTAATCACACAACACACCACCAACACATCGGCATACCAAACACTATACCCACTACTAATACAATAAAACCAGAGCAACCACAAGCCATCCAACCATTACCAGATATAATAATTACTCAACTCCAATTACCAAATAAATCAACCATACCAAATAAATCCCCAAACACATTAAACAGATTTTTATGACTTAAGATACATCTAGTGACTCCATCTCCATGGAAGGCTACTAAGACAAATACCTCACGAGTATTCATGGAGGTTAAGATCGATTAAAAGGGCTATCTAGGACCCTTCATGGACGACACGGAACCCAGAGAGAACTCATGATACTGGTAATGACTTATTATATACCATAAAACACTCTAGTGGCTTCCCTCCAATGGATACTCCTTCCTCCCAATTACTTCCCCTCCATTATCTTTCTGGAATAATTCATGGAGGTTTATGACTATTTCGCCCCTAGACGGGCTCTGATGGATAGCAGGGAAACCCAGAGAGAACTCTCGATAATGGTGACAGTATAAAACGTGATGTTTCTCCCTCCATGGAGGGCTATAAATATTAGAACAACTGAGGACTTCATATGCCAAGATTATCTATCTGGAATTCAGGAAGGAAAGGAGCCGACTATCGTTTTATCGATGGTACCATTTCTGAATATTTTACTATTGGCGGAACTGCCGTTTATGTTCACAAATACATTGGAGTACAGGACCAAAGTAATATTGATCCTGATACCGGAATGGCATTGCCAGTCGCTGGTGGAGAAACGAAAATTCAAGATATTCTATTCCTGGAGAATAGAGATCGCTGCTATGCACCTGACATCATTGAGATGCGTGGCATCTACAACATGCAAGATGCTGAGTTTGACTTATCACAGTTTGGTCTTTTCCTTGATAACGATACCATCTTCATGGAGTTCCATCTTAACGATATGATCAAAATGATTGGTAGAAAGCTAATGTCAGGTGATGTTTTGGAATTGCCACATTTGCGTGACGATGCTTTATTGGATCCAAGCGCTTCTGCTATCAACAAGTTTTATTCGATCAATGATGCACAGCGAGCTAGTGACGGATATTCCCAAACTTGGTTTCCTCATATTTGGCGTGTCAAGTGCAAGCCACTAACAAACAGTGAAGAGTATTCTCAGATCTTGGATCAGAATGCCAAAGATCCGTTTGGTCTTGATCTTGGTGATCCGTTTAACGACGAGCCAACTAAGGGCAAGAAATTACGTGATACTATGATTAACATATCACGCACTTTGAACTTGGATGGATCGGAAACAGACACTCCTATGGATACGGCTATCAACGAAGAGATTGTTGATATGGCACGTACCTATGTGACTGGTCGATATTTCCAAACTCTCCAATTCTATATTGTTCCTGGTGACGAATTGGGCAATCAATACCCTTGGATTTTTGCTGGTGATGGCGTGCCACCAAATGGTTCAGAATCTGTGGCAAATGGCAATGTATTCCCAGATAGCCCTGCTAATGGGGATTATTTCCTACGTACTGATTATGATCCTAATGTTCTGTATCGATATACCGTACCCAACAGTACACGAGCGGTTACTGGTTCTTGGATAAGACAAGAGCTTGACTATCGTCAGCAGGATTGGAGTATGGCATCCCGCGTACTTCTGAGCTTCATAAATAACAACAAAACCACTACTTTGTCTAATGGTGATACGGTGATACAACGCCAGCCATTATCACAAGTTGTAAAACCACGAGCCGATTTCTAAAATGGACATTAGTCAAGCAGGCGTAAGCCTCACCGCACAATTCGAGGGTTTGGCACAAGTCAACCCTAATGATGGATTAGTTTACCCATATGCCGATCCAGTTGGATTGCCAACCATTGGTTATGGTAATCGTACTGACCTTAACGGTAACCGAGTAACGATGAATACTAGCCCAATCACTCAAGATCAAGCTATGCAATTACTTCAGAATGTATTGGAGCAATTCGTTACCGAAGTCAATAACATGGTCACCGTACAACTTACGCAAAATCAGTTCGATGCGTTGGTTGACTTTGCCTACAATGCTGGTGCTGCCAATCTACAAAGCTCAACTCTGTTGCGTTTGCTGAATGCTGGCAACTATGCTGGTGCTGCTGCCCAGTTTATTCGCTGGAACAAAGCGACCTCTAATGGTCAATTGATTGTATTGCCAGGGTTGACACGTCGCCGTAATGCTGAAGCTCAACTCTTTAACACACCAGATGCGGACTAATGGCTGAACCAACCACTATCGCTACTTACGAATTTTTCTACGACGCTCAAGTTCGTAGATATTTGTATCAGATCGTTCGTGCCTTTTCTGGTTTCCAATTTATGCCAGGGAATGGGATTCCACGTCTCGTTCCTTGTCATATGGCCAATCAAAATAGACAAGTAGGTCATATCTTACGCAACAATTCAGAAAATACTCTGATGACTTGTCCTATGATAACCGCGTTTATTAAAGGTATGACGCCAAACCGTGATCGCACCCAATCACCAACACACGTAAGTACCGTGGCGGTTAACGAACGCGCGATTGATCCAACAACTGGTTTGTACACCAATCAACTTGGTCGTCAATATACGGTCGAGCGTAGAATGCCACACCCCATTGATGCTACGATTCAGATTGATGTTTGGACTAGCAATGAAATGCAAAAGCATCAATTGTTTGAACAAATATATCCATTGTTCAATCCGGGCTTTGACATCCAAAGTTCTGAGAATCCATTGGATTGGTCTGCATTGACTACGATGATGCTGGAAGAATTTACTTGGAGTTCACGTGCTATTCCAATTGGCACTAGCGATGAAATTGACATTATGACATTTTCATTCAAATTGCCAATATGGATAAACCCACCTGCCTTGGTTAAGGAACAACATCTGATTCAACAGATTGTCACTAACCTTCATAGTGGTGCAAGTATTGACCCAAGGGCAGATCGGGATCACGCATCGGCTTTGCCTGATGTGGTTGGATACGAAGACGAGGCTACGTTAGTTGCTGCTCGTCCCATAGTAGGGCAAGTAGTTACGACTCCTGGTGATCATCAAATTTCAGTTGCGACCATTAATGATTCTGGTGATATGTATGTGCAAATAACATTGTTGGGTTCAGGCGGTAATGAAACTGATGATGATGGCAACATTTATGACTGGGCGTCATTGTTGAATCAATATGGGACATATTCGCCAACGTCTAGCACTTTGCGTTTGGCTCATACCTTGGAAGATGATAATACTTCATTGGACACTATCGGGACATTTTCTCTTGTTCCAAATCAACCCAATATGTTGATCTGGAACATCATACCTGATACGTTGCCTGGTAATACTTTACCAAATATCGATGGCGTTATTAATCCATTAGTAAGCGCTCCAGGACTTAATGGTATGCCTGCCGCTGTTAATGGGCAACGCTATATGCTACTTAACGACTTCACCACCAATAATACTGCGTGGGGTGGTGGTCCTAATAACTTTATCACCGCTAGTGAAAACGACATTATCCAATACGGACCATCAGGTTGGTCAGTTGCGTTCGATGCTTCAGCAGCAACGAGCATACAGTTTGTATTGAATACCCGTTCATTGAAGCAGATGAAATTTGATCCAATTGAGCATGGTTGGTTGATGGCTATTGATGGTAACTACAATGCTGGTTACTGGCGTTTAAAGATGTAAATTCACTTGACGCTATTCATATGGCGTACTATACTTCACGCATCTAATCAAATGAAAGGGTGCGTGAATGTCGATCGAAATTCAAAGCGGCGATTCGCCCGCTGAATCCCAATACGTATCAAAAACTGATGCTGAGGTCAACGACCTTGCAAAGCGGGGCTATCGTGGGGAACTTTTCTTCAGCTGGCAGCTTCGTGAACACGACATGCATTTGTTGCCTAGTGTATTCATGGTCATCAACTTCCTTGATGATGTTACCCGCAAGGAAATGATCCGTGATAAGATCTGTCACTTTTATGGTGACATGAAAGATGCGGCCCCACGCAGTATCAACGGTTATCCGAGCTTTTTCAGTATGGGAATGCTGAATAACGATGATGCAAAGCGCATCCACGCCCGTATTTTGGCAATCATGGAAATGTTGGGCGATTATACTCCGGAGGAACCTAATGGCGGATAAACTTACTCCTGAGCAATGGCGGGATATGAAACCGCCATTCTCATGGATGACCATTCATAATAAAGAATGGACCAATATGCATTTTGAAATTCTCGAAAAGCTTCTGTATTCTCGTACTTCAGGGTGGTGGTACAGTAGCAACGAGGGTGGTAACAAGTATCTGTATGTTTTCGAATTTGCAGCAGATATGGTTACGTTCAAGCTTCTACTTACCGCGGATCCCTTTGAACAGGATTCCGGAGAAATAATTGAGTAGCAGAATATTCAAAGTAAAACATAAAGAAATTGGTACATATTGGCAAGGATACGGGAGTAATTTCGCGTCAAAGGGAAAAGAATTTCCCTCTGCATTAATTGCAGCAAGGCAAATATCTATGGCTCGTATCCGCGCCATGCCATCGGGGCAGCAACTGTGGGACATAGTTGTTATCGAAGAAATATCCCCAGAATCATTTCAACCATTACAAATAATCCCCACTGAAGATGCCCTTGCAGTAATGTATGTGCATGACTTTATCCGTGACAAATACGGATATAGTTTTTTCTGCTTATGGCAAAAAGTAGTAACCAATAAAAAATACGACGGTGCCAAATATCTAGTTCACGTAAAACATAATTACGAAGACTTTAGAGAACGATTAAAAGGCTTGGGATATAGTTCTAGGCATTTCGCTAAAATAAAAGATTGGCTTATAATCTACGACGATGAAGTGGCTATGCGTATAAAGCTAATTGACGGATATGATCAATTCATAGTTCTTCAAGATATTTTGAATGGTATGAAATAAATTGCATTGCTGTATCGTTTCAGTACCATGGTGCCATAAACCCGAGTAACAATAACAAAACGGGAAAACACACTATGAAAATTATTGGACTTGTGGGCTTTAAAGGCTCAGGAAAAGATACAGCATCCCAACCTCTTCTAGAGTTGGAATATCAAAAGACATCATTCGCTGGAGTTCTCAAGGATTGCTGCGCAGCCATATTTGGCTGGGATCGAGACATGCTTGAGGGTCTCACAAACGAAAGTCGCCTCAAACGCGAAGAAACGGATTTATGGTGGGCAGAAAAGCTCAAGCGTCCTGGCTTCAGTCCTAGACGCGCATTTACATCTTTTGGTACCGACGTTGTTCGTACACACTTCGACACTAACATTTGGGTAATGGCCGTAGAGCGTCAAATTTTGAACACTGGCGGAGATTGGGTAATTACTGATTGCCGCTTCCCCAATGAAATCCAAATGATTAAAGACCTAGGTGGTACGGTCATTCGTGTAAAGCGTGGTCCAGAACCTGTTTGGTATAACGATGCGGTTACCGTAAATCGTGGAAGTCAAGAACCTGGTTATGATGGCGCCGCAGAACGATTAGAAGACACTGGGGTCCATATTAGTGAATGGGCCTGGGTGGGCAACGATCATATAGATGTTACAATTGAAAATGATCTCACAACCAAGGAATTGCATGAACGAGTTATGTCCCACGTCAATCGAACTTAACATATTCGATGGTAAGAATATCTGCATGAGTGGTGGTGCCAAAGGTGCTGACTTACAATGGGGAATGTGTGCTGGCAAAGCTGGCCACCAAGTTATCCATTGGAGTTTTGACGGGCATCGTACAAATGCACCAGAAGCAGAAGTAGTGCGTATTCCTGCCGAAACTTTGGCTATGGCCGATGAATATTTGGAAGTTGCCAACAAGACTTTGAAGCGGCATCTGTCCTACAATAAGCCATGGATTATTAATCTGTTGCGCCGCAACTACTTTCAGGTTGGTAATTCACAATCCTGTTATGCCGTATCTGGTATCAAGAAAGGTATGGTAGAAGGTGGTACTGCTTGGGCAACCCAAATGTATTTGGACTTGCATAAGGATAAACCCGAATGCTATGTATTCTGCCAAATTACCAATCAATGGCACGCATACGTTGATAGTCAATGGGTCGTCATAGACGCACCACCATCCCCTTCGGGTGTATGGGCGGGTATAGGTAGCAGGGATCTTACCAAAGCTGGCAAAGACGCTATCCGTAAGCTTATGGGTTATGTTGCTCCCGTAGTAAACAACTAAGTTAATTGCCATGTAGCACTGGATTCTCGAACTCCAGATAAATACTTTACAAAGTATTTTTGGAGGAATCCCACATGGCAACACTACTTAGTCCCGGCGTCGACGTCGAGATTACCGATGAAAGTTTCTACACTTCATCAGGCCCCGGTACCGTCCCTCTGATCGTTTTCGCAACTCAGTACAATAAAGCTTCTCCAACTGGCAGTGGTATTGCCCCGGGAACCGTTCCTGGTACTGAAGGCACGCTTTACAATATTACTAGCCAACGCGAACTGATTCAGACATTCGGCAATCCACACTTCGATTCAGTACAGGGCACAACTGTTGTTGGCTCTGAATTAAATGAATACGGTCTGCATGCGGCTTACCAATACCTCGGCATCAGCAGTAGCGTTTATGTTTTGCGCGCTGCTATCGATCTGGCTGCTCTGGAACCAGCAGAAACCGCACCGTTCGGTCCACCAGTAAACGGTACCGTATGGTTTGACACAACAGACACTCTCTTTGGTGCATTCCAAAGTTCAGGGGCGGCTACTGCCAACCCATTCGCATTAAAAAATGTATCAGTAATTAACTCACCAACTCTGTGTGACAGTAACAATGTTCCATTGTCAACTGTTGGAACAGCGGGTGATTTGGCAGTGGTTACTTACGTAGCACCTGTCGCAATGTATGAGTGTATCAACACTAACAATGTGA
>Ga0105857_1000317_pt1 | contig 20156 bp, 13 predicted proteins | sample OrgsoiDNA_201061_FD_89682 | JGI IMG/M metagenome (GOLD analysis project Ga0105857, IMG submission 89682) | Permafrost soil microbial communities from the Arctic, to analyse light accelerated degradation of dissolved organic matter (DOM) -... | ecosystem: Environmental > Terrestrial > Soil >...
AACCAATCGCCGCCTCGATTTAATGCTTCTCGCTGCAAAATGGCTAAAAAAATTCAACAGGCGCCCCCAAACCGCGCGCAAGTGGCGAATTCTGAGGAATAAGAAGGCGAGGTCCAATATGGGGGGTTCCCTGACGCCGTGGCCCAAGCGGCCTTTCTTGGCCGCAATCATTAACCCGACCGCGAACAAGTGAGCGAGAAACCAGAAAACGCACTGGTTACGACTTAGTCGCAGCCCATCCGGCGCCTGTGCAATTCGGCTTCAGCTTAAATACCAAAAACTCATATTTTTACGCTTTAGGGCGTTTCCTCCATTTTTCTCTATTGCCAAAACAAGTTCTTATGTTTAAATATATAAACCTATCGACGCGTTGGCCTTTTTTGTTTTTGCAACTTATTTTCGCATCGATCCTGTTGTGCCATAGACTCACCGCCCCATTCTCTGCCGGAGCCGCCATGAAAACGATCGAAAACGTCGCCCATTTTTTCCTGTCCAATGGGATGGCTCGGCCTGCAAGCGCCGAAGGTTCTATCGCTCCATATCAGACAACCGCGCAGTCGCCGTCGGACCAATCTTTCGTTGCTTCTCAAGCAAAAGATCAAAAATGGAAGAAAATTTGCGCTCGCCTTGTTCTGTTTGCGTCTTTCAATAGCTTGACGATGGGCATGGCGGGTTGCGCCGACGAATCCAATCCGCAAGCCAGTCCGCGCATTTTGGCTGAAATCAGCGCCCAAATTCGATCGCAGCTGAGCCCGCGCTCCATGGATGCGGGTTTTGGGTCAAACACCGACGCCACTGGAGTGATGGCCCAAAACACACTGATTGAATCCGTTGGCATAAACCACGATTTGCATATGGCTTGGCCTGTGGCTGGTTTTTGACTATTGCCAATGGTTCAGAATTGACACTCGATCGCACAGGAGCGCTTGGTTCGCGCTGATGTCATCGGATTTTTGCAACGGTTTTGTTGTGAAAGCAAGAACGTTGCCGACACGCATCCGGCGAATGGCAATCAAAAAGGCACCTCAAAATAGGTTCAGACTCTCTTCTTCACACAAATCCCCCACTCAAATTTCATTGAGGCGCGCCTTTTGTCGGGTTTTTCAAACCCCCCTTACGGCTGCTCTTTTCGTAGATGCGTTGAAAACCAAAACACGATAGACTATAGACTCTGTGCCCTTGTGGCTCGCGTCTTTGCTTCGGATTTTTCATGGCCACCAAATCACCCGTTTTTTACACGCCAAAATTCAACGCCAAAACGGGGATGCCCAACCCCATCGTCACACAAGAGGAATTCGCGGCTTTTGTTTTGTGGTTGATGGATGCAACGCCGTCGGCAAAAGCTGAGCGAAAAAACTGCTACGCCACCATTAGCGAGACAGGCGGAGCGACGCCGGAAGCCAAGGCCAAATTCATTGATTGCGTGGTTGGTGTTTTTCTTCGCGGACAAATTGAATCTGGGGTTCTCGATGCCGACCGCTCACTGCTGAGCGACGCGAGCGCTCGTCAGCGATTGCAGGCAATACACTCCAATATTTCCCGTTTTTTCTCTGCGGTTTCCAAAGAAATTTTTGAGGAACAGCTTAAGGCTATCGATCTAAACGCTGAGACGGTGAAGGCCCTCAGCAAACTGTATGCGCAAGATCGCGAACAACTTCATGAAGCTGTGCTGCTCGTGGCCCAAAAAGCCCGGAGCGCCCCGGTGAAGGCGCTCGTGGCTTGGCTTGAAAATCCGAGGACACGGATCGCGCTTGAAGCGCCGCGCAACAAAATTGATCTTCCCAGCCAGCAAGAAGTCAAGGACATGGGCCGCTTTGCGCCCTTGGTTTCAATTCTGATGCAGGACATTGCTCCTAGTTTGCGCGCCGAAAGGCTCGGCTGGATCCTTGCCTATGCGAAGTCGGGCCTTTTGGAACAGGATTTTTTTGGCAAACCCAAACCTCGTGACAAAGAAGAGGCGCATGCCCTCCAGTCTTGGGTGAGCCTGGCAACAGCTGCTGGACAAAAAAACGCGAGCGTGTCGACGCAAGAGCTGGCCATAAGTCTCGAAAAACGTCTCTCTTTCGTGGCCTATAACGTAAAAGTCAGCGGGCGAGGCAAGGAAGCGACGGCAGAAATCGAAAAGAAATCAAACCTCTTCGATAATGTTTTTCAGAAAATTGCAGGCCCCGGCCTGATCGACGTCGTGCTGCACTCTCCCGGGTTGGGATACACCGTGGTTTTTTGCACCTCAGAAGCTTCCTTGGAGTTCATGAGAGATCAAATTCCACGCCATATCTGCGGCCTTCTTAACACGCTAGCCCTCCAATCCGTGGCGGCAGGGAAAATCGCAGAAACTCTCCGATCTATTATCGTTTTGGCTCCCGCGGCGCTGGAGCCAAACACGCAATCCTCCAATCGCAGAGTCAACGGCCAGGCATTTTTCAACCTGTTCGAAAAATCTGACGCCTTGCGCGATGCTCTTTGCGATGCCCTCAATCCTCTTGGCGCTTTGGCGGCCGTTCTTAAAACAGGGTTCCCTATCGATCAGATCGAACAAGTTCAAGTCCACCTGGCCGGCCACAAGGAAGAAAACTGGGCTGCCGTTCGCGCTGCGATTAAGCGGGCCGCTCCATCACGAAAAAATGATGAGGCCATCAAACGGCTGTCCCTCATGGCTCATCAAGGCTGGGAATCTTTGGGCGCTGCTCAATTTAAATCAGATCTTGTTGTTAACGGATCCGCAACAGAAACAACTATTTATGAGAGCGCGGCCATCCCCTTGCTTCATTTGGTCGATTTCTCGGGGAGCTGCGCAAAAACGCTGACCGCAATGCGAAAGAATGGATTGATTTCTAAAAAAACGGACGACCAGGTCAAAAACTCTCTGGCCTCTTGTTTGTCTGAAATCAAAACGCTTAAATCAGTGATTGAGACGAATGCTGATAAAGATGCGAGCAGAGACCATGACAGCCCGCTTAATGATGCGATGAATCGAGCGATCGAATTTATCGAAAAGGCCGTTCGTCCTGGCGTCTCCTCAAAGAAAACAACAGCCCCCCAATAATTTTGCACACATCAACAGACAAGGATTCCATTATGAATAGCCAATGGCGTGAGCTTGAAAATCTTCTCGGCATGAATTCGACCGGGGCGCATCTCGAAAACATTGTGGACTTTATCGATATTTCCGAACATCAGATCAGGCTTCCCCTCTCAAATGCGCAAGGTCATCCTCTGTCGTTTGTTGTTGACGCCGAGGATGCGTTGTCAGTTCCCAAAGCCATGATGGCGCTGACGATGATTCGCTCCTCTTTCGACCATTACCCTCCCGTTGACGAGAAAGAGGTTGAGCGAATTTTTGGCGTTAAAGCCCCCGCGGGATTTTATCTTTTAGTTCCCACTGATGACGGGAAAGGTCAGGCAATCGCGTCTGCAATGTTCGCTTCGTTGGGTGGGCATCCGCCAGAGGCTGATTCTTTTCTGAAAATGGCGCCGAATCTTTTAAAGAAAGGCATTTTGGACAGGGATTATTTTATGACTGTCGCCGAATATGATTTGGATCAGTTTTTTTCATCTGGACAAAGTTTTCCTGATGCATTGCGTGATGGCATCGGAGAAAAACGTTCGCTGACGGAAAATGGCGTTCGCATTCGCAGTGTCCGCCCGGCCGACCGCGCCAGTGAAAATTCACCGCTTTCGTGGTTCGATTGCTACCCGGCGCCTTTGGCGCTCAATGTGACGCACTTGTATGAGGAGCAGGCAGCGGCGGATGAGTTTTCTTCGTTGCGCTACAAAGATGCGGCTCGCTATTTGATCCCCTTGGCGGACATGGCGAAAATGCCCTACTTCAATCATAACGGAGCAAGCGACATTCAGAACCCCCGCGATTTGGCCGACCCACATCAACGAGCCGGATTTCGGCAGGAAGTTGTTGAGTCGATGTTTATCCAATGGCGGTTTGCGCAAGAAACAGAGCAAAAAATTCTGGAGCTCGACAAATTAAGCCCCGATGAGGTGAAATACGCCCGCGCCAAAATCAAGCGTGATCAAGTGTTGGGCAAGGAGCCTTTTGGCGGTGATCGACAAATCGCTTACATTGAGGAAAAAACGGCCTTCTATGGTTCTAAGGACCTTCGAGTTGTTCTCTCTGCGGATTTCACCCTGGTCAACGGTGGGCATTCAAGCCGGGACTACAGCTTTATCCATCATGTCTTTTCTTCCCCCCAAGAAACACTTTACTGGAAAGGCGCGGCCCTGGCTGATTGCAATGAGTCCAACTTCAAGCAACGCTTCTCCAAACTCGTGAAAGAACCAGCATCCGCAGCGGTTTTTGGCCAAAAGCCGAACATAGATGAACTGTGGTCTGATTTTTCTTCTTTCGTGCGCAAGAGCTCAACCACAGAAATAAAACTTTCCCCATATCGTGATGCGGCCATTGCGCGCGATCGGGTTCGGCAGTCCAATAACCAACAGGCCCTGTCCAAAGCATCTCGCGCTCAATTTGATGTCCCAGAATTGAAAGAAATGGTTGGGCTCGCCAATTCACATTTCAAACAAAACAATATCCCGAAGCGGGTTTGTGAGACGAAAGCCGTGGCCGGCTCTGATAAATACGCGGCCTCCACTGAAGGCACCGTTTCGCTCGAAGATTTATTCCCTTACTTGGCGGCTTCCACGATCGCCCCCAACAAACTGACAACCAGCGATCGCCAGCGATTTGAGTCTCTTGCTCGCGTCGAAACGGTCGCTCTTTTGGCCCGCTCGAACGCCGGAGAGAAAAAAGCGGCCATCGACATGACATCGCCATTGTTTGATGAAATCCATAGCCGCATGTTCGTCCTTTTGAGTTCCGCGGCCGCTCTCAAAGGCCGTCCAATCTCAATGACAGAAAAAACCGCCAAGGTCACGGTCGATGGCGTTCTTGGATCCGGGAAACCAACGGCGCCCATGCAGGCTTTTGCGCAGCTCGCTGCAAAACAAAAAATGGCCCAACTTAGCCCTGACGAGCTTTTGGACATTTCATCTCCTGGCGAAACTCCAGTGCTCTTGCGCAAAGAGCGAGTTGGCCTGATGGTGCAACGCGCGATTGATCTTCAAGAAAAAATGGAAAAAGGTTTTGCGCGAGCCTATGGAAATTCATCCTCGAATTCCACGCTCTCCGGCTCAAGCGTCTCGGGCGACCGTATATTCACGTCCCTTAGCGGCACGAACGCGGACACCTTCAACGCAGTTATCTTGTTGATGGCCGCCTACCGTGAATTTGAATGGCCAAAAGCCAAACTTGGCGCAAAAAACGCGCCCGATGCAGGGTCCACAATTATGTCGGAACGCTCTTTTGAGGCAATTGATGCATCGATTGAGCGAATCATCGAGATGGGACAGAACTCTGCGATGACAAACACCAATTTTAACCAAGCTCGCGAAGCTCTTAACGCGCTCGTCAAAGATCTCGTTGGCAAAAAGAGCGGCGACACCCCACAGCGCGCCATTCCCAATCCAAAAACCTTGACGGCTCGCATGGCGGATCCCGTTTATATCCAAGAATGCCTTGATTACTCTGTTATTGACAAAATGGATCCAATCAATGCGGAACTTCTTTTGAATTTTGTGCCAGGTGTGGGAGCCTCCTGGGCGGATTGGATGAGACCAAAACAGGTGGCCCCTCAACTCAACGGCTCTGCTGGTGTTCTGGCTCGCCGCAAACAGGCTTCATCTATCGCGGAGGGCGCCCAGGAAATCAACGAACCGACGACGCCAAAAACCAGAAAATCTCGCGGATGATTTGAATTTCTGCGCTCATTTCGTGCGTTCCTGATGGTTTATCCGGACTCAACATGATGAGCGCATTTTTTAAAAGCTCGCTTACTTTTTTTGCGAGCTTTTTCTTTTTAATGATGATGCCCACGGGCAGCTTAGGCGATGCGCGGTGAGCGCATTTTCCGAGAACCGATCGAGAGGGGCATGCCAGAGTTCCTGTTTAAACCTTTGTGGCGAGAAACGCTTGCGCGGCCGGAAAAGCGCGGCGAATACCCGATAAAATCCGCAATGCAGAAAAAATCCAGGTCACCAAAAAAGTAGATATTTGCTTCGCTTCCGGCATTCAACAGTGCCTGAGCCGCCTCCAATTGCGCATTGTCTCCGGAAACGAACAACAACAATCGCCCCTTGGGCTCCCTCAACCGAAGCGCGCCGGCTTCAAAGCCCCCGGAATACACCAAAGCATATTCCTCTGGTACGCTTGGGTGATGTGGGGGCAGAGAAAACAAGCCTCAGTTTTCAATGAACAATAAGCTATGCACGGGCTCCTTGGGGAGCCACACCGTCATTGGGTGTCTTCTGCGCGAAAAAAAGGCTTCGTGAGCTTGTTGGCTCCCGTCAAAGGCAATTCAACGATGGCCGACATGGAACCGCCGCTGACCACCGCTGGCGTTTTCGCCGACGCAAGCCCATCGTCCATATTCAAGGCCGTGTCCGTTCCTCCACGCGTCCCACCCCTCGGTCCAGCGTCCAGGCCGTTCCCCCGGGCCCTGCCTCACTCAGGGATTCGGCGAACAATCCTTCGATTGAGGGGCTGTCCATATTTTGGATCAAACCCTTCAAGCCCTCGCCCGCGCGCTTCACGAGCTCGCGGGCGAGGGCTTGAATGACAGGTTGGTCATGCCACCTCAACGGCGCGCTGCAATGCAATTTTTTCGCTGCGTTTGTGCAGCTGCGCCGCCTTGTTTTGTCCCGAAAACCGACTTTGAGTCAAACCGGCCAGCTTGCGGGCATTGCCATACACAGCCAAAACGGTTTTTGCGCTTGCCTCGCTCCAGGCGTTGGAGCGCATGATCGCTCAGTGCTCCCGCCCGGTCGCGCTGACCGGTGTCATCTAAGTCTGCGAGTTTTGAAAACGGAGGGTAAGCCTCGATCATTTTCATAGCGGCGCGGTTTTTTTTTACTGCATCTTCGCTTTGTAAATCCAGTCCTATAGGGAGAGTTCAATTAGTCGCGCTCCCGCGGAACGCTGAACGAAGATGCCCAAAATCATCGCACTGCGTGTTGCGTTGCGTTCATTCGTGCTAAAACAACCCGCCTATTTTTCAATCGTGGTTGACGCGCCAAGGTTGTTTTTGCGTCAAATCTGTAAAATGATCTGTAAAATGATTTCCTGATTGATGTTGACTGCAGACGCGCCTTTTTTCTTGACCGCGCGGGCCGGTTTCTTTTTTTTTGATGGTTCTTCCGACTTTGGCAGGCGCGGCGCAGAAGTCGCGGAGCCTGCCGTCTGCCGCCTTGTGGACAAAACTGCTCTCTTTTTGATTGAGGCGATCTTTTTCGCGCCACTCTTCGCAGGTTTTTTGGCGGCGTTTTTTTTTCTCTGAGGTGATCTTTTTTTGCCCCGTGGTGTGCTCTGTCAGCAGTTTTTCCGCACGGTTCGGCGAAGACACGGCGCGCCCATTGTTCAGCGTTCTCGCCAAATCGCGCCTTTTGAACAGACGCCCCACCAGCGCGGCTGACGCGGGCAATCCTCTTGCGATCAGCATGTTGGATATCTCATCCATGGACAATCCGCAGGCCTTTTGAACTTCGATCGTGTGCATTTCAGCCCACAGGCGCTCATTGAGCCTAGCACTTTTGTTTGCCGGTGATATCTTAGATCTAAACGCGTTCGACATGGGATGGCCGATAGAGGGAAACTGAACTATTCAGTTCGCTTCTTTGCATGATCAAGCCACTTATTTTTTGTTGGTTTTTCACATCACGAACAGATCCGCGATAGCATAATAGCTCTCCTCGCAGAAGCGTTAGCGTGAGCCCTTCTTGTCGGCGTCTCATCAGCACACGCAGTGGTCGCGGAAGCAGAAATAGCCAATCTGCTTCGTAGGCCGTCGGAATTGCGTTGTGTAAGAAGAGGGCAGGCTTAATCGGTCAGATACTCAAATTTTTTCTGACTCTTATTCAATAAAGTGGCTCAACTTAGTTAAATACCCAAGAGCTCTTTTACTAAGACCATCAAATCCCCTGCCGACTTTTTATTGACTCGCCCGTTCGATTTCCTGAACATCAAATAGGCATCCAATTTGTCGGAAAACAAAGCCAAACAAAAATCTTTTGGCAAATCAATCATCCTCTCTTTTTTTGCCTCTTCAATCAAGTGGCTCCCTTTTGTTTCTATCAGGAACGTTCTTTCATCTTTCCAGGCTATAAAATCTGGGTAAAATGTTGTTGAAGACTCTGTTGCCCGCGGCAATGGTATGCCAAACCCTGTTCTTGAAGGGTTCCTTGCCCAATCAACACCTAATGAATCCAAGCATTCGGCCATCATTACCTCAAAATCATTCAACCCATTGTATGATCCATGAACTGCATTCTTGTAAAAATGCCTCTTATAGTATTTTTTTTGCCCTGGCGCAGAGCCTCCGTCAGGGTTTATCAATTTGAAGTTTTTAATTTCAAATTCTTCCCCGTCATTTATTATTTCTATGAACATATCCAGCTGTTCGTCCACGAAGTGATCGCATCTTTCACGATATTGAGAATAAGCTCTTGACCCTACGTCGACTTTCTGTTGTGCTCCAGTGCGATCCCAAATGGATGGTTTAACCCAACCTCCCGTGGACCCCCCTTTTGCACGAATCAAGCGATGATCTTTCAAATCCAAATATGCCTTTACTATTTCAGCAGCGGTGCTAGGAACTCCACGAGGTAGTTTGCCATGTTCTATTTCGTTTTGCCCCCCACCAACTTCCACCGACAAAACCCTTTGCCGTCCTGGTGATTGACAATCTTTTTTTTGAAACTCAGACGAAAATATTGTATTCATGATAGTCGTTTCAATCTCTTTTCGATTTGGGCAAATGCATAAATTCGGCACGCGCCTCATCTTTATCGCGGCCTCATCAATCGAAGGATTGCTTTCTTCTGGACGATCCGATACGGCGATTTCGATCCCTGACGTGTCCATCTCTTTTCGCAAGTTTTCAACAACCAACTTTAGGACGTCATTCTTTGTTCTTAAAAAACAGAAAACGGACTGCAGCTCCTCTTCTGCCGGAATTACAGGGATGCCATCGACTGTTTTAAACGGATTTCTTATTAGCCGACCAATTCTTTGAACTACTTTTTTTGGGCTAGCTTGTTCACCATGAAAATATCCTACGTAAGCCCATGGTTCATCCCATCCCTCCTCAAGGGAAAGATTCCAAATGATATGTTTGAATCCCTTTTGTCTCAGCGTCGCAGGGGTTTCGTTATCGTCGTAGGTGGCTACCAATTTTGAAAAATGAGACTTTCCGCTTTTCACCGCCGCGGCTGCCGCACCTTTTGCGCCAGATAGATGCACCGCTATGGAAGATGTCGCGACTCCATTTTTTCTTCCTAGCATCGCTAGTTCGTCCCACACTCTCAACCCGTCCTCCGTGCTATCCACAATGTAACAAGCAATGGCTTCTCCAGCAGAGATTTCAGACAAATGTCTCCATTTATTAACCGCTTGTTCTATCATTCCAGACGGACTTGTTTCTAAATCAAAAATTTTTATTACTTTTTTCAGCAATCCATTGCTAACCACATCGGACGTTTTTATTTTTGTTGTTCTTTTTTCATTCACCTCGTGTTCCTTATCTTTTTCGTTTTCACCAGGAATCCATCGATACAACTCAGCAGAAAGTGGCGACGCGCTAGCCATAATCATCGCAACAGGCATTAGTTCTTCTATCCTTGAAAATTGCGCTGTTGTGGCATTATGCCCCTCGTCATAAAATACATATAAAGGCCTTCGTGCCGAGCAAAGCTGCTCCCACGGAGATGGTAATCCCTTATGAATGTTTAAAAATGTTTTATCTTGATCTTGATTGAAAGCGCCGATTGTCGTAGTTATAACACTACGACCCATATCGGCCTCTATCAAACTTGTCCAATCGGCAACGCTTCCCAATGCTTCATCGAGTTGCATAACCGTGGTCGTGCCATCACCCGACCCATCGAGAAGGTTTTTGTATTTACCTCTTAAATTTTCTGTGGTTTGCTCAATTATTGCGCGACGGGGTGTCATCCAAACAATAATGCAATTATTCAACCTTCCTGCCACTCCGGCAAGAATTGGTGTTTTCCCTGCTCCCGTGATTGCTTTTATTTTGTGCAAATATGGCTTTGGCTTGCCCCGCAGTCTTTCTGAAACGCTTTGCCCGTGAGAAAATAAATTTGTTCCGTGATCGTAACAGCTTATAGCTTCAACTGTTTTGTCCACCGCATCTATTTGAAATCGCACGAGATTGACCTGGGCATCCATTTGTTTCACCTCTAGTTGTTGTTTATTCCGAGAGCAGCCAATATTTCATCAGGAATCTGGTTGAAATAATATGATGGGCTGCCATTAGGGCCGGCGTTTACCGTCCCGTAAATATAGACGGGCTTTTTTAGTCCATAGGAAGCTGCTTCTTTCATGATTTCAAGATGCTTTTCTCGCGTCAAAACCCCATGATCTTCGCCTTCGGAAATATCCCATATTAACGCAATCGCTGTTCCTGAAGCGGTTTTTCCTATGACATATCCATCGCCCCCCGCGTTCTCTATTATCTCGGAACCGATGTGTGATGTCATTATTATGTCTATCAAATCAGCTCTTTTTGATAAAAGAATCGACTCTGCACTAATTGGTCGACCTTCCTTGTAATATAAAAACCCACCCTCTGTTTTGAATATATGCTGGCTTTCTCCATTCTTTTTTCTGGGCGATGCCCACCTCCCCGATATTACTCGACGAATGCGTTCGGCCGTAATGGTGTCTGCGTAATTGATCTTGCTGCCAACGCCTCGTTCAATCAAAACAAAACGCCTTTGTTTGGCCGGTTCGGAGGCGCCCCCGACGTCCTCACTCTTTCTTTCTGGTTCATACGCTTCCCTAGCCTCACTATTTAAGCTTAAAACTGCGTGGCCAGTCGTTCCCGATCCAGCAAATGCGTCGATCACAATTCCGTCTTCTGGGCAAAATAGTGCTACAAGTTTTTTTGTTAGCTTAAGCGGTTTGACGGTGTCAAATGTCCCGTCTTCTCCTAATATATCTTGAATCATTTTTTTCCCCGACCTGTTTGCTCCCGATATTTCATTCGTCAAGGCGATTGAATTTTGATCATTTCCGTCTCGCGAATCGCTTTCGGCAATCTCGTCATATGGCCAAAAGGTTTGTGGCGTTATGTGTTCTTTTCCGACTTCTTTCCGATATCTCTTCAAAAGTGGCTGCCCATTCCCCCGTCCTCGACTACCCCTTTTATTTGAAAAATATATTGTTGGCCGTGCGATTTCTCCGGCCTCGCTCTTTCTTTGCACATCATAAGCGGCGGCCCTATCAACCCCGTCGGTTACTATATTTCCGGTTGTTTTTTCGATATGGTAAGCGACACCCCATCCCACGAGATGTTTAACTGCTTTTTCGGCACTCATTGACCAATGGCGAGCATTTGGTGGAAAGAAAAGTTCGCCCGTCATTGGATTTTCGATTCCGTATTTTAATGATTGTCCGCCGCCAATGCTAGTTGATAAATCTCCCTGACGCCAGAATTCCTCATTTTCGCAATCCTGTATGTAAGCGCTCTCCATTTGTTCCGACCGCTCGAGCCCTTTTACGTATGCTTGGTCCTTTTCTTTTGCATATATTAAAATATAATCGGTTGACGAGGCGATGCCGCCCTTCCTCGTATTTTTTGAGCTCCCCGTGCATTGCCAATTTATGATTCCAAGCCGATTTTCCTCGCCAAACACTTCATCCATCAAGAGGCCCAATCTAAACAATTCCTGAAACCCTATATGAACAGCAATCACGCCGCTTTTTTTTAAAAGTTTTTTTGCCAAATCCAAACGAACCTCCATCCAAGAAAGCCATTTTGAATGCTTGGACGCGTCCGTTTCTTTTACCCACAGGGGGTCTCTTTTTCCTGCCGATGTTTTTAATACTCCATCGATTGCCGTGCTTTTTAAATCAACAAACCCTTTTCCGTTTTTTTCGATCCACTTTTGCTGTTGTTCTTTTGTTAAATAAAAATTGTCTTCATATATAAAACCACTTGCCCCGCTATTCCCCGTATTGTATGGAGGGTCCCACAGCATAAAGTCTACTTTCCCTCTGAGGCCGAAAACTCCTGAGCAAAGCGACTTCATAACAGGAGCATTATCTCCTTCAATTATCATATTTTGATTGTCCGTGGCGATTTCGGGAGACGGTTGAACGCTTAATTTTTTTTTCAGCACCAAGGAGACAGGCGTGATGTTGTCGGAAATTATGCTTCCCTGGCCAGCCCACCGAAGTTTGATTGATTGATCGCCCATGTAGCCTCCTGAATGTTATTCTAATGAATCTACATGCTTCTCAGGCCAACGCACGCAAGTCAATCCGCGATCTGGCCCTTTTGTCGGGAATAATGAAAGGATACTGATAGATACGTTTATCTTTTTGAAATTATAAGCGCCTAGTCAAAAATCAATTAAATTAACGGACCTTTGGCCGGGGGTTAGTAGTCGGTTAATTTGATCTCGCCCCCGCCAGCCTGTAGCTCGAGTTCATTTGCTCTCGGGCCTTTTGAGTCGTGAAGCGCCAGCCTCCGTTTGTATCACCCGTACCTCGCCCAATCTCTTTTTAACGCGTTGCGCGATAGGACTGGCAACTCGATTTCGGTGATGTTAAGCCACGAGCCGTGCCTGGGCGTGAAATGAAACCCAGTTTCCCCTGCCCTCTGCAAAGCGGTTTCAGGATCGAAGGCTTTGTAAAAAACGCCCTTCATGTGCGAGCTCGGGTGTCCATGACCAGTTTAATCCGATCTCGGGGGGGCAACCTCTCGATCAGCAATCAGCACTCAACGAAAGTTGTTTTTTCTTGCTCTCGCTCAACGGCACATCCGCCGCTCCGCAACGGGCGAGCAAATCATCATCGCACTGGCCGTCCCACAACTGGCATAATCAGGACCCTCGAGCGCCGAGCTCCGTGGCGCGCAAGGCTCGCCGGCCTTGGCCGGCGCTGGAAGCCGCATGGGGCACTCGTCAAAACAAATGATGGAGCATGCCTTGCCCAACAGCAAGACGTAGGTTTCCAAAACGTCTTCCATGTAAGCTATAAACTCCTCGTAGACGTCCGGGATGCACAATTCTTGATCTTGCCAGGGCTTGAGCGCTTTTTTAGAATCGAGTGCGCCCCAACGTAGCTGAATGACTCCGTGAAGCCAGGCTCGATGACTTTTCTGGGCAGCATCCTGAGCACTCGATGATCATGCCCGTCTGGAGCTTTCGAGCAGGCGATGGCGGTAATCATGGTGATCTGCTTGGTGTCCAATTTTGGCGCCGCGCGTGGGCGCGAGCACTCTTCGATCGCGGACTCTTGCGACCAATGAGCGGCCGATCTCCAAGGCTTGATAAATTTAGAGAAAGGCCGAGCCCGCGGCCAGCTTGTGCAGAATGCGGACCCGGGTTATTTTGCGAGCCTTGTGCTCGCCGCGCTGGATGGTGTCGAAAAAACCGGACTCGTCAGGTGCGAGAAGGATGCAAGCGTGGTCGGCTATGTCGGTCTCCGGTTGTGGATCATGGCCAAACATCTTTTATTTGAGAAACGACATCACGCTACCTGACTACTAGGGCCTGACGCCCATTTAGGGTGGGGGCGAACACGAAATATGTGAGGTCTTCACCGCGTGCGATGGGCAACAAAAAATGATTGGAACAAGCTTGGAGAGCCTGACCATTCGCGTGAACACCATTTCATCACTCATTTGAACAAAACGGATCGCAATCGATTTGTATGTCGTTTGATACGAATAATCTTTAACGCTTGATGTCCTTACTGCATCAAAGTGGTGGGAATGCCCTGGTCCTTGCCTAAATTGGGGTTTGTGGCCCTGTCAGCCAGAGATCGGCAGAAGAAGCTGCCATAAGGCCTGGGCGGCTGACGCCCGAGGCGCGTTTCGAACTCAACGCGCCGGTGCGCTTGGACTGCGGAGAAAACCCACCACTTTGATTTATATGCGAATAATCTCTAACGCTTGACGCCCTGTCCAGACGGGCATTCTCCACTGTTTTGTAAAAATTGCTTGCTGGTTGCAACGCCCGTGCAACAAGGCTGGACAGCCAGATCAATAGAGATTATTGGAATAATTATACCCTTTGCCCACTTCGTTCTTGACAAACCGCACAAAACATGTTCATCTTCCCAAATCAAAGTCCTCATACCAAAAACATGTTTACAAAAATCGCGCTTGTTATCGGCATTTCTCAATACCCCGGCGGCACAAACCTCCGCAATTCGGTTAATGACGCACACGATGTTTCCGAAGCGCTTGACCTATTGGGATATCATACCATTTCCTTAATTGATCCAGTTATTGACCAAATAGATGAAGCAATAGAACAATTCCTTCCTCTCTTGGCTCAATGTATCGTTGGCCTTTTTTATTTTGCCGGACATGGGTTCCAAAAGGATGGTGATAATTATCTGGTTGCTAAAGACGCAGACTTTTCGAGTCTTGGCTCTATGGAACGGCACTCCTTATCCCTAACAAAAATCGTTCGCGATATGAGCAAAAAAAACAAAAACGCCAATATTTTAATACTTGATGCTTGCCGCAATATAATCTCTACCGGTCTTAGAAGTATCAATGGCGGTCTGGCGCCTGTTTACGCGCCTAAAGGAACGCTGATTGCTTATGCGACCTCTCCTGGTGAAACAGCTAACGATGGTGGCGGCCGCAATGGTGCTTATACAGAGGCGCTTCTTAAGCACATTTCGACACCAGACGTCGTCGTTGAAGATATTTTCAAGCGTGTTAGAAATTCACTTAGTGCGAGTACAAGAGGAGGACAAACATCTTGGGAGCACACATCTCTTTCTGGGGATTTTTATTTCAACCTTCGATCTGGCGCCCCTATAAAAATATATCAAGAATCTTCTGTTCGGGATCGTTTTTTTGATTGCTCCATCGGTCGATGCGGCCTTGATTTAATCAAGGAACTTAAATCAAGCAATTGGGATCGTCAGAATTTTGCTGCAAGAAGTTTGCCGTTTATAAATATGGACAGAATGAACAACGACGACCTTTTTGTCCTTGGTCGCAATATTTATCAAGCTGCTTGTGGATCTTCTTTCGGGGCACAGGAAATTGTTAACAATTTCAAGAATCGTTTTGAAAATGAAAAACCTTACACAAAATTTAACGTTCTCAACGGAATGCTTTTTGAAATTTTTTTTGACTCGGCGGGGCGGATTAGAAAGGATTTTAAATCAACATATTTTAATACACTTTTCAATCTTAGTTTGCTTCCTGAATTTTTCAATAGCTTCTCTTATATCTCAGAATCCCTTGTCGATTTTCAAAACTTATTCCATTCTATTCCGGGCAAGAAAAGAGATGTACACTTGAGTATTAGATGCGATTCAACAGGAATAAACGCCAACGTTTTTTACATCAGAGAAATCCACCTTGACGGAGCCAATATTCTCATGGTTTCTCCTTCCCCCTCATTTCGAGAAAGTAACTCCGAGACGGACTGGGAGGGCTTTATCAATCATATTTCCGAAGAAATGATGATCCCCAGGATCCGCCTTCTTATCGATGAAGCTCCTCAGCTTATGACAGCTGATGTTATTTATTACCCTACGCCATCAAGTGTTAAAAAAACGTAATGGCCAGGGGTTTTTTCTGTCGCCTATTTTTTTTTGGTTGAATATTGAAAATCGCTACTTGCGATCAAGAAAAGCCAGCGCTTCGGAGATCGCCCCTCCACTATCGGTCGCCGAAATCACGTTGACCACATCGATTTTTCCGGTTCGGGCGTCTTCCATTTCGTTTGCCAGGGCCTTTATTTGAATTTCCGAGAATCCCCCCATTGGCTGCATACCCGGCTCTTCCAGTCCAGCGGCCGCGAATGCAGAGGGCAGGTTTGAAGCTTCGACAACAACGGACTGCAATTCGCCCGCATCATTTTTTCCATAAACAAAATAACGGATTTTTTCTACATTTCCGGAGACGGATTTATGCCCCAGCATTTTTTGTAAAAACGAGGGCTCTGGCAGCGGATTTTCCGCGATCGGAGCCTCTTTGATAAACGTCTCCATGGCCAGCACGTCTTCTTGATTCAAGACCAGCTGGCAGTCCACTTTTTGAAAATTCTGAAAATGGCGTTTGGCGTCTTCCCATTGATGGGCGACCATGATTTCCGACACTTGCTCGGCAGGAAGCAAGCGTTTCGCACCGGCGGGGAAGCCAACGCAAAAAAATGTTTGGGTGGGAAGGCAAGGGATATCAACCATTTCACTCTCCTGTCGCAATAGTTTAGCGTTCTTTTGCCAGACAGCGATCCACTTATCTGTTTTTGCCAAAAAACCATCATACGCCCAATTTTTGGGCATTTTCTTTATTTTTCTGCTCCTCGTCGTTTACAGGGCCCATGCCAGCCTTCATTTTTCGCACTCACAGCCTTTTTTTTCGCATCTTCTCGATCCCAAAAAGCCATCACTTCGTCCATCGCCTCACTGTGTGTGTGTTTCCCTCCACCACATTCACTACAACCGACTTTCCCGTGCGGGCATCTTCCATCATCATGTCGAGCCCTTTCAGCTGGCGCTCCGACAGATAACCCGCGGGAGTTATTTTTTCTTGCCCTTGCATCGCCGCGACAAAAGCTGCAGGCCTGTCGAGAGCCTCAACCACCACGGATTTCACTTCCCCGGCGGGGTCTTTCCCATAGACCAAAAAACGCATCTTTTCGGGGTTTTCTGCGCTCTTTTTTGTCCCAAATAACCTGTAAAAAAAAGGAAGCTTTGGCGATGCACTTTTTGTGATGGTGGCGGTTGCCATTTCTTTGCGCATGCCCTGAACATCTTCTTGGCTCAACACCAAAACGCAATCCAGCGTCCAAAAGCCCTCAACATGCTCTTTGGCGCCTTCCCACTTCGCCGCGAGCATAATCTCTGTCTTCTCTTCGGTGGCAATCAGCTTTTCGGCTCCACGAGGATATCCGACACAAAAAAACGTTTGTGTGGGCAGGCACGGAATATCCACCATTTTTTGCTCCTTATCCAAATTCAGTGTCGAAGTCCAAGCCGGTGCCTCAAAGGCCCGCTTTTTTGTCAAAATCGCTCTGAAACCATATAACTTTTCCGCCTTTCATGGCCGGCTCAATTTTATAGCCTTCTCGCATTCCCGATTTGTCGCTCCATGCGATCATCGTGCCATTTTTCTCAACATCCAAATTTCCAGTGTTCGTTTTGCTCACAAACGAGCAAGTGTCCATCAAGCACGGAACGGCCCCCTCTCCCAACAAACCAAGATCGATCGTTGTTGTGGATTCGGCGCCACGTCCGGTGATTTTCAGGCAATCGCCACTGGCCACACATTCTTCAATTTTGCTCTCCACCACAGCTAGCGTGCCCTCTGACGCTTTGGCAGCGATATCTCTAAACGCCCTGTCTTGCTGCATGACCGCAGTTTGCCGGCCGGCTCTTTGATAGGTGGCGTAGAGAGCCCATCCGCTAAAGAGTGTCCCTCCCCCCAAACACAGACCCAGCGCCACAATACAACCAATTTCCAAAATTTCACGAATGGGCGTTTTTTTAGACATGTGATTTTTCCTCCACGGGGTTTTTCGCTGGAATCAGGTCCGAACGTTTCACTCCCAGCCACATAGCCAAGGCCGCCGCGACAAAGACCGACGAGTAAATCCCAAACAGAATCCCGATCGTCAGCGCCAACGCAAAAAAGTGCAAAGTGGCGCCTCCGAAGAGCAGCATCGAGAGCACCATGGCTTCTGTGCAACCGTGTGTGATGATTGTGCGGGACATCGTGGACGTGATTGCGTGATTGATGACGTCGATCACGGGCATGTTCTTGTTTTTCCTAAACGTTTCACGGATTCTGTCGAAAATCACCACGGATTCGTTCACTGAGTAGCCCAGCACTGCCAGAATCGCCGCGAGCACGGACAGGGAGAATTCCCACTGGAAGAAGGCGAAGAAGCCGAGAATGATCACGACATCGTGCAAATTGGCGATGACGCCGGCGACGGCGTATTTCCACTCAAAGCGAATCGCGAGATAAATCATGATGCCGGCCACGACGCACGCGAGCGCCAGAAGACCATTTGTGACGAGCTCCTTGCCCACTTGCGGTCCCACAAACTCCACGCGTTGCAGTTGCACGCTGGAATCTTGCTTTTTCAGCGCCGAAAGCACCTGCTCGCTCTGCTGCGCGGAGGTGAGGCCCTTTTTGAGAGGCAAGCGGATCAGCGCATCGCGCGAGGATCCAAAATTCTGCACTTGCGCGTCCGGGTAGCCCAGGGCGCCCATGGCGGCCCGAACCGGCTCCAAGGGGGCAGCTTGCGCGTATTGGACCTCAACGACGGTTCCGCCCGTGAACTCCACGGACAAATGCAGCCCGCGGTGAACCAGGAAGAAAACAGCCGCAAGGAACGTGATCAAAGAAATCGCGTTGAAAATCAGCGCGCGCTGCATGATGGGCAGGTCACGGCGAATGCGGAAAAATTCCATTTCAGTTCCCTTCCTTCGTATTTTCGTTGTTCGCAGACGAGGAATCGCCTGGCGCGATGGTTGTTTTCGGCGTCGAATCCGTGGCGGAAGAGCCGTCGCTGGAAGAGCCGGCCGCGCTCGCGGCGGTCACAATGGCGCTGGTTTTGATCGGCTCAGCCGGGGGCTGCGGATTCACGGCCAGAGGTGCGGCGCGCGACGCGGCCGAGTCGATCGGGCTGAGGGGATTGGCGGGCGCCAGGGGTTGCGCGGCCAGGCCGTATTTGAGCATGCGGCGCTGGCGGATGCTCTCCGCGGTGTCGGGTTGAAATCCCGTGGCGACTTTTGGGGCATTCGCCAGGCTGGGAGCTCCTGACGGACCGCCTGCTTGCGCGGACTGCGCGGCGCTCGTGGGGGAGCCCGCGGAAACCGCCGAAGGCACAGAAGACACCGAAGGTCCAGCCACCGAGCCATCCGATGAAGCGGCCACTGGGGCTGCGCCAACGGTCACGCCGGTCGCATACTTTCCGCGAATGTCCGACTTGTGGGCTGCGCGAGCCGCGCGCTCTGCGGCCGTGGGCGCCGGAGTGTCGACGGGGGAGTCTTCGCCGGTGTCGCCGCGCAGCTTGGCCAAATAGGCTTGCGTCGCCGCGACGGTCTCTCCGGCTTGCGGAAGGGCATCTTGGCCCTGGCCGATGGAGATGCGCGCGAGCTTGCGCTTTGCCCCATACCAGCCGTTCACGAGTCCGCGCGAGAAGAACACAGCCGAGAACATCGAGGTCAAAATGCCGATGCAGTGGACGATCGCGAAGCCGCGCACGGGGCCGGAGCCAAAGGCCAGCAGGGCCAGACCCGCGATGAGGGTGGTGACGTTGGAGTCCAGGATCGTGCCCCAGGCGTGCGTGAAGCCATTCTGGATCGCGAGCTGCGGCGGGGCGCCCGCGCGAAGCTCCTCGCGGATGCGCTCGTTGATCAGGACGTTGGCGTCAATCGCCATGCCCAGCGCCAGCGCGATGGCCGCGATGCCCGGCAGCGTCAAGGTCGCTTGCAGCATAGAGAGGGTCGCCACCAGGAGCAGCAGGTTCAAGGACAGCGACAGCATGGAGACCAGGCCAAAAAACGCGTAATAGACGATCATGAAGATCGCGATCGCGGCGAATCCGTATTTGATTGAGTCAAAGCCCTTGCGGATGTTCGCAGCCCCCAGGCTAGGGCCCACGGTGCGCTCCTCGATGATTTCCATGGGGGCGGCGAGCGAGCCCGCGCGCAGCAAGAGCGCCAGGTCCGTCGCGGCTTGCGCCGAGGGCTGGCCCGTGATTTGAAAGCGGTCGCCCAGCTCCGACTGGATCGTCGCAACCGTCAGGACTTCGCCCTTGCCCTTCTCAAACAGAATCATGGCCATCGGCTTGCCGATGTTTTCACGTGAAACAGTGGCGACGGCGTGGCCGCCGGCCGCGTCCAGCTGGATGTTGACTGAGGGCTGCTGGTGCTCGTCGAAGCCCGCTGAGGCCCCAATGATCCGGTCGCCGGTGAATATGATGTCTTTTCGGACCAAGGCGGGCGCCGCCGGCCCTTGCGCGAACAATTCATCATTGGCGGGGACTTCGATCTTCGGGTCTTTCGGATGTGGATTGGCCGGATCAGCCAGACGCGCCTCGAGCGTCGCCGTGCGGCCGATGATGTCCTTGGCCTT
>Ga0105857_1000335_pt1 | contig 19447 bp, 16 predicted proteins | sample OrgsoiDNA_201061_FD_89682 | JGI IMG/M metagenome (GOLD analysis project Ga0105857, IMG submission 89682) | Permafrost soil microbial communities from the Arctic, to analyse light accelerated degradation of dissolved organic matter (DOM) -... | ecosystem: Environmental > Terrestrial > Soil >...
AGAAGAAAGGAGTCTGCCTGGATCATGACCGTACCTTCTATCACCCTTACCCGTCTGGACGTGCAACGTCTGGAGCGCCTGATCGACAGCCTGGATGACACGCTGCCGGGCGTTATTGCGCTGCAAACCGAGCTGGATCGCGCCCGTCCGGACAACCCTGTCTATTGTGGGAGCTGGCTTGCCTGCGAAGGCGGCCTGACAGCCAACCAATCTCTCCCAGATGCACTCGGTCCAATTGTGGGAGCGAGCCTGCTCGCGAAGGCGTCCTCGAAAACGACGCTGTTTAATGGTCAGCAAAAATTTCGGAACCTTCCCACGATGTTTTCAGGTTGCCCGTCGGACGTGGCATCTCTAGCCTTTTGTCTGTCGCTGACACATTCAGCGATCGGGCTTCGCGGCCCACTGAACTGAGGCATAATCGCCGCGCCTTACAACAGCACTTTTGTGTGCTTGTCGTTTTTTGTCATGGCGGCTGTGCGTGGGATACCTTCGGGTATGCCGATTCTCAGTTCTCGGTCCGCGAACCCGCGTACAGCTGCCACCCTTACATTGCATCGCGGCAATTGGGGGTGGCTCCATATTAATGAACTGAGGTGTCGCCATGTTCAAACCAACCCCAAATCCCCCGACCCGCAAACCCAGCACGATGTACATGATCGTCCCCGAAAAAGACACGGAAAGCCTGTTGGCCAATGCCTGTGAGTCCCTGGCGTCGGCGAGTGTCCTGGCCAGCGATTTTGCGGCGCGACTTCAATGGCCGGACCGGCAGACAGCGATGGCGATCCAGCAACTGGTCATGCTGGCTGATCTGGCGGTGAATCGGGCGCTGGATAATGTCGATCCGGCGTAACCGTTAGACCGAGTTATCGTTCTTCGCGAGCAAGCCCGCTCCCACATTGGATCTGCGTCGTTCACAAATCCCCTGTGGGAGCGGGCTTGCTCGCGAAGGCGTTAGAACAGACGCCTCAAATCCCAGGGATATCCCCGATCCTCCCGTCTCCCTGTAAACTGCGCCTCTTTACCCGACGCTCAGGGAGTTCAAATGTCCGGTTCGATCCTTTATATCCACGGTTTCAACAGCGCGCCTTCGTCAAAAAAGGCGACACAGTTGATGGAAGTGATGGACCGTCTGGGCTTGAGCGATCAGTTGCAGGTCCCGGCCTTGCATCACCACCCGCGCGAGGCCATCGGTCAGCTAAACCGGGCGATTGAAGCGCTGGGGCGGCCACTGCTGGTCGGCAGCTCACTCGGCGGCTACTATGCCACTCACTTGGCCGAGCACCATGACCTCAAGGCCCTGCTGATCAACCCTGCCGTCAGTCCGCACCGGATGTTTGACGGGTATCTGGGGACGCAGAAAAACTTGTATACCGATGAAGCCTGGGAGTTGACCCACGACCATGTGACGGCCCTGGCCGAGCTGGAAGTGCCGGCGCCCCAGGATCCGCAGCGCTATCAGGTGTGGTTGCAGACCGGCGACGAAACGCTGGACTACCGCCTCGCCCAGCAGTATTACCGAGCCTGTGCCTTGCGCATCCAGGCCGGCGGCGACCATAGTTTCCAGGGCTTTGCCGAACAATTGCCGGCCATGTTGAGTTTTGCCGGTATCGGCGCAGATTTGTATCAGGCGATCGATTTCACCGCTCTATAAAAAACTTCGCCTCTTATTCACGGAACATTGACGACGAGACCCCATGGCCACTCCCAGCGCTAGCTCTTATAACGCAGACGCCATCGAAGTCCTCTCGGGCCTCGACCCGGTGCGTAAACGCCCCGGCATGTACACCGACACCAGTCGGCCGAACCACCTCGCCCAGGAAGTCATCGACAACAGCGTCGACGAAGCCTTGGCCGGGCACGCGACGTCGGTGCAGGTCATCCTGCACGCCGATCACTCCCTGGAAGTCAGCGATGACGGCCGTGGCATGCCGGTGGACATTCACCCGGAAGAGGGCGTGTCGGGTGTCGAGCTGATCCTCACCAAACTCCATGCGGGCGGCAAGTTTTCCAACAAGAACTACCAGTTCTCCGGCGGTTTGCACGGGGTAGGTATTTCCGTGGTCAACGCCTTGTCGAACGAAGTTCGTGTCCGCGTAAAGCGTGACGGCAACGAATACCAGATGACTTTTGCTGACGGTTACAAGAAAACCGAGCTGGAAGTCATTGGCACCGTCGGCAAGCGCAACACCGGCACCAGCGTGTTCTTCGCGCCGGACCCGAAGTATTTCGATTCGCCAAAATTCTCCATCAGCCGCCTCAAACACGTGCTCAAGGCCAAGGCCGTTCTGTGCCCGGGGCTGCTGGTCAGTTTTGAAGACAAGGCAACCGGCGAAAAAGTCGAATGGCATTACGAAGACGGCCTGCGCTCCTACCTGGTAGACGCGGTCAATGGCTTCGAGCGTCTGCCGGACGAGCCGTTTTGCGGCAGCCTGGCCGGTAATAAAGAAGCGGTTGATTGGGCGCTGCTGTGGTTGCCGGAAGGTGGCGACAGCGTGCAGGAAAGCTACGTCAACCTGATCCCGACGGCCCAGGGCGGTACGCACGTCAACGGTTTGCGTCAGGGCTTGCTCGATGCGATGCGCGAGTTCTGCGAGTTCCGCAGCCTGCTGCCGCGCGGCGTGAAGCTGGCGCCGGAAGACGTCTGGGAGCGCATCGCCTTCGTCCTGTCGATGAAAATGCAGGAGCCGCAATTCTCCGGCCAGACCAAAGAACGCCTGTCGTCCCGTGAAGCGGCGGCTTTCGTCTCTGGCGTGGTCAAGGATGCATTCAGCCTGTGGCTCAACGCCAACCCGGAAACCGGCATGCTGCTGGCGGAGCTGGCGATCAACAACGCCGGCCGTCGTCTGAAAGCGAGCAAAAAGGTCGAGCGCAAGCGCATCACCGCGGGTCCCGCACTGCCGGGCAAACTCGCCGACTGCGCCGGGCAGGACCCGATGCGCTCCGAACTGTTCCTGGTCGAAGGTGATTCCGCTGGCGGTTCGGCCAAGCAGGCGCGTGACAAAGAGTTTCAAGCGATCCTGCCGTTACGCGGCAAGATCCTGAACACCTGGGAAGTCGACGGCAGCGAAGTGCTGGCCAGCCAGGAAGTGCACAACATTGCCGTTGCCATCGGTGTCGATCCGGGCTCGGCAGACATCGCCCAGCTGCGTTACGGCAAGATCTGCATCCTCGCCGACGCCGACTCCGACGGTCTGCACATCGCGACCTTGCTTTGCGCGTTGTTCGTCCAGCATTTCCGCCCGTTGGTGGATGCCGGTCACGTCTACGTCGCGATGCCGCCGCTGTACCGCATCGACCTGGGCAAAGAGATTTACTACGCCCTGGACGAAGCCGAGCGCGATGGCATCCTTGATCGGCTGGTGGCCGAGAAGAAACGCGGCAAGCCGCAGGTCACCCGATTCAAAGGTCTGGGTGAAATGAACCCGCCGCAACTGCGCGAAACCACCATGGACCCGAACACGCGGCGCCTGGTGCAGTTGACGCTGGAGGATTACGAGGCCACCGCCGAAATGATGGACATGCTGCTGGCGAAGAAACGCGCCGGTGACCGCAAGTCCTGGCTGGAATCCAAAGGCAACCTGGCCGAGGTTCTGGGCTGATGCGGCTTGGCTTTGCCCTGGCGTGTGCGTTGCTGCTGGTCTCGGTAACGGCGTCTGCCGAACCGGCGCCGGAGCTGCGCCTGTTGTCCGAACATGCCGTCGATGGCATGCGCGGCGGCAACCTGTCGGGGCTGGCCCAGTGTGGCAAAGAGCTGTGGACCGTTTCGGATCGCGACGATGATCAAATCTACCGTCTCGATACCCGCCAAAAAACCTGGCAAGCCGAAACCGTGCACATCGACGTACCACCCGTGCCGGACAGCGGTTTGCCCTTGGGATTGAGTTCGCGTAATTGGGCGGCGTCTTTCGTGCGCGGTGGGGACCTGGATTTCGAAGGCATCACCTGTGACAGCGCCGGCAATCGCTACATCGTCAGCGAAGGCCACGCGGCCGTGCTGCAAGTGTCGCCGCAGGGCACTGCGTCGTGGCTGAAAATCTCGCCGATGCTGGTTCGCGAAGCGCGGGCCAGCGGCATGCTGCTGCAATTCAATGCGCTGTTCGAAGGCTTGGCGATCAATCCGGCGGGCGATGAAATGTGGCTCGCCGCGGAGCGTCAAAGCCGTGGTTTGCTGCGGATCAAACGTAAGCAGACCGTGTGGGACTGCGACGGTGGCTGTGTGTTGTTGAGCGAAGCGGGCATGGAAATGCAGCCACCGCAGTTTCCCAAGGCCAGACCGGTTAACCGGGATTTTTCCGACCTGTCATTGTTCAACGGCAAGCTGTTTACCCTTGAGCGCAACGCCTATCAGATCTGTCGCCGCGACGCGCAAACGGCCAAAGTCGAGCGCTGCTGGTCGTATGCCGCCGAGTTGTTGCAGGAAAACCGTCGTTACTCACAGAGCTATGGGCTGGAAGAGGCGTTGATCATTGACGCTGACGGTGCCTGGATTGGTGTCGACAACAACTTCGGTGCCCGCGCCGATGGTGAAGTCCGCCCGATTGTCTGGCGCTTCGCCGCGCCTGAAGGTGGCTGGAGCGCCAAGCCGTGAGTCAGCAACCGCCGGGCAAACGCGCCGGTCGGGTGTTCATGATCCTGGCCTGGTGCGCGGCATTGTTTTTGGCGACACGGTTTTTCGGGCAGTTGGAAGAGCGTCAGCAAAACCCTAATGCGGTGCTCAGTTCGCAGCAGGGTGAAGGTTTTGTCGAAGTGAAACTGGTCGGTAACAACCAGGGTCATTTTGTCGCCAGCGGCCAGATCAACGGCCAGCCGGTGGATTTTATGCTGGATACCGGGGCGACCGATGTGTCGATCCCGCAGGAATTGGCCGAACGGCTGAAACTGGAGAAAGGCTTCGGGGTGACCCTGAGCACGGCCAACGGTTTGAGCCAGGGTTATCGAACCCGCATCGACCGTTTGCAACTGGGCGATATCGTGCTGCGTGATGTTCGCGCGCTGGTCGCGCCAGGCCTGGAAGGCAATCAAGTGCTGCTCGGTATGAGCGCACTGAACAAACTTGAATTTACCCAGCGCGGTGGCACCATGCTGCTGCGCCAGACAACGAAATGATGAGGCCCGCATGAGCGACTCCCTTGATCTCAGCCTGGACGGTGTAGAGCGCCGGTCACTGGCTGACTTCACCGAAAATGCCTACCTCAACTACTCCATGTACGTGATCATGGACCGTGCCTTGCCGCATATCGGCGACGGCCTGAAACCGGTACAGCGGCGCATCATCTATGCGATGAGCGAGTTGGGGCTGGACGCCGATTCCAAGCACAAGAAATCGGCGCGTACCGTCGGTGACGTACTCGGTAAATTTCACCCGCACGGCGATTCGGCCTGCTACGAAGCCATGGTCCTGATGGCGCAGCCGTTCAGCTATCGCTATACGCTGGTCGACGGTCAGGGTAACTGGGGTGCGCCGGATGATCCCAAGTCCTTCGCCGCCATGCGTTACACCGAAGCGCGGCTGTCGCGCTATTCCGAAGTGCTGCTCAGCGAACTGGGCCAGGGCACGGCGGACTGGGGCCCGAACTTCGACGGCACGCTCGATGAACCGCTGGTGTTGCCGGCACGTTTGCCTAACATCCTGCTCAACGGCACCACCGGCATCGCCGTGGGCATGGCCACCGACGTACCGCCGCACAACCTGCGCGAAGTCGCGACAGCGTGTGTGCGTTTGCTCGATGAGCCCAAAGCCACGGTCGAACAGCTCTGCGAACACATCCAGGGTCCGGATTACCCGACCGAAGCGGAAATCATCACCCCGCGCGCCGACCTGCTGAAAATCTACGAAACCGGCAAGGGCTCGGTGCGCATGCGCGCCGTGTACCACGTCGAAGACGGCGACATTATTGTCACCGCGCTGCCGCATCAGGTTTCCGGTGCCAAGGTGCTGGAGCAGATCGCGGCGATGATGCAGGCCAAGCCTTCCAAGGCCCCGCAAATCGCCGACCTGCGCGACGAGTCCGACCACGAAAACCCGTGCCGGATCGTGATCATTCCTGGTGCCCGCAAGAATTTTGACCACGATGCGTTGATGCAGCACCTGTTCGCCAGCACCGAGCTGGAGTCGAGCTATCGGGTGAACATCAACATCATCGGCCTCGACGGCAAGCCGCAGCTCAAGAATCTGCGTGCGCTGTTGGTTGAATGGCTGGAGTTCCGCGTCAACACCGTGCGCCGACGCCTGCAATTCCGCCTCGACAAGGTCGAGCGTCGCCTGCACCTGTTGGACGGTTTGTTGATCGCCTACCTCAACCTGGATGAAGTGATTCACATCATCCGTACCGAGGAACACCCGAAAGCAGCGCTGATCGCGCGTTTCGCCCTGAGCGAAATCCAGGCCGACTACATTCTCGACACCCGTTTGCGTCAGTTGGCGCGACTGGAAGAAATGAAGCTGCGTGCCGAGCAGGATGAATTGCTCAAGGAACAAGCCAAGCTGCAAGCCCTGCTGGGCAGCGAAGCCAAGCTTAAGAAGCTGGTGCGCACCGAGCTGATCAAAGATGCCGAAACCTATGGCGACGACCGTCGTTCGCCAATCGTCGAGCGCACCGAAGCCAAAGCCCTGACCGAACACGACCTGCTGCCGAACGAGAAAGTGACGGTGGTGCTGTCGGAAAAAGGCTGGATTCGTTCCGCCAAGGGTCATGAAATCGACGCCACCGGGCTGTCCTACAAGGCCGGGGATGGTTTCAAGGCCTTGGCACCGGGTCGCTCAAACCAGTTTGCGGTGTTTATCGACTCCACCGGCCGCAGTTATTCGGTGGCCGCGCATACCTTGCCATCGGCCCGAGGCCAGGGCGAACCGCTGACCGGTCGCCTGACGCCGCCACCAGGCGCGACCTTCGAATGCGTGCTGATGCCGGAAGACGATTCGCTGTACGTGATCGCCTCCGACGCCGGTTACGGTTTTGTGGTCAAGGGTGAAGACTTCCAGGCCAAGAACAAGGCCGGAAAAGCCCTGCTGAGCTTGCCGAACAACTCTAAAGTCATCCTGCCGCGCCCGGTCGCCGATCGCGAGAACAACTGGCTGGCCTCGGTCACGACCGAAGGTCGCCTGCTGATCTTCAAAATCAGCGACCTGCCACAATTAGGCAAGGGCAAAGGCAACAAGATCATCGGGATCTCCGGCGAGCGTGTGGCCAGTCGCGAAGAATATGTCACGGACATCGCGGTTCTGCCGGATGGCGCCACGTTGGTGTTGCAGGCCGGAAAACGTACCTTGTCACTGAAAGCGGACGACCTCGAACACTACAAAGGTGAGCGCGGGCGTCGTGGTAACAAACTGCCACGTGGCTTTCAGAGGGTGGATGCGCTGCTCGTCGAAAACCTCAATTAGGCGTGCTAGAGGCGCTGATCTACGATTTAACGCGTAGATCGGCGCTTTCGCGCTGGAGTCGGAACGCATATTCACGGATGATATGGCCTTTCAAGCGCCGGCGTGGCCGAGCGTTCTTCATATTTATTGAGTATTTTCACTGTGGTTAGCCTTGTGGCAGCCACCTGGATGGGACGATGACTGCTCTGCGCCTTCCTTTTATTTTGATGCTCGCTGGCGTTCTTGGCCTGGCGGGTTGCAGCGTACACCAGCCGGTGTCGTTGTATCAGCTGGACAGCGGAAGCCCGGCTCAGCCTGCGCAAAGCGCCGGCATGGCTGTATTGTTGGGCCCGGTAACGATTGCCGACTACCTGCAACGTGAAACCCTGCTGCAGCGTCAGCCGGATGGCAGCCTTCAGGCGTCGGTCGATGGTCGCTGGGCGGGTAGCTTGTCTTCGGATATCGATCAGTTGCTGCTGCGTCAGGTGGCCGGTCATCTGGACAGCCAGCGCGTAGTGCTGGCGCCGGCGACATTGGGCTTTGCCCCGGATGTTCAGGTGCTGCTGACGATTACTCGCCTGGACTCGGGTGAGTCGCAACCGGCGATCCTCGATGCGCAGTGGCGTCTGATCGACCGTCGTGGCCAGGTTCGCGATAACCGCATCATTCATCTGCAAGAACAGCATGCTGGTGGTACTGCGGCTCAGGTTCAGGCTCAGGGTGTGTTGTTGCAACGTCTGGCGGAGCAGTTGTCGGTAGCGTTGAAGCCGCTGGCCAATCAGCCACCGATTGCTGACGCACCGCGTAAACAGGCGGCCAAGCCTGTGGCGCCTGCTGCCGAGCAGGACAAGCAGCCGAAGATTCCGATGGCTTCGCCGATTCGTACCGATATGGAAGTGTTCAGGTTCTGAGCCTGGATTGATCCAACACAAAGCCCGCAGAGATGTGGGCTTTGTTGTTTCTGCCGGTTGGACATCTCCATTGCCTGTCCTGGCCCCATCGCGAGCAGGCTCGCTCCCACAGGGGACCGCATTCGCAGGGACGGCGCCGATTAAATGTGGGAGCGAGCCTGCTCGCGATGAGGCCCCAACAGGCAACAAAAAACCCGCAGACGATCACTCGTCTGCGGGTTTTTTCATTACAGGGCGATTACGCCCGGCGTTCATGCATCCGCGCCAGTTGCCGCTCCAGCATCGACGGATAAGGCTCCATCAACCGCTCTACACAACATGCGCCTTCAGGGCTAGCGATCGGCCGGATCCGCGCACGTTGGCGAATCAGCGCATCGTCGCCGATCTTGCGCTCAACCAGCAGCAGGTTGCGGCTGTGTTGCGAGAGGGCCAGGGCATCCTGGGCCGCCTCGGTCAGCAGCAGGTCGATCTGGCTCAGGCCGAACAAATCGTCGCCCAAGGTCAGGCCCAGCTGCAATTGCAGGGTGATGCCGCTGTCGGCGACCTCGATCTGCAACTGATGGCCCAGGGCGCGTAGCAACTCACCGCAGCAAATAGCATTGGTCAGGTAGTCGTCGCCGCTGTCTTCGGTGTGGAACAGCATCAGCGTGCTGCCATCGTTCAGGGTGTGCAGTTCGCTCTGATAGAGCGAAGCGGCCTGATCGAGGCAATCACGGTAGCGCTTGAGCAGTTCTTCCAGGCGCGTGCGCGGCAGGCGACGCAGTTGATCCTGAGCGCCGAGTTGTACGGCCAATACCGCGCTGTGCTGTGGCACGTTCGAGATAACGGGTTTAGCCACTGGTTTCGGCGCGTTGTCTGCCGACTCATCGCGCAGATCGGCAAATGCGTCATCGTCCTCATCGTCTTCGACGGTACTGACAGTGCGCTTTGGCGCAGGCTTGAGACCGGCCACAGGCTTGGTTTCATCGAAACTCGGATCCCGCAGATTGCGCACTTCAAAGGCTGGATCAGCCTCCTCGTCGTCGTAATCGGCAGCGTCGAATTCAGGTTCCGGCAAGGCTTCAGGCTCGGCCGGTTCCGGGGCGAAATTGGCGTGCAGCTGACGGGCCAGGTCGCCGATTTCATCCTGACGCTCGGTGGCCGGGGTGTATTCGTCGATATTGCGCAGCCAGACCCGCAATTGCAGCAACGGCGTGGAGATGTGCCGACCCAGGCGCAGGCTCAAGGCCAGGGACAGGGCCAGCAGAATCGCACTCAAGATGCCCATGCTTTGCAGGCTGATGGTCATCGGCTGCTGGAACTGATCCATGTCCAGGCTGATGCGCAATTGCCCGGCGGTCACGTCCTGGAACGTGATCTTGCTCTCGTACATGCCTTCGGCTTCGCCCAACAGGCTGTGCTTGGGACGCTGACCGGATTCGGCGAGGATGCGGTTATCCACGCTGTAGATGGCGGCGTGGGCCACCAACTTGTTCTTGGTCAGGTTGTTGAGCAGCACGTTGAGGCTGAGGATGTCGTTGGACACCAACAGCTCCGTGGCGGAGGTGGCAGTCTGCGTGGTCAGGCTTTCGCCCAGCGCATCCGCCTGCTCGTGCATGGCCTGCTTGAACTGCAAACCCATCACACAGGCATAGATCACCAGGGCCAGAGCGACCAGGATCACGTTATGGCTGGCGATGCGCAATGCAATCGGTACACGGCGGTGGCGCAGTGCCCGGAAGATCAGCAGGAAGAAGTTATCGGTTTTTACTGGCGTGGGCCGGTTCACTGAGCTCGGCTCTTTTGTCCGTGAAGTTGACGCGCAGTATAGCGACAGGCCCAAGACCGGCAAAGCGCTGACGGTGCCCGATGGTCACTGAAAGTGGGTAGAATGCGGTTTTTTTCCACCTGCGGGGGTGCGCCTTGCGCGAAATCGTCCTGATAAACATCACGGGAGTCGACCGTCCGGGTCTGACTGCGGCCATTACCGGCGTTCTGGCCCAGGGTGGTGTGAACATTCTCGACATTGGTCAGGCAGTGATCCACGACACCTTGTCGTTCGGCATCCTGGTTGAAATTCCTGACACTTTGCAGGGCAAGTCGGTGCTCAAAGACATCCTGTTCAAGGGCTACGAGCTCGATCAGCAGGTGCGCTTCACGCCGGTGTCCGAAGAGGATTACCAGCAGTGGGTCGGCAATCAGGGTAAAAAACGCCACATCGTCACCCTGTTGACCCGCAAAGTGACCGCCGGGCAATTGCAGGCCGTGAGTTCGATTACCGCCAAATACGGGCTGAACATCGACCATATCGATCGTCTGTCCGGGCGCATGCCGCTGGACACCCCGGCCGACAAGGGCAAGGGCTGCATCGAGTTCTCCGTACGTGGCGAAGCGGCCGATCCACAGGCACTGAGGGCTGAATTCCTTAGCGTCGCGCAGGAATTGAACGTCGACATCGCCTTCCAGGAAGATTCGCTGTTCCGTCGCAACCGTCGTCTGGCGGTGTTTGACATGGACTCGACGCTGATCGAAGCCGAAGTCATCGACGAACTGGCGAAGGCGGCGGGCGTGGGTGATCAGGTCTCTGAAATCACCGAGCGGGCAATGGCTGGTGAGCTGGACTTCCGCGAAAGCTTCAAGGAACGCCTGGCCTTGCTCAAAGGGCTGGACGTCAGCGTGCTGGACTCGATTGGCGCCTCGCTGCGTCTGACCGAGGGTGCCGAAACCCTGTTCGCCGAACTCAAGCGTCTGGGCTACAAGACCGCGATCCTGTCTGGTGGCTTCACCTACTTCGCCAAGCAATTGCAGGCCAAACTGGGTATCGACTACGTGTTCGCCAATGAACTGGAAGTGGTGGACGGCAAAGTGACGGGCGTGGCGGTCGAGCCGATTGTCGATGCACAGCGCAAGGCGGATCTGCTGAAAGAGCTGGCCCACAAGGAAGGTTTGCGTCTGGAGCAAACTATTGCTGTGGGCGATGGTGCCAACGACCTGCCGATGCTGGCGATTGCCGGGCTGGGCGTGGCGTTCCGCGCCAAGCCGTTGGTCAAGCAGTCGGCGAAACAGGCGATCTCCACCCTTGGGCTGGATGGTGTGCTGTATTTGCTGGGCTTTCGGGATCGTGACGGGCAGCTCTGAGTACTCGGTTGCCTGAGCTGGCTTCTGTGGCGAGGGGGCTTGCCCCCGTTGGGTCGCGGAGCGGCCCCCTGCATTCGTTCAGTCAGACCGAGTTGTATGGATTTACGACTGCTGCGCAGCCGAACGGGGGCAAGCCCCCTCGCCACAGGTATTGGGCTCGCTCTCAAAGCGATTTCCACAACGAATCAAAATCCTCTTGCGCCCCGACCACGCCGCTCCCTGCGGCGTTTTCGTTTTTACTGGCCTCCAGCGAGCGATAGGCAAACTGGTTAAAGCTGTTGGTGCTCGACACTCGTCGATCCAGCCCGGCGCGCCGTTCATGGCCGTTGGTGTTGATCAGTACCTTGTTACCTTCCTGGAACGGCAAGCGCGGGGCCAGCAGGGTGGCGGGCAAGTCGATGGCGCTGATGGCCGGCAGTAGAAGGCCGCGCAGGTACTGACTGTGATCGTCTCGGGTGCGCACCAATTGCAGGCCACAAGGCTCGGCGTAAGGTGCGACTTGCTCGATACCCATCTGCGTGCCGCCGCCGCGCACTTGGCGAATCCAGCGCACAACGGCGATGCTCCAACCCTGACCGGCAGAATCCTCAATACCGACCATTTCACCGGCCTGTAGCTCGGCGGGCACCGCACCGGGCCACGCCAGGCAATAACCGCCGGGGCTGTGATTGACCACCGGCAGCGCGTAAGTCGGGAAGTGCTGGTTACGGTCGCCAGCCTCGTGGCTGTCGTCGTTTTGCAGTTGCGGGTATTCAATTTCTTCGTAAGGCAGCAGGGCATCGCCGTTGCCACTGGGCGCGGCGTCGAAGGCATGACTCCAATTGTCTTTGCCTCCACCTGCCGGGGACGCCGCCGAAAACTGCGCCAGCCGCCCGGCGGGGTTTTTCAGGATGTCGCTGAAGGAGCGTTGCCCGCCCAGGTAAAAATGTAGCGCGCTCATGCCCACGCACAGGGTCAAGGTGCCATTGCCGACGGTGCGCTGGAAGCTGCGCTCGGCAGCCTGGCCCCACGCCGCGTGCAGGTGTTGCAGCGTATCCGGATTCAAGCCTGTCGGTACGGGCAGCGTGGAGGAATCGTTGCCTGGATTGAGCAGGCGGGCTTCGATGGCCGCCACCAGCGGCTGCGGATCAATCCCGAGCAAACCCTCCTGCTGCTCGGCGCGGAACTTGGCACGATAGCGCGGCCCGGTGTCGAGGTCCGGCGCGACAGCAAACAGCTCATCACCGGGGAGGCCGGGGTGCAGCTTGATCCATTTACTCCAGGGTTCCAGCACCTCGGCGAGCCGGGCGATCTGGTTCTGACGCAGTTGATTGCAGCGCGAGGCGCCCAACAGCAGGGCGGCGACGTAGGTGTTTTCGATGCTCAGGTCTGGCGTCTCACTGGCCAGTTCATCGCGCACACTGATGGTTTGCAGTCGATGCTCACAGCCGATTCGATACAACTGATGCAGCTCCAGCCAGACCCCTTCCGGCACCGGGCAGTAGAGCTGGGTGGCGCGGATCAACGGGCCGTTCAGGCAATGGATCGCCCGTTGCAGCGCCTGAGTGAGCAGCGGCGCGCGGTCCTTGCTGAAACGTGGCGCGATCCGCATGACGATCTGTTTGTAGCCGATCGCCAAATGGCTTTGCAGCGCCTGGCAGAGGTTGGCGATCTTGCGCGAGCGCTCGTCGAGGACAATCGCCTGATGCAGGAAATGCCGTTCCAGGTGCTTGCAGACGTAATACACCTCGGGTCGCAACAACTCGAGCAGTTGCAGGCGATTGTCGCTGGGCGTCAGCAATTGATTGAGTTCGCTCAGGCCCTGATACAACTGGCGAGCGGTTTCGCCAATGTTGGCTTTGGGCAGGTTGGCGATCCAGCGCTTGAGGTCGCGCGGGGTGGCTTCGCAGAACGACAGGCGTGACTGCGTCGGAATCGGTGCTCGCAGTAATAGCGGGGGGCTGGTCTCATTCATGCCGTGGAAAAGCTCCAACCGGGAAATGGGCAGTGAATGACCTGACTGTAGCACTTGCTGTCGCAAGGCGTACGTCGCGATGCCTGTGGCATATGCGCTTGGGTAGGAGCTGCCGAAGGCTGCGATCTTTTTCGCGAGGGCGCCGCAGACAAAGATCAAAAGATCGCAGCCTTCGGCAGCTCCTACGGGGGACGGTGTGGAGCGGGAAGCGCCGAACCCCTCGCGGGGTTCGGCTCAGCGGATCAGGCTTTTGGCAAACCCATGCCCTGGCCCATCTGCACTGGCGTGCCGGCCGCCAGCTCTTCAGCCCACTTCACTTGATCCGGCCCGAACAGCACGACAGCGGTCGAGCCCAGTTTGAAGCGACCCAGTTCCGCACCTTTCTCCAGATGGATCGGCGCACGGGCGGCTTCGTCGTAACGGAAGGTTTTCAGCTCGCGTTTAGGCGGCGTCACCAACCCGGCCCAAACGGTTTCAATCGACGCCACGATCATCGCGCCCACCAGCACCACGGCCATCGGCCCGCGCTCGGTGTCGAAAATGCACGCTACGCGCTCGTTGCGGGCGAACAGTTCCGGGACGTTTTCGGCGGTGGTCTGGTTGACCGAGAAGATCCGGCCCGGGATGTAGACCATTTCGCGCAGGGTGCCGGCCAGCGGCATGTGCACGCGGTGGTAATCCTTCGGCGACAGGTAAATGGTCGCGAAATCACCGCCCATGAATGGCGCGGCATTGGCGGCATCGCCACCCAGCAGTTCCAGAACGCTGAAGCTGTGGCCCTTGGCCTGGAACACGCGACCGTGTTCGATCGGGCCGAGTTGGCTGACCGCACCGTCGGCCGGGCTGAGGATCGCGCCCGGGGTTTCGTCCAGTGGACGCGCGCCGTCTTTCAAGGCGCGGGTGAAGAATGCGTTGAAGTGCTCGTAGGCGGTCAGGTCCTCGACCAGTGCCTGAGACATGTCCACTTGATAACGCTTGGCGAACCACGCAGTGAAGGCGTTCTTGAACCAGCGCACGCGGCATTCGGCAATGCAGCCGGCCAGTCGCGAGAGCAAGTGATGGGGCAGCAGGTATTGGCTGAGGATAAACAAACGCTTATTCATTAACTGTCCTTAAAAACCTTAAATCTCTACGGGGGTGTCGGGATGGTTGCCCCATTCGCCCCAGGAGCCGGCGTAGCCTTTGACCCGCGGATAACCGAGGGACTTGGCCACTAGATAGGTGAAGCCAGAACGGTGGTGAGTCTGGCAGTGGGTGATCACTTCTTTGTCTTTGCTGATGCCGAGTTGTTCGAGGATCTGTGGCATGTCGGTGCGGATGCGCAGGTGGCGCGCCTGATCCATGCCGGCAGTCCATTCGAAATTCACGGCACCCGGGATGTGCCCGGCCTTGGCCGCCAAGACCTTCTCGCCGGAGTACTCCAGCGGCCCACGGGCGTCCCAGATCGCCAGGTCCGCAGCGCCGAGACGGCTTTGCAGGTACTCGCGGGTGGCGGTGGGTTCGTCGTGCAGGGTCAAGGCAACCGGGCCGCCGACCGGGGCCGGAATCTGGATCGACATCGGCAAGCCTTCTGCCAGCCAGGCCGGAAGACCGCCGTCGACATAGTGGTATTTGCTGTGGCCAATGACATCCAGCAGCCAGATAAACCGGCCAGCCCAGCCGCCACCTTCGTCGTCATAAACGACGTAGACCGCATCAGGGTTGTGGCCCAGTTCGCCAAACAATGCTTCAAGGGAGGCGTGGGTCGGCAGCAAACCTGGCGCTGGCGCCTGACCGAGTTGCGTGCGTTTCGGATCGACAAAACGCGCACCGGGCAGGTGCCCTTCGGTGTAGCGGGCGCTGCTGGTCAGGTCCACCAGAATCAGATCGCGGGCGTCGAGACGCGGGAGCAAGTCGCTCGGCTCGATGACCAGCGGCAAGCCAGAGAAGTCAGACATGTGAGGTCTCCAGAGCACAAAGGGGAGGATTGTAGCGCAGCCTATTGGCCACGGGTGCTAAAGCTGTGGAGTGCCTTTTCAATGCACTGCGCGGTTTTGCCGAAGGCTTGCACGGTGATTTCCGAGAACGGCCCGCCGCCCTGATCCGCCACCACAATCATGATCACCCGGCCATTATTGACCAGTGAACGCAGCAACAGGTGTTCGCCGCCAAACTGTGAACGCAGGCCGGCAGGGAGCAGGGCCGAAAACTGGGCATTGTTGTCCGGCGTCAGGCGTACCTGGGCTTGCTGCGAGAGCAAGCGTTGCAGCACGTTGCTTTGGCTAACCGCAAAATTCAGCCCGGCGGCTTCTTTCGCCAGCCCGGCCGTTTGATGCACCCGCAGATTGGCGTGGGTGCGGTCGGCCATCAGGATCATCACCCGACGCATGCCGCAGGCCACCAGTGCATCCCGCGCCGAGGTGGTCAGGTGCATTGCATTGGTAAAACGGCTCGGCTCCACCAACAGTTCGGCACATTGTTTGCGCCACTTTGTCAGATCTTCGGTGGTCGGTGCCGGGGCCGGCAGCAAACCCGCGTGAATGTGATTCATGCCCCACGGCCACAGTAGCGAAACCGCCGGGTGCCAGAGGTCCGGCATGGCGTGATGTCGGGCGCTGTTGGCGGCCTGTTGGTGCAATTGCTGTTGCACTTCATCCATCGAGATTTGCAGGTAAAGGCTGGTCAGGAACTGCCAGCGTTCACTGTGCGGACTGTCCCAGGCCTGTTGCGCCGACAGCGCCAGACCGTTGGCCAACAGCACGGTGTTAGCCGGTTGGTTGAGCCAGCGGCGCAGGGTTGGATCGTCGTCGAGGCGGTTTTGCTGACGCAACGGATGATCGCTGTCCCGGGCGATGCGCAGGACTTTCACCAGTTCCCGTTGCTCGTTGAGCAGCAGGCGATAGCCCTGTTGCACCCAGATCGGCAGGCGCCAGATATCCACCAGCGCCAGACAGATCTCCAGCAGGCGCACGCCGAACAATTGCTTTTCGACTTTGCGAGCCGACTCACCTTTATGGATGACTCGCAGTTCCCATTCTTCGAGCAACTGTGGATGGGTCAGCGCCATCGGCCACAGCGGTGAGAGAAACAGCAGGCTGCCCCAATGAATGTCCTGCCACAGCCGCGCCAGGCGACTGGCGAAAAAACCGTTGGCCTGTTGGGTCGCGTGCTGGCTGATCAGTTGCAATTGGCGCAGGGCCACCGGGATCTCGGCCTGAGGTACGGCGGGCAGGCGAGCGAGCAACTCTTCGGCACGTTTCAAACCGAGGCGGCTGAGCGCCACTTCAAGGTTTTCCGCTGGCTCGCTCATGCTGCCGTGGGTGTGGCGGTTGGCTTCGCGAATCACGCTCAAGGCCAGGGCCGGGCTGTCCTGGATCCGCTCGGCGATGTCGCGCAATGAGCTGCGACTATCGCGAATGGCTTTGCAGACCCGGTCATGACTCTCTTGCGGAACCGGCAGGCGCACTCCATCGAGAAGCTTGACCCAGCCTTCAAGAGTGGTCGGTTTTGGGGTTGGAACGTTCGTTTCGTTAGCCATGGCTGGACGGGATCATCATTGGCGGTAAACACGCCCGGCGCGGGCTAAATTGGCTTTTCGCCTGAACTGGCTATAGTCTGGCGCAGTTTTGCCGATAAGTAGAAGAAGAGATTTTTTAACTTCCGAATATGACCTTGAACCCGACTCAGTAAGTACTCTCCTACCTATGGCTAAAATTATCGGCATCATCGTCGTATTCGCGAGCGTGCTCGGCGGATACGTGCTTTCCCACGGCAAGATTGCCGCCCTGATCCAGCCTTTCGAGGTGATGATTATCGGTGGTGCGGCCCTTGGCGCATTCCTGCAGGCCAACCCCGGTTACATGACCCTGCACGTGCTCAAGAAATCCTTGGGCATGTTCAGTTCGCGCTTCAGCCACACCTTCTACCTTGAAGTGCTGGGCCTGATCTACGAGATCCTCAACAAGAGCCGCCGCGAAGGCATGATGGCCATCGAAGGCGACATTGAAGATGCCTCTGCCAGCCCGATCTTCGCCAAGTACCCGGCGGTACTGAAAGACGAACGCATGACCGCGTTTATCTGCGACTACTTGCGCATCATGTCCTCCGGCAACATGGCTCCCCATGAGCTTGAAGGCCTGTTCGACATGGAGCTCTACAGCCTTAAAGAAGACCTGGAACACCCATCCCACGCGGTAAACGGCATTGCCGACGCCATGCCGGGTTTCGGTATCGTTGCGGCGGTACTCGGTATCGTGGTGACCATGGCTTCCCTGGGCGAAGGCGACCAGAAAGCCATCGGCATGCACGTTGGTGCGGCGCTGGTCGGTACCTTCTTCGGTATTCTCGCGGCTTACGGCTTCTTCGGCCCGCTGGCTCACTCCCTGGCTCACGACGCCAAGGAAGAACTGAACGTCTACGAAGCCATCAAGGCATCCTTGGTCGCTTCGGCTTCCGGCATGCCGCCATCGCTGGCGGTGGAGTTCGGTCGCAAGGTTCTGTACCCGGCGCACCGTCCTAGCTTTGCCGAGCTGGAACAAGCCGTTCGCGGTCGCTAAGCCATGGAAAATAATCAGCCGATTATCATCAAGCGCGTCAAGCGCATTGCTGGCGGGCATCACGGGGGCGCTTGGAAAATCGCCTTCGCTGACTTCGCGACGGCGATGATGGCGTTCTTCCTGGTGTTGTGGCTGCTGTCCACTGCCACGCCGGAACAGAAGATCGCCATTGCCGGTTACTTCAAAGACCCGGTCGGCTTCTCCGAAAGCGGCACGCCGTACATCATCGATTTGGGCGGCACACCGACCCTGGCGCCGGAGAACACCCTCAACCCTGAGGTGAAATCCCAGCCGCAGCCGGACAAGGTGACGGTCGATACCGACCAGGTCGAAGGCATGGCCGAACAGGTCGAGAAAGAACGCCTGGAATTGCTGCTGCAAGAACTGCAGAACAAGGTCGAAGAGAACCCGCAGTTGCAGAAGTTCAAGGACCAGATCCTGTTCGAGATCACCCCGAACGGCTTGCGCATCCAGATCATGGACGCGGATAACCGGCCGATGTTCGACTCAGGTTCGGCTCGTCTGAAACCGTACTTCGAAGACATCCTGCTGGCCATGGCCGATACCATCAAAGCGGTGCCGAACAAGATCAGCATCAGCGGTCACACCGACGCCAAGCCGTACTCCGGCACTGGTGATTTCGGTAACTGGGAATTGTCGGCCAACCGTGCCAACGCCGCTCGCCGTGCGCTGGTTGCCGGTAGCTATCCGGATTCGCAAGTTGCACGTGTCGTCGGTTATGCCTCGTCGGCGTTGTTCGACCGGGAGCACCCGTTCAACCCGGTCAACCGTCGTATCGACATCGTTGTACTGACGAAGAAGGCTCAGGCCGCGATCGAAGGTTCACAAGGTGCCGAACCAGCGCCGACACCAGGGCAGGGCGCTCCGGGTGAAGCACCGCCGGCACCGGCCACACCGGTCGATCCGAATGCTGTGCCTGCGGACAAGCAACCGGTACCGGCTCATGAACTTCGTGAGCGTTTGAACCTGTTTGAAGATCCGGCGCCGAAGCCGGGTGATCCGGCCAAACCGGCGGAACCGCCCAAGCAGTGACCCACAACAATCAAGCCGACAGAGATGTCGGCTTTTTTGTGCTGCTTTCATTTTCAGCGTGGGCACGGTCCCTGTAGGAGCGAGGCTTGCCCGCGAAGGCGGCTTGGTAGCCGACCTGTCTTTTGCAGATGTACATCGATCAATTGTGGGAGCGAGCTTGCTCGCGATGGCGGCCTTCGAGTCGATCTATTTTTGGATGGTGTACATATCCGTTTCTGCGGTAACGGCTGCCTAAGGTTCCGCCCTTACGGCGGGCTACTTGGAAAAGCGCCCAGTAACCAAGCGCTTTTGCCCCTTTCGTTCGGCCCTTCGCCTAGGCTCAGGGTGCCCTCGCTCCGGTCCTGCTCCGTGGGCACGCCGCCATCGGCCATCCATGGCCGGGGGCGGCTAACCCGGCATCCATGCCGGGTTGCCCACTACGCAGAACCTCCACTCGGCCTCTCGATATAGGTTGTCCGTTCCTTTCCTCTTCCATACTTCGGTGTCTGGAAGTCAGTTTTGATCAAGGAAGGAA
>Ga0105857_1000349_pt1 | contig 18705 bp, 19 predicted proteins | sample OrgsoiDNA_201061_FD_89682 | JGI IMG/M metagenome (GOLD analysis project Ga0105857, IMG submission 89682) | Permafrost soil microbial communities from the Arctic, to analyse light accelerated degradation of dissolved organic matter (DOM) -... | ecosystem: Environmental > Terrestrial > Soil >...
CGGGTTCGGCGATCTGCAGTAGGGCCATCGTAATCAGGACTTATCTGTATATCAGGCGTGCGACCGGAGCGGCACTGGGTTAATCGTCTAGGCGCTCTTCTAACTGGCGCACTTCGTAGGTGAGCTTGTCGAGGAACTGCATACGCCGCATCAGGCGTTCGGCCTGCTCACGTTGCGCTGCATCATCCCAACAAGCTGCGAAGCTTTCGTTCAGTTCATCCTGTGCAACCTTCAAGCGGCGCTTGAACACGGCAATGCCGGCCAGGTCGGCGCTGTCTTGCAGGTCTTCGAGCTCTTCGCGCCATTGCATCTGTTGCAGAAGAAACTCCGGATCATGCACCGTGACCTCCAGCGGCAACTCGCGACCACCCATGGCGAGCAGATAACGCGCGCGTTTCGGGGGGCTTTTGAGCGTCTGGTAAGCCTCGTTGAGGTTCGCGGATTGCTCGAGCGCCAGCCGCTGCTCGCGCTCGGGAGCGTCGGCAAAGCGGTCCGGATGAACACCGCGCGCCAACTCACGATAGCGCGTGGCCAACTGTTCGAGATCCAGACGGAAGCTCGGCTGCAGTTCAAATAAAGCGTAATGACAAGGAATACCCACGCGCAGCCTCAGATGTTGAAGCTTTCGCCGCAGCCACATTCACCGCGTACGTTGGGATTGTTGAACTTGAAGCCTTCGTTCAACCCTTCCTTGACGAAATCGAGCTCGGTGCCGTCCAGGTATGCCAGGCTTTTCGGGTCGATGATCACTTTCTCGCCGTGACTTTCGAACACCTGATCCTCTGCAACCACCTCGTCGACGAACTCCAGCACGTAGGCAAGGCCGGAACAGCCTGTGGTGCGAACACCCAGACGAATCCCTTCACCTTTGCCGCGCCCGTTGAGGGAGCGTCGCACGTGTTGAGCTGCCGCTTCTGTCATGCTGATAGCCATCGGTGACTCCTTACTCGTCGCCAATACTTGAAAGTCAGATCAAGCCTTTCTTCTGCTTGTAGTCGCGAACGGCCGCTTTGATAGCGTCTTCAGCAAGTACGGAGCAGTGAATTTTCACTGGCGGCAGGGCCAGTTCTTCAGCCAGCTGAGTGTTCTTGATGGTCTCTGCTTCATCCAGAGTCTTGCCTTTCATCCACTCGGTGGCCAGGGAGCTGGACGCGATAGCGGAACCGCAACCATAGGTCTTGAACTTGGCGTCTTCGATGATGCCTTGCTCGTTAACCTTGATCTGCAGACGCATCACGTCGCCGCACGCCGGAGCGCCGACCATGCCAGTGCCGACATCCGGGTCTTCCGCGTCCATCTTGCCGACGTTGCGCGGGTTCTCGTAGTGGTCGATGACCTTTTCGCTGTAAGCCATGATTCTTAATCCTCACTCATCAGAGAGTCGCTCTTGAGCCCTGCACACTTAAGTATTGCAGGGCCGGTTTGCGGCGACTTGAAATCAGTGTGCCGCCCACTCGATTTTCGAAATGTCGACACCGTCTTTGTACATGTCCCACAGCGGCGACAAAGTGCGCAGCTTGGTAACGGCCTCGCAGACTTTCTGCGCGGCGTAGTCGATTTCTTCTTCGGTGGTGAAACGGCCGAAGGTGAAGCGAATCGAGCTGTGTGCCAGTTCGTCGTTGCGGCCCAGGGCGCGCAGTACGTACGAAGGCTCAAGGGAGGCCGAGGTGCAGGCCGAACCGGACGAAACCGCCAGATCCTTGAGGGCCATGATCAGCGACTCGCCTTCAACGTAGTTGAAGCTCAGGTTCAGGTTGTGCGGTACGCGGGCGGTCATGCTGCCGTTGATGTACAGCTCTTCCAGGCCTTCGACCTGCTTGAAGAAGCGGTCGCTCAGGGCTTTGATGCGCACGTTCTCGGCAGCCATGTCTTCCTTGGCTACACGGAAGGCTTCACCCATGCCGACGATCTGGTGAGTCGCCAGGGTGCCGGAACGCATGCCACGTTCGTGACCGCCGCCATGCATGGTCGCTTCGATGCGAACACGCGGCTTGCGGCTGACGTACAGCGCGCCGATGCCTTTAGGGCCGTAGGTTTTGTGGGCAGAGAACGACATCATGTCGACTTTCAGCTTCGACAGGTCGATATCAACCTTGCCGGTGGACTGAGCCGCGTCAACGTGGAACAGAATGCCCTTGGAGCGGGTCAGTTCGCCGATGGCTGCGATGTCGTTGATGGTGCCGATTTCGTTGTTCACGTGCATGACCGAAACCAGGATGGTGTCGTCACGCAGTGCTGCTTCGATCATTGCAGGCGTTACCAGACCATCAGTCTGAGGCTCGAGGTAGGTCACTTCGAAGCCTTCACGCTCCAGTTGGCGCATGGTGTCGAGGACAGCCTTGTGCTCAATCTTGGTGGTGATCAGGTGTTTGCCTTTGGTCGCATAGAAATGCGCCGCACCCTTGATTGCCAGGTTGTCGGATTCGGTGGCACCAGAGGTCCAGACGATTTCACGCGGGTCGGCGTTGACCAGATCTGCGACCTGACGACGGGCGTTTTCGACGGACTCTTCAGCTTTCCAGCCGAACACATGGGAACGGGACGCCGGGTTACCGAAGTTTCCGTCGACCAGCAGGCATTCACTCATCTTTTGCGCGACACGCGGATCAACCGGGGTGGTCGCAGAGTAATCAAGGTAAATCGGCAATTTCATGGACTATCTCCTAAATCAGGCTGGCTGGCGTGCCGCTTGCTCTTTGGCTGTCATTCGACGGCGGACGCTTCAATCTTGTCCAGGCGTGGCGCCTTGCCATTGCAACGGCGCTGATCCTGACGCTGGGCTACTTCTTGCACCTCACGGCGAGTTACAAGGTCAGCCAAGCTGATACCGCTCAGAAATTCGTGAATCTGCAGGCTCAGATCGCACCACAAGTGGTGGGTCAGACAGGTATCGCCGGAATGGCAATCACCTTGACCCTGGCATTTGGTTGCATCGACCGATTCGTTTACCGCATCGATCACTTGGGCGACCTGGATGCCCTGCATGTCGCGGGACAGTTGGTAGCCACCGCCCGGACCACGAACACTGGAGACCAGATTGCTACGACGCAATTTGGCGAAAAGCTGTTCAAGGTAGGACAGGGAGATGCCTTGGCGCTCGGAGATATCGGCCAGGGACACCGGCCCGTGCTGCGCATGCAACGCCAGGTCAAGCATGGCGGTCACGGCGTATCGGCCTTTTGTAGTCAGTCTCATGGACAATTACCACGGAGTTCAGAATGGGGCGAGTATGCAATTCCCGAGTATTTAAGTCAACTATAAGACCTAGTACTTTAGTCAGGTTTACCCGCAAAAGAGCGCGCGCATCATATCAGGGTCTGCAGCCTAATGGCACACCGGTCAGCGCCGTGCCATTGCCTGATCACGACCTACGTAGGAGCTGCCGAAGGCTGCGATCTTTTGATCTTCGCCTTTGAAAAGCAAAGTCAAAAGATCGCAGCCTTCGGCAGCTCCTACACAGGCATCAGCCGGCCTTGGTTTCGTCTTTGCCTTTTACGCAGGCGAAGTCTTCTTCACGCAGTTCAGGCAAATCCTTGGCGCAGTAATTACTGCCCAGATCCTTCAAGGCACCGCACATCCCCTCCAGACGACCATCGACCGCCTGCAGGTGATCCAGCAACTGACCAATGGCACGCGCCACCGGGTCCGGCATGTCTTCACCGACGCCATAAGCATCGAAGCCGATCTTCTCGGCCATTGCCTTGCGCTTGGCATCTTGCTCTTCATCGGACTTGACGATGATCCGCCCTGGAATCCCGACGACCGTCGCACCCGGCGGAACAGCCTTGGTCACCACTGCATTGGAACCGACCTTGGCCCCGGCGCCGACCGTGAATGGCCCGAGCACCTTGGCGCCCGCCCCCACCACAACCCCGTCTTCGAGGGTCGGGTGACGCTTGCCCTTGTTCCAACTGGTGCCACCGAGGGTCACACCCTGATAAAGGGTGACGTCGTTGCCGATTTCGGCGGTCTCACCGATGACAATGCCCATGCCATGGTCAATAAAGAAACGACGACCGACCTTGGCGCCCGGATGAATCTCAATCCCGGTCAACCATCGGCCAAAATTCGAGACCAGACGCGCCAGCCACTTCCAGCCCATACCCCATAGGGCTGACGACAGGCGATGAATCCAGATGGCATGCATGCCGGGGTAGCAAGTCAGGACTTCAAAAGCGTTACGCGCTGCCGGATCACGGTGGAAAACACTCTGGATATCTTCACGCAAACGCTCAAACATTTTTCAATCCTTCCGCTTAAGAAGCTCACCACGGGCCGCTTTCTGGGTTTCCGTGAGGATGCCACGCAATATATTCATTTCCGCCCGGCTGACCGAGCTTCGTCCGTACAACCGACGCAGGCGCGCCATCAAGTGTCGCGGTTTTTCCGGATCGAGGAATTCAATGGCCACCAGGGTTTGCTCCAGGTGCTCATAGAATCGCTCCAGCTCATCCATGGTCGCCAATTCACCACTCTTGGTGGACGCCACTTCATCCTTCTCGATCTTGCTCGGCTGGCCCGCGGCTGCGAGCCAGGACATGCGCACTTCATAACTCAACACCTGCACCGCCGCCCCAAGGTTCAGCGAGCTGAACTCAGGGTCTGATGGGATGTGCACGTGATAATGACATCGCTGCAGCTCTTCATTGGTCAGGCCGGAATCTTCACGACCAAAGACCAAGGCAATCTCGGCACCCTGCGCAGCCTCCTCGACCACTTTCACACCGCATTCGCGGGGATCGAGCAGCGGCCAGGGAATGCGGCGGTCACGAGCACTGGTGCCGAGCACCAGATTGCAACCGACCAAGGCATCTTCCAAGGTGGCGACGACTTGCGCGTTTTCAAGGATGTCACCGGCACCGGAGGCACGAGCATCGGCCTCGTGATGCGGGAACAACCGCGGTTCGACCAGCACCAGCCGCGACAGGCCCATGTTCTTCATGGCACGCGCAGCCCCGCCGATATTGCCGGGATGGCTGGTATTGACCAGGACGACACGAATGTTTTGCAGCACGGGAGGCGATCTCGAACACTAAATTAGGGAGCCGAATCTTACAGCTCAACCTACCGTTAAGCTATGAAAGCGAACACCGACCTTCACCTGTAGAAACTTTCTGATAGAATGCCCGGCTTTCTTTAACAACCTTAGGTGACACATCCATGCAGCCCATGCTGAATATCGCGCTGCGCGCCGCCCGCAGCGCCAGTGAATTGATCTTCCGCTCCATCGAGCGCCTGGATACCATCAAGGTCGACGAAAAAGACGCCAAGGATTACGTATCCGAGGTGGATCGCGCCGCCGAACAGAAAATCATCGACGCGCTGCGCAAGGCCTACCCTACCCATGGCATTCTCGGTGAAGAAACCGGTATGCACCCAGGTAGCGGCGAAGGCGAAGAATACCTGTGGATCATCGATCCGCTGGACGGCACCACCAACTTCCTGCGCGGCATTCCTCACTTCGCTGTCAGCATCGCCTGCAAATACCGCGGTCGCCTGGAACACGCTGTTGTTCTGGACCCGGTTCGCCAGGAAGAATTCACTGCCAGCCGTGGTCGCGGCGCTCAACTGAACGGTCGTCGCCTGCGCGTCAGCGGTCGCACCAGCCTCGACGGCGCCCTGCTGGGTACCGGCTTCCCGTTCCGTGACGACCAGATGGACAACCTCGACAACTACCTGGGCATGTTCCGCGCCCTGGTTGGCCAGACCGCCGGCATCCGTCGCGCCGGCTCAGCTAGCCTGGACCTGGCCTACGTGGCTGCCGGTCGTTTCGACGCGTTCTGGGAGTCGGGCTTGTCCGAGTGGGACATGGCTGCAGGCGCCCTGCTGATCCAGGAAGCCGGCGGCTTGGTGAGCGACTTCACCGGCGGTCACGACTTCCTTGAAAAAGGCCACGTCGTTGCTGGCAACACCAAATGCTTCAAAGCAGTTCTGACGGCCATCCAGCCGCACCTGCCGGCTTCGCTGAAACGCTAAGCGAGCGCCACAAAAAAGCACCCTTCGGGGTGCTTTTTTTATGCCTGGGATTTGCCTTCAAGACCACCACAAAACCCAATGTGGGAGCGGGCTTGCTCGCGAATGCAGTCTGTCATTCAACATCCATGTCGACTGACACACCGCATTCGCGAGCAAGCCCGCTCCCACAGGGGTTAGTGGCGCTGCGAAAATAGCGGGCACAAAAAAGCACCCTTTCAGGTGCTTCTTTTTGATTCTGGCAATCAGCTCATCACTGAGCCGGTTCGTTCTGCGACAAAACCAGCTTGCCTTCTTTATCGACCGGAATCTGGTTGCCCGGATCGCGATCCATCCGCACTTTGCCTTCCTTGCCGTCCAGCGAGTAACGGACGTCGTAGCCGACAACCTTGTCGCTGATGTCGTTCACCGTATTACACCGAGTCTGGGTCGTGGTGTAGGTATCACGGTTCTGCATGCCTTCCTGAACCTTGTTACCGGCATATCCGCCGCCAACAGCGCCCGCAACGGTGGCAAGCTTCTTGCCATTACCGCCACCAACCATATTGCCCAACAGACCACCACCGACCGCACCGAGCACTGTGCCCATGATCTGATGCTGATCCTTGACTGGCGCTTGCCGAGTCACTGCAACGTCCTTGCACACTTCACGTGGAGTCTTGATCTGTGTCTTGACCGGCTCAACCGCCAGAACTTGCGCATACTCAGGGCCGCTTTTTACCAGGCTGTAGGTGGCAACAGCACCCCCGGCAGTCACACCGACAGCACCCAATACCGCACCAACCAGTAACGACTTGTTCACATGAACCTCCTGACCATCACATGCGGGTCATTGCCCGCGCTTCTCCCAGCCTTGGAGCATAAAAAAAGGCGCGAGTTCAACTCGCGCCTTTTTTGGCTAACAGCTGGAAAAACGATGGCCGTTATGGACGGTCGTCGATTTCCTTCTCGGTAGCCGCAGGAGGAATCAAATCCTCGCTGTTCAGGTTCAGCCAGATCAGCACCACGTTCGCGATGTAGATCGACGAGTAGGTACCCGCCAGAACACCGATAAACAGGGCAATGGAGAAGCCGAACAGGTTGTCGCCACCGAAGAACAGCAGCGCCGAGATCGCCAGCAAGGTGGAGATCGACGTCGCCATGGTCCGCAGCAGGGTTTGCGTGGTCGAGATGTTGATGTTCTCGATCAGGCTGGCCTTGCGCAGTACACGGAAGTTCTCACGAACCCGGTCGAATACCACGATGGTGTCGTTGAGCGAGTACCCGATGATCGCCAGCACCGCCGCCAGGACCGTCAAATCGAAGGTGATCTGGAAGAACGACAGGATACCGACGGTCACGATCACGTCGTGGATCAGCGAAACAATGGCGCCGACCGCGAACTTCCACTGAAAGCGGAAAGCCAGGTAGATCAGGATGCCGCCCAGCGCCATCAGCATGCCGAGGCCGCCCTGGTCGCGCAGCTCTTCACCTACCTGCGGGCCGACGAACTCGACACGCTTGACCTCGGCCGGGTTATCGCCGCCGACCTTTTTCAAGGCATCGGCCACCTGGTGACCCAGTTGCGGGTCTTCACCCGGCATACGCACGAGCAGATCGGTGGTCGCACCAAAGCTCTGAACGATGGCTTCGTGGTAACCCGCCGAAGTCAGTTGCTCACGCACCTTGGTGACATCGGCTGGATGCTCGTAGGTCAGCTCAATGAGCGTACCACCGGTGAAATCCAGCCCCCAGTTCATGCCCTTGTGGACGACGCTGAAAATGGCCAGCGCCGTAAGGAACAATGTGACGCCGAACGCGAAGTTGCGAACGCCCATGAAGTTGATTGTACGTAACATGGCAGCCCCTTAAATCCACAACTTCTTGAAGTCCCGACCGCCGAAGATCAGGTTGACCATCGCGCGGGTCACCATGATGGCCGTGAACATCGAGGTAAAGATCCCGAGGGACATGGTCACTGCGAAGCCTTTGACGGGACCGGTGCCCATCGCAAAGAGAATCCCGCCGACCAACAATGTTGTCAGGTTGGCGTCGAGAATCGCGGTGAATGCCCGGCCGAAGCCTTCGTTGATTGCCCGTTGTACCGTCATGCCTGCCGCGATCTCTTCACGAATACGCGAGAAAATCAGTACGTTGGCGTCGACCGCCATACCCATGGTCAGCACGATACCGGCGATACCCGGCAGGGTCAGCGTTGCACCCAGCAGCGACATCAAGGCCAGCAGCAGCACCATGTTCACGCCCAGAGCGACGGTGGCGATGATGCCGAAGAAACGGTAAATGGCGATGATGAACAGCGAGACAAACAGCATGCCCCACAGCGATGCATCGATACCCTTGGTGATGTTGTCAGCACCCAGGCTCGGGCCAATGGTGCGCTCTTCAGCGAAGTACATTGGTGCAGCCAGACCACCGGCACGCAACAGCAGCGCCAGTTCGGACGACTCGCCCTGACCGTTCAGGCCAGTAATACGGAACTGAGCACCCAGTGGCGACTGGATGGTCGCCAGGCTGATGATCTTCTTCTCTTCTTTGAACGTTTGAACCGCGACGTCTTTCTCGACACCATCAACCAATTGCTTGGTGTAGGTGGTGACAGGACGCTGTTCGATGAAGATCACCGCCATGCTGCGACCGACGTTGCTGCGAGTCGCACGACTCATCAGCTCGCCACCATGACCATCCAGACGGATGTTCACTTCTGGCGTGCCGTGCTCGCCGAAGCCAGCCTTGGCGTCAGTTACCTGGTCACCGGTGATGATCAGGCCACGCTCGATCTGTGCCGGCGGACGCTTGCCTTCACGGAACTCGAAGGTTTCGGAAGTGGCTTTCGAAGCACCTGGCTCAGCAGCCAGACGAAACTCGAGGTTGGCCGTCTTGCCGAGGATACGCTTGGCTTCTGCGGTGTCCTGCACGCCCGGCAGCTCAACCACGATGCGGTTGGCACCCTGACGCTGAACAATCGGTTCGGCAACACCCAGTTCGTTGACGCGGTTACGTACCGTGGTCAAGTTCTGCTTGATGGAATATTCACGGATTTCCGCCAGCTTGGCCGGGGTCATCGCCAGACGCAGCACCGGTTGACCATTGAGGTCAGCCGGAACAATGTCGAAATCGTTGAAGCTCTTGCGGACCAGCGCACGGGCCTGTTCGCGGGTTGCTTCATCAGTGAAGCCCAGCTGAATGGCACCATTGAGTTGCGGCAGGCTGCGATAGCGCAGTTTCTCTTTACGCAACAGGCTCTTGACGTCGCCTTCGTAGACTTTCAGGCGGGCGTCGAGGGCTTTGTCCATATCCACTTCCAGCAGGAAGTGCACACCACCGGACAAGTCCAGACCCAGCTTCATCGGGTGCGCGCCGAGGCTGCGCAGCCATTGCGGGGTGGTTTGTGCCAGGTTCAGTGCAACGACGTAGTCATCACCCAATGCCTTGCGCACTACGTCTTTGGCCGGCAGCTGGTCTTCAGCCTTGGTCAGACGGATCAGGCCGCCCTTGCCGTTCGCCGACAGCGTGGCTGCCTTGACGTTGATCCCGGACTCTTTGAGCGCAGTGCTCACACGGTCCAGATCAGCCTGATTGACCAACAGTGCAGTACTTGCACCGCTGACCTGAATGGCCGGGTCATCAGGATAAAGATTGGGAGCGGAATAAATCAGACCGACCGCCAGCACCGCCAGGATCAGAATGTATTTCCACAGAGGGTATTTGTTCAGCATCACGCCGCCCGCTTATGACGCGGGGCGCCTTGCGCGCCCCGTCGATTGAGTAGAAGTTGGAACTTAGATCGCTTTGAGCGTGCCTTTTGGCAGCGTGGCGGCGATGGCGCCTTTCTGGAACTTCATTTCCACGGTGTCGGAAACTTCCAGAACCACGAAATCATCAGCCACTTTAGTGATCTTGCCGGCGATACCACCGGTGGTCACAACTTCGTCGCCTTTTTGCAGGCTACCCAGCAGGTTCTTCTGCTCTTTGGCGCGCTTGGCCTGTGGACGCCAGATCATCAGGTAGAAGATGACCAGGAAGCCGACCAGGAAAATCCACTCAAAGCCGCCGCCCATTGGGCCTGCAGCTGCGGGTGCAGCACCATCGGCCATGGCATTAGAGATAAAAAAGCTCATTTAGCACTCCAGTTGCAAATGTTGAATCTTGGGGTCAGAAAACTCAGTCCAAAGGCGGAACAGGTAGCCCGCGTTTGGCGTAGAAGGCATCGACAAAGGCGGCCAATGTACCCTGTTGAATAGCCTCGCGCAAACCAGCCATAAGCACCTGGTAATGGCGCAAATTGTGGATGGTATTCAACATGCTACCCAGCATTTCGCCGCACTTGTCCAGATGGTGCAGATAAGCACGGGAGAAGTTCTGGCAGGTGTAGCAATCGCAGGTCGGATCCAGCGGCGTATCATCATGGCGATGGAACGCGTTACGGATCTTCAGCACGCCTGTATCAATGAACAGATGCCCGTTGCGGGCATTACGGGTTGGCATCACGCAATCGAACATGTCCACACCGCGGCGCACACCCTCAACCAGATCTTCCGGTTTGCCAACGCCCATAAGGTAACGAGGTTTGTCAGCCGGCATCATGCCCGGCAGGTAATCCAGCACCTTGATCATTTCGTGCTTGGGCTCGCCCACCGACAGGCCGCCAATGGCCAGACCATCGAAGCCGATCTTGTCGAGGCCTTCCAGGGAGCACATGCGCAGGTCCTGGTGCATGCCGCCCTGAACGATGCCGAACAGCGCCGCCGTGTTGTCGCCATGGGCGTTTTTCGAACGCTGGGCCCAACGCAACGAGAGCTCCATGGACACACGGGCAACGTCTTCGTCAGCCGGGTACGGGGTGCATTCGTCGAAAATCATCACGATGTCGGAGCCCAGGTCACGCTGGACCTGCATCGACTCTTCCGGGCCCATGAACACTTTGGCGCCATCAACCGGAGAGGCGAAGGTCACGCCCTCCTCCTTGATCTTGCGCATCGCGCCCAGGCTGAACACCTGAAAACCGCCGGAGTCTGTAAGAATCGGGCCTTTCCACTGCATGAAATCGTGCAGGTCGCCGTGCTTCTTGATCACTTCGGTGCCAGGACGCAGCCACAAGTGGAAGGTGTTGCCCAGAATGATTTCTGCGCCAGTGGCGGTGATATCCCGCGGCAACATGCCCTTCACGGTGCCATACGTGCCCACCGGCATGAAGGCCGGGGTCTCGACGGTACCGCGCGGGAAGGTCAAACGACCGCGACGAGCCTTGCCGTCAGTGGCCAGCAGTTCAAACGACATACGACTCATACAGTTTCCTCTGGGCCCGATTCTTTAGGGGCAGTCGGCGCAGGATTACGGGTGATAAACATCGCATCACCGTAGCTGAAAAAGCGGTAACCATGCTCCACCGCTGCTTTATAGGCAGCCATGGCTTCGGGATAACCGGCGAACGCCGAAACCAGCATCAACAGCGTGGATTCGGGCAAATGAAAGTTGGTGACCAGGGCATCGACCACATGAAACGGCCGGCCCGGGTAGATAAAGATGTCAGTGTCGCCACTGAACGGCTTGAGCACGCCATCGCGGGCGGCGCTTTCCAGGGAACGCACGCTGGTGGTCCCCACCGCCACCACCCGACCACCGCGCGCGCGGCAGGCAGCGACCGCATCCACCACGTCCTGGCCGACTTCCAGCCATTCGCTATGCATGTGGTGGTCTTCGAGCTTCTCAACGCGCACAGGCTGGAACGTGCCGGCACCGACGTGCAAGGTCACGAACGCCGTCTCGACGCCCTTGGCGGCAATCGCATCCAGCAACGGCTGATCGAAATGCAGCCCCGCCGTCGGCGCCGCCACTGCGCCGAGGCGCTCGGCGTACACGGTCTGATAACGCTCGCGGTCCGAACCTTCGTCCGGGCGATCTATATAAGGAGGCAGCGGCATGTGCCCGACACGATCGAGCAGCGGCAACACCTCTTCGGTGAAGCCCAACTCGAATAACGTATCGTGCCGCGCCAGCATTTCTGCCTCGCCGCCGCCGTCGATCAGGATCTTCGTACCGGGCTTGGGCGACTTGCTGGACCGCACATGGGCCAGCACGCGATGACTGTCGAGCACTCGCTCCACCAGAATTTCCAGCTTGCCGCCGGAAGCCTTCTGGCCAAACAGCCGCGCCGGAATCACCCGGGTATTGTTGAACACCATCAAATCGCCCGGGCGCAAATGCTCGAGCAAATCAGTGAATTGACGGTGTGCCAGGGCGCCGCTGACCCCATCCAGGGTCAACAGGCGACTGTTGCGACGCTCGGCCAAAGGGTGGCGAGCGATCAGCGAATCAGGGAGTTCGAAAGTAAAGTCAGCAACGCGCATGATGGAGTTCGTCTAGCAGGGGCCGGGAGTCTAGCCGAAATAGTGAAAATTCTCTATGTACCTGATTGACCAACGGTAATCTCATCTCTATACTCCGCGGCCATTAAGCCCTGATGGCGGAATTGGTAGACGCGGCGGATTCAAAATCCGTTTTCGCAAGAAGTGGGAGTTCGAGTCTCCCTCGGGGCACCAAAATTAAGAAAGGTCTTGCTTTGCAAGGCCTTTTTTTTCGCCTGTAGAAAAGTGAGCCAACTCACCGCTGTCGCGTAGGAGCTGCCGAAGGCTGCGATCTTTTGATCTTGCTTTTCAACGCCACAACCCGAAACCTCCCGGCTAACGAATCAAGGATTCACACAATGGAATTGCCACTGGAAACCGTTGCCCTATTCGCCCTCAAGCTGGCTTACGAGCGGGAGGGGGAAAGCCCGATTCTGCGGGATGATCCGATCATGAGTGATTATGAGCGGGAGGTTTTTGGGTTGTTGGTGCGGCGGGGGGATGTTGAGGGGATTCAGTTTCGGGTGGCGCATTGTGTGGGGTTGGCGTTGGAGGCTATCGGTGGTGTTGATGCGCCGCTTGGGCGGGAGCTGCACAGGTTAGCAGTTGATTTCAGCAATGCACGGACGATGGCGCAGCTTAATACGCCGCTCATTGCGCTGAAGAATTATTTGAAAGATATTCAGTGAATGGCGCTGCGAATTGGATTGATAACAACAAGAAAATCAGGAGCTCTGCTGATCTAACCATTGAGCGACCAAGCTACTAGTCATTATCACGAACCTATCTATGCCAAAGCATTGTTCCAATGTAACTTGATCCCCGCATCATGTCCCACCACTCATAATTCCTTGAGGCTGAATAACTGGCCAGTCACGACAGCTTGCACTAGACAAGTTAATCAATCCGATGCACAACAGTGCATCATCGGCCGTTACCATTGTGCTGTGCTTTTGGAGAAAACGAGCCTCTCACCGCCCCTCCAACCGTAACTCAATCCTTTTTAACAAGAAGCCGTGAAATATCCTCTAATAGCCTCACGTGCACATCACCAATATTGAAGCGGCGATCAGATAGTTGCTGTAGCTTCTTGACCGTGTGCAAAATAAAACCAATGTTGACCTGCGCTTTTTTCAACTCGCCGGCGATAAACTCGAGAGATATATTATTTTGCTCAAACATTGGCAATATCATCGCGAGCTTCCAGGGATCGCTCGCTAGGTCTCGAAACAGACCCGTCACACTCGGGGAGGCTCGCTCGTCCAAGACGCCATAAGGCAGACCAGGCAGAACGATTCGCGATGCAGCCCAACCAACGCGTCGTATCGCCAAGTGCCGTTGCATTGCAATCCAAAAATCTGCTCCGTAGAAATCGAAGCAAAGCATTTCGGTAGTAGCCTCCCAAAGCGCAGTAAACAGCGCTCCAGCCTGCCCTAACTCTTCCACGTCGGGTTGGGCTTGTTCGACAGCAGTACAATCCAGTATGCCTAATCCAAGATCTACAAGAACGCGCATCAGGCTCGATGCATCAGACGCACACCAATCTTCGTTGCCGTTACTTACTACTGGTCGGTACTCCAGCACTTCCCTGATGGTCAAACTTCCATTCCACATTTCCAACCAACGAATATCGATACTTCCAGCCAATGCTACAGAGTACCCAAGCAGCCTTGCCATATAATCATTGGGCTTTTGAGAGTGAAAAATCTGAGCATGACGTCTAAGCTGAGCTCCTCGATCACCGAACCAATCGTCAGGTTTCAAACTCCACTCATTCAAAAAGGAAGCTGTCTCAGGGACGGGGATATCACTACCAGATAATGAAGACACTAACAAGGCTCGCATACACCGATACACCCAAGGTTCCCAGTATTCATAATTCTGTGTGAAATTTTCAAGATCAGAAAAATCGGCCAAACCGTTTGCCCATGCCATTAGAATGGCATAATTCCCAATAGCATCAACGCTATTCATAGAATCCGATGGAAAGATCAGCAGTTGCCGCGTTAGCCACGCACCCCATCGCTTGAATCCTCCAATGTAATCATTACGGGCTTTCAGTACCCCAATCATGTCATTGAGCAAGTCAGTTAAATGCTCACTCGATTGCTGACCTGAGTCGGTACCAGCACCATCGCGCATACTGCCCGAATGCAAAAGCATTGCATGACCGTGTTTTATTAGTAAAGGCAGAAGAAGAGAGTTATTCCAAGCACCTGATGTTTCGAATGCAAACGGCGCATCTATAGTCAACTCAGCCCACAGGTCGAATCTTTTATAAAACACCGGACTTTCAAGAACACGCTGAAGCGTGACTATGCTCTTTAGTTGAGCAAGTGCACGAATGAGCCGTATTTTATCCAGCTCTGCGAGTAGCTTAATCCAATTCCAGCTCCCACTATGGGCACGATTCTCACGCGAGTGCCCAAACCAAATATCAGTCAGAGCGACCCCGCCTGCCGTAGAACCCTCGTACTTCTGTACAAGCTCATTGTCCATCCCGAACAACATTTCCTCTGCAAGACGGCAAACAGTCTCGTGAAAAGCTGGCTGCTGCTTTGCTACGACAACGGATACATCACACCATAAGTTTTCAAGCCACCAGGAGTGCCTAACAAGCTCTAGCACTTTACTCAAGCGCGTATCCGTATCCTTAGAAGCCCAAACAAGAACCAAAGCTATTGCAAAAATTGCCTGCGCCTTTGGTGAAATATGCTCGTCTGAAAATGACATCTCATCACACGACTCAGCGGCGGCAACTTCAAATGATTTAACTGCAAGCTCTGCAGATCGATCGGGCTGCGTGAGATAGCAATCAATACTGTCAAGCAAGATGCGAGGAGGCTCATACTCACCGTCCATGAACGCGTCAATCAGAGCGGTTGCAGAGGCATACTCGATTTCCATTTTTGACCTGTAGACCACAGGTGGCATCCAATATGTTCTCATTTTTTTACACCCTGTTTATGCGCTAGGTCGGAATTACCCGTCCAAGCCAAATTAAAGAACTCAAGAGCTTTATGATTTTCAACGTTCCAGCCACGACTGGCAGCGTTGACGTCGCGATGAAAGCCACCAACCGTTGCACCAAAATGCCAAAGTTCATTATCCACGATGGCGAAACGGTCATGGATATAAGGAAAACTACTTATTGAAAATCGAACTTTAATATCAATAGGCACAGAATGAGAGCCACGCACTTCTAAAACAACCTCCTGAAGCTCTTGAAATTTATTCGTAATGTAATTTTGTTTGCTAGCGTGAGCACTAGTAAGAATCTGCACAGACTTCAGCTCTTGCGTATATTCGAACCAGCCAGCAACACGTAAACATCGTTGTTCATGATCAGGGTATTCACCATCATCATCAAACAAATGTTTATCGATGATCCAGACTCGCTCCCGTGATTGACCAATCGCGCTAGAGAACTCTTCGAACAATTGTACATCTCGAATATTTCTTCTAGCATGGATCGCCATCAACGTAGGAAAATGCTGCGATCCCTGATCGCGGAAGCCTGGTTCACAAGGCACAAGTAATTCAGGGAGTACAACTGACCTAGATACCGGTGCTGGAGCAATATTCACTAATGATTTATCGCTAAATCTCATCGGACCGCTCCGTCCCGCTCATCTTTGACGATTCAAATTCCTGTAAAGGGATGGCCTTATCCAATAACACTTGTAGATCTTGAAGTATCTGTTTGGAATGCGGCACACGCATCATCAAAGTGGGACGCACTCCTAGCATATTTAACGAGCTACCAAGTATCCAAACTCGTCCATCCACCGCTAAAAAGCGATCATGAAATAGACCTGTATCGCCCTGTGCCACATGTACATTAATTTTATTTTTATGGTGTGACTCAAATCGCACCAAGGCACTTCGAAACAGCTGCAACCTATTCTGAACCTGCTGCTCTGGAGGCCCCACCAATAGCGACTCTGAAGTTTTTTTGTCGATTTTAAACGCTTCAGAAGACGTTAAAATCGTAACCGTAACTTCATCGCACTGCAGGGCAAACAGCAATTGCGAAATTTGGTTTGCGCCAAAATAAGGATCAACAATTAGTAAATCTCGACGAGCACCCTTGATCTTCTCTCGTATTGAATCCAAGGCTTCTTTACGCTGCGCCACGTTAAACCAAGTTTGCTCATAACGACGTGCTTTGCTTCGTAATAAGCGATCCGTTTGTGCTTCGATTATACGTTGGAGGGCTATCTGAGTATTTCGGCGCGCCCCTAAGGTCTGAGAGGAAGCCTGCGTCATCCGAGTAGAAGTATACTGACCGATAGTGGAGCGTTTGGCGTCAGTGTCTGGCGCTTCAATATGCCGAACTTCCTCTGAAACCTCCACCCTTAAATTCATTTGACGGATGAACGTCCTCATTGGAACTTGTAGCAATACACCTCGTTCTTGATGCGAAAGAACCAGACCTGAGGATTGAATTGGACTACTGCGGCGAACCTCAACTATGCCGTCCTCAGGCACTTTATGATTCATAAATGATGTCAACATCCCATTCTCACCTTCAAGGATTGTTACATATAATCCCTGTAACGCTTGCCCCGGCCTAGGCACCACTTGCACAAGTAACGACTCTGAATTATCCGCTTTCGGCTCGACAAACTGGCGTACAGTCTGTACTGTTTGGTCAGGTACAACCAAAGTGATACCACCCAAGTATTCGGGATACTCTCCGAAATCGATATATATATGCCGCTCAAGGAATCTCAGCCCTTCATCAGACTGCAACAAAACTCTTCCGAGCGACTCTGCCGCAGAGTCAACCCACTTTCCGTCTCCGGACAGCCTACGATGATAGCGTGCAATATCCGTTGCTCCGAACGGAATGCTTGGACCTTCTTCCTCCCTATCGGTGAGGCTCTCCGACTGCATCGGCACACCTAATACAGGCCAAGACGGGAAATCTGCTAGGTCTCCTACAGAAAGGGATTGCCCATCGCTTCGTTTACGAGGATTCTCATGAGGTAAAGGTGTCCTGAACTCCTGCGATGGGCTTCTGTACCAAGCCAAAGCTTGCTCCGCTTCCATTACAATGCGGTCGACCCAAAGAGTTCCCCGCTCTTGCCCCAAATGCTTATGGAAAGGCTTTGCAGGTCTCAACGGACGTTGCCTGCCGGGCGGAAGCAAACTCACGGAGGCATATATAAGTGCTAAAGGTGCCTGATCGGAGTTGCGTAACTGGTAAGGTGCATGTACAGCGATTCTAACTACCGCCCACTTAAATTGACTGAATATTTCAGGGCCCTCAGAGTTGAAATAATCGGCCTGCTGCGAAACTTCCTTATCTCGATCCATTGCATGCGTCTCATCAAGGGTTAATAACAGGTACACATCCAATGCGGCGAGGCGCCTTTAAAAAGGATAAGACCACATTACTTCTCGGCGAGTCGATATGGTATCGAATCCTTCCGAGGTTGCAGAAAAGGGATCTCCACGATACCCTCCCATCGTCTGCTGCCAATTCAGCGACCGGGCTTGGTAACCCGAGGTAAATCACTGCGCAACAGTGCCATGCGTTCGCAGGCGCTTTTTTTTCGCCTGCGATCTGCGTTATGGCGGCTGTGCGTGGGACGTCTTCGGACGTGCCGGTTTCCTTGATTTCCCGGTTTACCAACCTGCGCACAGCTGCCACCCATTCGCTTGGTAACGAATTGTGGCGGCTCTTCAAATTAAGGAGCTTTTGCAATGCGCAGCATCAATCCGTACAAAATCTGGCTTTCCCCTCTACGCAATTCCCAATCGCGTAACGCTTCCACCCTGCCCCACAGCCTCTCCACCACCGGAGATGCCCAATGACCGATCAACCCGAACTCAAAACCATCGGTCTAACCCCCGCCCTCTACTGCTCAGACCGCGCTCTGTTCCATGTCACTCGCGACGTGCCTCTGGGCGATGCGTTGTCCATGGCTTCTGACTTTCTGTTTCTGGCTAAGGCGCTCACTAAAGAAGCGGCTTACAACAGGGACACGGACACTCACGCCTGGGCTGCGCATTATTTGACGTCGATGGGTAAGGCGGTGGTTGATGATGCGGTGAAGGTGTTGATGCGGGGGCGGGCTTCGACGGTGTCGTCTAAGCGGGCGGCGGAGAAGGCTGAGGAATAGCGGCTGGGGGATGGGGTTGCTTGCGATGGGGTTGTGTCAGTTGGTTTTGGTGTTGGCTGATCTGGCGCTTTCGCGAGCAAGCCCGCTCCCACATTTTGGATTGTGTTTAGCCAGTTGGAGCCCCGAGTTTTCGGGGCTTTTTCGTGTTTGGGTCAGAGGACGTGTTGGGAGATCAGTTTTGAGATTTCTACCATTGATGTTCTGCCGGTGAATTCGAATTTCACTTTGCCTAGCGACGAGAAGTAGATCTCCAGTTC
>Ga0105857_1000351_pt1 | contig 18677 bp, 8 predicted proteins | sample OrgsoiDNA_201061_FD_89682 | JGI IMG/M metagenome (GOLD analysis project Ga0105857, IMG submission 89682) | Permafrost soil microbial communities from the Arctic, to analyse light accelerated degradation of dissolved organic matter (DOM) -... | ecosystem: Environmental > Terrestrial > Soil >...
TAGTTTGAACCACTTGCCGATAACCCTATATTGTTTGTGCTGGTCAAACCCGCCTGTACAAAATTCTCAAAATTATTTGCACCGCGAGCCAACCATGGTGTTGTACCCCTGATACCCGTTGTAGGATTATATGGGCTATCATACTGCTGTAATAATTGACCCTCGAAACGCGGTCCCCATTCGGGCAAACGCTGGTTATTGTCATATAATTGGTTGCCGTAGTTGTATACATAACCGGTACCGCGGCCATATTCAACCTGGCTTTGCGGAAGTACAACAAAGCCCTTTTCAATTTCGTTAGTGCTGTTAAAGTCAACCGTCCAACCTTTTTTGTCCTTGGTACCCTTTTTGGTGGTGATGATGATGGCTCCATTAATACCACGGAAACCATAAAGTGCAGCCGCATTAGGCCCTTTTAAAACGTTGTAACTTTCAACATCATCGGCGCTAAAATCATAGGTGTCTGAATTTACCGGTATACCATCTACAACATATAATATATCCTTACTGCCACGCAAAACAACTGTAGGGCTGCCAAAAAATTCGGCACTGGCACCAATGGTTAATCCTGCAACTTTACCGGCAAGTGAGTTAAGCGGGTTAGCATCACGAGCGGTTGTAAGTTCGCTACCCTGGATCTGTGTAGATGAATAGCCCAATTTAGCCACTTCTTTTTTAACACCTAAAGCCGTTACTACTACCTCGGCCAGTGCTTTAGAGTCGGATTTTAATTGTACCGAAAGGTTAGTTTCGTCGGCAATGACGATTTCCTGGCTTGCAAAGCCAATCTCGCTAAATACCAAAGTTTGTCCTTTGGCTACAGAGATAGTAAAACGGCCACCTTCGCTGGTTGCCGTGCCAGTGTTAGTGCCTTTAATTACCACGGTAACACCGGGTAATGGCTGACTGGCGTCATCTAATACAATTCCCCGTATAGTTTGGGTTTGGGCAAACACATTGCCATAGGTAATGAGCACAGCCACTATAGCTAATAGTATCCGTGAATGTTTCAGTAGATATTTTTTCATGCGGTTTTGGATTATTTAATCGCAAAACTATCCGCACATTGTTACCAAATCATTGTTTTGGCAATACCAAAACGTTAACAAATACCCAATAATACTATAAAAATATCAACTTTTGTTAACAAATATTATCAAATTAATAACTTATCCGTTCTGGATAAATTATTAATTAATGATTAATAATTATTTTTGATCAAATGTTCTAAAGCTTTTTTAAGTATTTCGATATTACCTGTGGGCTGGTACTTTACCCCAAAAGATGATACCACAGGCTGCCTCGTCTTGAAATATTTGTGATATTTTTGAAAAAAGAGAATGAAACCGTGTTTCATTCTCTTTTTTTATCTCAGCTATTATTATCTTACTATCTAAATTTTTACTAATTCAGATAATAGCTGAATCTGGTTTAAGGGAATACCTGAATGGCATCAACTTTGGTTGTTATGCTTGCGGTTTTAGCATGGTAGATACGGAACCAATTGATCGCATTTAAATTTGGCGTGCCTCCAGTGGTAGTTGCACTACTAAATGTTTTTGTAATAAGATTCCATCCATTAACTAGGGTGCCAATGTTCCAGCTGTATTCGGCGACATCAGAAGTCCCACCACTTCCTATTTCAATCTGGTTGGAAGAGCTGAATTTCGTAACATCCGATACATAATACCAAAATTGAATGTACCCCGTAGTTACAGATGAGCCCGAATTGAAAGCAGTAAATACCTTTTTGAATTCATCAGTCCCGCTTCCTACCGATTCAAGGGAACCTGTTCCTTCCTTTTTATCGCTTGTATTTAAGGTTAATGTATTGGCCGAAGTCCAGCCGGTAGTGGCATCACAATGATCCAGATAATTTGTAAACGGTGTGGTGTGTGTAGCCTGATACGGAATTAACCCTTTTATCATTTTACCACCATTATTTACCAAACGCAAATAAAAGTCTTTGGAGCACACTATACCATCCGCATCTAACGTAAGGAAATAATAACCAGCTGGAACTTGAGATGCATTTTCTGCAACCTTGAATATGGAAGTAGCTTCCTGAGCTTCGTCGAACATTGATATATAAACGCTTTGCACGCCTGCGTTTCTGGCACCAGCAAATTGCGTCCACATAAAATCGCCGTGCATTCTTGGTATTTTATTTTTAGGCCATGTAGGATCTGAATTATAAAAGCCGGTCCCGGGATATATGTCTGCCTGGTAATCAATGCCGTGTGCATTACAATAGGTCAGATCATTTGTATAGGAGGCCTGATAGTTGAAGGTTGAAGTCCTTCCTACCGCCCAGGGCATGATCATATTACAGGCATTATAAGCAGAAAAGTTGGCGGTGTCTGTTGCAAATTTCCCTAAAGGAGCACCGATAACATAACAGCCCTGGGCTTTAAACCAATTGATTTTGGTAAGCCAGTCGGCAGTTATGCCGCGGCCAGATGTGCCTACTCCCCAAAAACACACAACAGGCTTACCATTTTGATGCGCATAAGCCGAAGAAGAGGTCAGGTGCAATGTGCCAACAATGGTATTGGTCCAGTCAACATCTATTGGATCTGTTGCGTTGCAATCGTACATGACGTAGAATTTGCGGCCATAAGTCTGGGCTGCATTCATCATCCTGGTTTCTATACCATCAAACTGGGCTTTTTTGGTGCTCCCTACTACAATAGAACTACCAAATCTTTGAAGTGCGATGCAATCTATTCCACTTTGCTGCATCCACAGGCAATGGGTGTTTGCAACTTGCTGATCATAAGAAGAGAACATTTTTGCAGGCTGGCCATTGCCAAGATTACCAAAATAGGGTGCCTGTACCACTCCTCCCTGCTGAAAAGGGTCTCCGGCATAGGTGTTTGTGAATTCCGAGCAATCGGGCCACATTTCAAGATTTTGGTGTTGCCAGCTGTTATAAGGCGATCCGTCGCCGGCAGCTGCAAACCAACCCTGATAACCAACGGTTACCTTGCCGACAACATCGCCGGCGGGGGAAGCTAAGATGGAGTTTGTGTTGGTTTCCTGGCTTGTCGCCTCATCCTTTGCTGTGTTATTAGTAACTTCCTTTTTGGTACATTGCGCAAGGAAAATGGCAACCGTAGTTGACAGTATTAAAATGCTTTTTTTTCTCATAATAAATTAAATAATCGGTTAATAATAAGTTATTGGTTAAGCTGAATTAATTGAGTCTTTACGCTAAGGCGGTAACAGAATCTTTTTCATGGTTTTGATGTAATTGGTTAATAATTAGCATTAAATCATTACAAGGTTGACGCGGAGCACTTAACTTTTTATTAATTTTCGATTAAAATGGCAGTCATTTACATAGATATTATTATTTTATTTATAAAGCGTCTATATCATTTACAATAAGCCAGGGTAAGCTATTTTTATTAAACAAAAAGCCCCGTACAAAAGCAAATAATTGCTTGTACAGGGCTAAAAAGCTTCGGCTAAAAATTGTTAATAAAACGCTGGTTTTGATGTCCTTTCCATTACACTACCCTCTACATTTTTTTGCTGATTACGATCAATGATTGAGTACCCACAAATTACCATTTTGCCGGATATCGGCCGATGAACTGCCTATCATTACTTTAAACTCGCCCGGCTCAACCACCTGTTTCATTTGGCGGTTCCATAAGGATAAATGCTCGCGGTTTATTTTGAAACGTACTATTCCGCTTTCACCTGGCTTTAATGAGATACGGTTGAAGCCTCTTAAACTCATTACCGGCGTAGTTACGCTGCTCACCACATCGCGCAGGTAAAGCTGTACCACTTCGGTGCCTTCGGTTTTCCCGGTATTGGTAATTTTAACACTTACCGTAGCTGTGCCGTTAACCGGGATCTTTGCAGGGGTAATACTCATATCCGAATACCTGAATGTGGTATAACTCAAACCTAAACCAAATGGAAATAATGGCGTATCTGCCTCATCCACATAATGATGCCTTGATGTAGGTTTATGGTTATAGTAAAACGGCAATTGCCCAACCGATCGTGGGAAAGTAATGGGCAGTTTACCCGAAGGGTTAACATTGCCTAACAGTACATCGGCTATAGCCAAACCACCTTTCTCGCCGCCAAACCAGGCTTCGACGATAGAAGGGATATTTTGGGCAACCCAATTAACACTCAACGGTCGCCCGTTAAACATAACCGCCACGACTGGCTTACCTGTAGCTTTTATAGCTTTGATCAGGTCAAGCTGGCGCTCATCCAGGTCGAGGCTGGCGCGGTCTTTACCTTCGCCGACAATGCTCATATCCTCGCCGATCACGACAACAGCAGCATCTGAATTTTTTACCAAATCCACCGCTTTTTTTTGCAGATCAATTTTCGTGGTATCGGGTGAATAGCCTTCCTCATAATTTATTTTGACTTCATTACCCGCCCTTTGCCTCAAACCATCAAAAACGGAGATTCCTTTGCCTTGTTTATTAGCATAGCCGCCCAGATAAGTACTTTGAGCTAATGGGCCAATTACCGCTATACTTTTTAAATTTTTAAGCGGCAATACGTTAGGATCATTTTTTAACAAGCAGATGCTTTCCTGTGCTGCCTTTAAAGCCAGGTCCTGGCTGGCTTGTGTATGGAACACTTTTGAAACCAGCGCCGGATCAACATAGGGATGATCAAACAAGCCGAGTAAGAATTTTACCCGCAGAATATCACTTACAGTTTTATTAAGCTGCGCAATAGACAGTTTGTGCTGCTGCACCGCGCTGGTGACAGCTTTCAAAAACCCGGCATGGCTGAAATCATAAAACTGCATATTCAACCCGGCGTTAAAGGTTTGCACCAAAGCATCGGTAGTATCGCTGGCCACCGCATGATTTTCGAGCGACATTTTGATAGCGCCCAGGTCGGATAAAACAAAGCCTTTAAAACCCCATTCTTTGCGCAACACATCGGTGAGCAACCATTTGTTGTCTACACAGGGTATGCCATCAATTTCGCTGTAGGCGGCCATCATACCCATTGCCCTACCTTCGCGTACGGCTTTTTCAAACACATAAAGGTAGGTCGACCTGGCCTCACGTTCTCCAATATTCACTGGCGCTGTATTACTGCCGCCTTCGGGTATGCCGTGTACAGCAAAATGTTTGGGCTCAGCAATAACCGCATCATGATCGCTTAGCCTTTTTCCTTGCAGGCCCTTGATCATGGCTACACCGTTCAATGCATCCAAATATGGATCTTCGCCATAGGTCTCTTCCACCCGGCCCCAGCGTGGGTCGTGCGGGAGGCACAGCACCGGACCAAGTATCATATCAACGCCATGCGCACGAGCCTCGGTGCCCACTACACGACCAACCTGATGTACAAGCGAGGTATCCCAGGCACTGGCCAATTGTAAGGGTATAGGGAAGGCTGTACTGCCATATCCTTCATAGCCGTGTAAACCTTCTTCAATAAACAAAACAGGGATCCCTAAGCGTGTCTTCTCGATAGCGTATCGCTGCACACTGTTAGCAATCTCTGCATTAATCGGGTAAAAATCATGCACAGAACCTATCCCGGTGGTGCCTAATGCTTGTGCTGCTTTTTTTTCAGAATAAACGGTTGCTTCATGCCCGGTCATGTCGGTGATCTCCTTGCCCCAAAACATATCCAACTGCAATATTTTCTCCTGCAGGGTCATTCTCTTTAACAGATCAGCTACCCGTTGCTCAACAGGCAAGGCTGGATTTTTGTAAGGATAGATCGGTTTTTTCTCGTCGGTTTTAAACGATATGATCAACCCGGTACAGGCCAGCAGTATCCAATAGGTATAATATTTCTTTTTATGGCTATGCATCGATAGTATCTGTTTTAATTCTGCACGATCTCTTTGTATTCGCCTGTTCCCCAGCTCTTATTAGGTTTTGGCCCCATTTCCAATTCCAATTTACCCCCGTTGATCAACTGTTCGTGCGTAAACCAAGGCGTATTTATTGGTTGCCCATTCATTTTGGCGCTCTGAATATATTTATTGATCACAGAACAGTTGTTAGCGATCATGGTAAACTGTTTGCCGTTAGGCAGATCAATGGTTACTTTACTAAATAATGGGCTGCCGATGGTATATATAGGCTTCCCGGGTGTTATAGGATAAAAACCCATTGAAGAGAACACCACGAATGCAGACATACCACCGCCATCCTCGTCGCCCGGTATACCAAATATATTATCCTTATACCAAACATCCAGCAGAAAACGAACCCTGCTTTGGGTTTTCCACGGCGAACCGGTAAAGTTATACAGGTATGGGATGTGGAAGCTCGGTTCGTTACCCATAGAATATTGACCTACATTACCGGTTGCGTCTGGGAATTTCGCCCAAAACTCATGTTTGGGGCGGTCAAGAGGTTCGCGGAACAACTGATCAAGTTTGTCTTCAAACATGCTTTTGCCACCCATCAAACCAATCAATCCGGGTATATCGTGCTGCACCTGCCAGAGGTACGTCCAGCCATTATTTTCATCATAATAATCCCGGCCTCCCATGCCTCCGTCAAACTTGGGATCAATGCTAATCCAGTTTCCGTTACCATCTTTTGGCAAAAACATTTTTACATTGTTGTTCCAAAGGTTTTTGTAATTACCGGCCCTAACACCCAGCTTTTTCTTTTCATCCGCTTTACCTAATTCACCGGCCATTTCGCTTACGGCCCAATCATCATAGCTCGCCCCAAGCGTTACCGCTACAGCTTGCCGTTTCTCAAAAGGGTGTACCAGCGGGACTGTTTCAGGTTCGCCTTTTCGTAATGCCGGGAAATAACCTTTTGCATAATAAAAGTCGTCCAGGCTCGTCTTTGGTCCGTTACGCCATGGCAGCATGGTGGCCTCCGTCTCATTTTTCAGCATACCTTCGTAAGCCTTGTTCGCATCAAAGTTTCTCAATCCTTTACGATAATCATCCAAGATCATAATTGATGAGTGGAAACCATTCATACAGGCATGATCGCCAAACAATACCGGGAAGGTAGGCATCCAGCCGCTTTGGCCATACATGGTTACGTAAGAGTTGACCATATCCTCTTCCATATGCGGGTTAACTATTGCGCGCAAAGGGTGCAAGGCCAGGTAAGTATCCCAGGTCCAGTCGTCCACATAAAAAGGCCTCATTGTTTCATGTATCTTTTTATCATAGCCGCTATAATATTTACCGTCTTCGGTAATGTCGACCATGCGTTCGTTACAGCGGTAATAAGCCGTGTAGAATGATCGCTTCTGGGCTTCTGTTCCCCCCTCTATATTAATATTATTGATCGCTCCATCCCAGGCTTTTTCACCATCCGCCTTTACTGCACCGAAGTCTTTCCCTTCGATTTCTTGTTTGAAACTTTGGTGGGCTTGTTCTTCACTGATATACGAAATAGCATAACGAAATTCTATTGCACTTTGGTCACCAGAATCAAAAGTGATCCATGACCTAACCCCGACGCCTTGCACTTCCACGGCTTTAGTTAACCGATTATCTTTGACAATGCCGGCCTGCCCTTTGCTGCTAAACTCGCCGTACAGGTAAACTTTGATATCATCATGATAGGTTTCGGTACCTTCAATTGCATTGCCGCTAACAAACTTCCAGGAGCCCGCTCCCGGATTATATAAGTCGAACAACAGGCTTTTGGGTTCTGCATTTTTCGGAAAGGTAAACCTGTAAATACCTGTCTTTTTTCCGGCTGAAAATTCTACCGTAATATCATCATCAATAAGGTACGTTGAATAATACCAGGGGCGTGTTACCTCCAGATCATGATCATAAGCCTGTTTCTGTTGCCATGAACTTAATGCGACCGTTTTGTTCCATGGCTTTAAAGCGAACACCTCGCCGAGACGATGTGAAACGATATTAAGTGGAAAGCTGGATATCTGGTCATCAATATAATCGTTTCTTTCCGGATACATCCGGATCATTTGGTTAGGAAGCTGGACTGTGGGCCTGGTAGGTTGTAATAAAAGCCCCACATTACCAATACGGGGGTCGATGTATTTCAGATTTCCCTTACCCTCGTTCCCAAGCTGTTCATCTTGCGCGTAGCCACTCAAACTCATGCTGCAAAAGATGGAGATATAAAGCACATGGGTAAAATTGGTTGTCACCAATTTTGATATTTTTTTTAGCATTATTAAATAGATTTTTAACCGGAAAATATTGATGCGGGAAACAATCAAATAGTTATGAATTAAAGCCCTGCGAGGCAATTCCCGCAGGGCTATTACAATTTAGTTTATCTTAAACTCCTGCCTGGTTATATCCAGGTAAGTTGTCCCGTAACTTTGTGTAGGCTCAATTTGGGTATCATGTTGGAAGTCGTTAAACGAATCAACAAAAATCAATCTGCTTTTTGATGCGTTCCGTTTGGCAACATTGGTAAACGTGCGGTAATAACTACCATCAGTTGTTCTGGGTGTACTTATAGCGGTAGATGCGGTATTTGTGATTTGGTAATTGTAAGCAGCCTGTACATCGGGGATAAATTCCTGACCCCATGATTCCACGGTAGTTTTCCAATAAGCCCAGTTTTGATCGCAATATTGGGCAAATTCATAAGCACGATCATTATTGCCGTTCTCATCCGACATATTCGCTTCGTACATCGCATCAGTACAATTCTGGAAACGGTAGTAATAACGTTCAGGCGGCGACCAATGGTTCTGCATCCCAACAATGTATAGGTTAAAGCCCAATGCCGATAAATTGGTTCGCAACTGTGCGTACAATGCCGGACAGTTCTTGGCATTCAAATCCTGTGCGTTATTGATAATGATGAGGTATTTTCCATTTACCTTCTGATAATTTGCTTGGGCCATCCAATACGATAACCTTTTAAAATCATTATAAAAGCCAAGCAGTTTTGTAGCAACGATACTGCTATCCAATGCCAGGGTATTTGAAATACCCAGTGTACCGGTACTCATGTTATAAGAAAGTGCAAAATTCATTTTTGACGAATTAGCGGCTTTCATGAAATTCACAACAACGCTGGAGTCAACTTTATAATTACCATTATCTAACGTCGGCGAACGCACCGAAAAAATAAAATAGTCTATCCCGGCAGTTGCCGCATTGGCCACATGTGCATCCCAAATGGAGGGCGCGAAAACTTGCACTGGCGGAGTCCCAGATTGAAATCCAAGAACTGGTATGCCACCGGTCGCGCCACTGCCACCGTTGTAATAATAGGGCCCCGACCCTCCGGCAGCTATGCTTGCAGCTGGCTTTTGGGTAATGTTGGCATTGAAAACCGTTGGCGCATAATAAAAAGCTCCGACAGTATAATTTGAAGTAACAGGTACTTCGGGAATGGTGTAGTCCAGAAAACTATCAGTTACTTGTGGTACTGTGCTTTTTTTGCAGGAAACGAAACCTATCAAAATTAACAGGATCGTACTGTACCGATATAAATATTTATTTTTCATGTTGTTTTTTGCTAATGATTACTAATAGGTGGACAGGGTTGTATAGGTTACGCCTGCCGCGGTTAAATCCTGGATATGTGTTCCGTACCATTTTTGAACAAACTTAGTGTCGTAAAACACGGGTACATTCGCCCAGTTTACCGGTGTATAAGCCGGTTCAAATTTTAATGGCGTTGTAACAAAATCCACCCCCTTGATCGACAGAAGTTGTATACCGTTGGCATAACCTATTGGGTTGACAGCAGATTCGTTGGCTACCGGGTAATTATAACGATCGGGCAAATTTTCATAAGGGGTTGTTATACCGGATGTGGCACCCGGAGCTGTATGCGGAGGCAATACGAATGCCTGTGTACGGCGAAACAATAGCCAGGCTTCAAAGCCGCCATCATCAAAGTAATTTATCCACTGTTGTAGCCATATTTTTTTAAAGTTATCCGTAGTTAAGTTGGTGTTAAAAAGGCCTATATCGTAATTAAAGCCGGTTCCAGCGGTTCCCCATTTAATTCCGTTTTGCGCCGCGTAGGCTGTTGCCTGTGCCTGCGTTAAGCCCCAGAATGCAAAGTTGGCATTGATACCGGCATAGTAATATTGGTCTGCCGTCAGCGCGCCTCCGTATCCTTTCAGCGCGGCTTCTGCTTTCATAAAGCACACTTCGGCATAGGTCATGATATAGAACGGACGGGTAGCCGCTGTTAATGCGAGCTGTAGGGTACTGTAATTCACAGAGAAGGTTCCTTGAAGTGGGTAATTACCACTCGGATCTGCCGGGGTAGATGTTAAATTCCAGTTGGTAAGCTTAGCATAAGATTTTGGGGCGCCATTGTACGGTATCCCATAAGAAACAATATAATGTTTCGAATCGGCAGTACTGGTTAGAGTATCAGTTATATTGGGTTTCGTTACACAAGTTTGGAAATACGCGCCCATTCTTGGGTCGTTATATGATCGGAACCAGGTGAAAGCATAGTCGCTCATCACCGGGGTGGCACCATTGATGTATGAAGAACCCTGAACCAATTGAACATTATACTGAGATTGGCTGCCCGATGCCGAACCATAAGCCAGTTTCGGATCGTCAGCATCAGAACTAATGAGCGTAGCTTCGTTAGACATTAGCTCGGTAATATTTGAAGCGGCCAGCGTTGGCAAATTAACTTGCACAGTAAGGGCTATGCGTAATCTTAACGAATTGGCAAACTTTATCCATTGGCTCATGTTACCTCCGTAGATAGGGTCGGTAGTAAATTTATCGCCATTTACGTTTATTGCCGCGGCATCTGCTTTCAACCTACTTAGTAATGATGTATATACGGTATTCTCATCATCGTACTCCACATCCTGGCTGCTGGTATCGCCCATGTGCGTATAGGGGATAGGGCCATATGATCCAACCAGGTACAAATAAACATAACATTCCCATATATCGGTGATCGCTACCCGGTTGGTATACGCCGGATTACCTGTATACAAATTCCGTAACTGTTTGGTATTACCCAATACGGCTACATAACTATTGGTCCAAACATTGCCTTCACTTGCCGGGTTATATCGTCCATTTGGATCGATCAGGTGTGAGTACTCCCAAAGTGTAGTGATATTGGTTAATTCGAACTTGTTAATTGTATTCAAAAACACCCCTGGTAAAACCGCTTCAGGTTCGGCCGCTATAAACGCACCCGGATTGGTATTGAGGGTTGGAAAATTTTTGGTACAGGATACTGCCGAAATTACAAGCAGCACCGTTAAGTATATTTTTATCTTTTTCATAATTATAGTGAAATTTTGAAGTCAAAACCATAAGAAGCATAGGGTAATGAACCACCTTGTTCAAGTCCTTGCGCATTTCCCGAAAATGCCGCCGATTCGGGATCGATTCCTGGTGGTGTTTTTTGGAAGATTGTCCAAATATTACGTCCAACCAATGATAGCGAGGCCGATTTAACTATTGTTCTGCTTAACCATTTTGCGGGAACGGTATACCCAATAATCACTTGTGAAAGTTTAACAAAAGAATCATCATAAGTGAAAAGATGACCTATGTGACCTGCTACTTGCTGCCAGTAGGTTTGTGGCGTTAAATAAAAATTATTTGGCTTTGTTAAATCGGCAACCATATTACCGTTCGCATCCACAATGGGCTGGCCATTGGTACCTAATACCGGGTAATACCCTACATTTAATATACCTTTAACACGGCTGGCATCCGGATACGGCAAATTATATAAAGTTGTTAACCCTTTTGTTACCTCGTTTCCGGTTTCACCTAATACGCCATTGCTGAATAACCATTCGGCGCGTCCACCCATTGTTGCGGTTGAGGCACCGGAAGTAATATATCTGAATGCAGTACCTGAATATAGCGAGCCACCAATGTGGGCGTTAACCAGGAAGTTCAGACTGAAGTTTTTGTACCGGAATGTTGATCCAAATGAGGTAAGCGCCCTTGGACTGGCATTTCCCTGAACGGGTGCCAAGCCTGGTTTTAAAGACGTATAATAAGCCAGGCCATTAGCCGGGTTAATGATAGCGTATCCGTCAGACGAGTATTGTTGATCTTCGGACCTTATTACGCCCATTGAACTGCCAACCTCGGCATAGCTGGAGGCGGTAACTGCACCGCCAAGTCTGAAGGAAGTGACCCCGGGACTTAATGACACGACCATATTCCGGTTAGCCGAAAAATTCCAGACAGCATCCCAGCTAAAATTCTTAAATTTTAAAGGCGTACCTGTTACAGTAAGTTCAATCCCTTTGTTTTGAATTTCACCGGCATTAATGATTTGGTTTGTAAAACCGAATGACTGCGGTGCCGAGCCGGTAAGGATCTGGTTAACTGTGTTTGATTTATAAACCGTGGCATCTATGGACAAGCGGTTGTTCAAAAAATGAAGTTCGGCGCCAAGTTCAGTAGATGTTGTTTGCTCCGGCTTAAGGTCGGCGTTTTTTAATGTCGTTTCAAATCCTAAATAGCTTACCCCATTAAACACACCTGAATTGTTCGCTGTGCTAAAGGCATTGTATAGGTTATACGGGCTGGTATCGTTACCTACGCGGGCAATTGAAGCCCTGATTTTACCGTAGCTTAAAATGTTTGTTGGTATAGCATGCCAAAGTTCGGTAAAAACAAAACTGCTGCTTATTGATGGATAGAAAAATGAGGCATTTTGCAAAGGAAGTGTTGATGACCAATCGTTACGACCGGTTACATCAACATACAAATAGCCCTTGTAACCAATACTCGCTGTACCGAATAACGAATTTATTTCCGAGCGCGAATAGTTTTCGTTAGAAAGGATGACACTGGCATTATTGGTCAAACTTTTAACATCGTGCACCAATAACTGATTGGTTTGCGATTGGGTATTATAATAATTGGTACCGCGCATCTCTGCACCCAAATTAGCTGTAAAAGAAAAAGCGGAAACGGCCTTGTTAAACATTAACAAACCCTGCGAATCCCAAATTCTGTTATTTTGCTGAAACTCGGTATACTGACCATTAATGTTTGATAACGAACCCTTCTGTATAAAAGTAAAACGGTTACCCCATATTAAATTGGCAGATTCCTGAGCCCTAACCGAAAAGTTCTTGTTTAGTTTATAGGTAGCTGTTATACCCCCGATAATGGTGTTCAATACATCCTGATTTTGATCTTCATTGATCACCCAATATGGATTGTCCTGATTTGCCGGCCCTCCAACATTAAATTCATTCCCGTTAGCATCTTTCCAAGGGATTAAAGCGCTTAACGGTATGCTGGTAACCGCATTATTTAAAAAGTTCATTGGGTTGGCGTTATCTTCATTCCGTAGTGTCCGGTTAGTAACGGTTTGCTGTACATATTGCACGCGGGTTTCAACCTTTAAATTTGGAGAAAAGTCGCGACCAGCATTCATCTGAAAATTGTTTTTCGCTATCACGTTTTGATTTTGCATCACATCGGTATTATCAAATCGCGTATATGAAAAACGCACGGACGAATTATCTGTGGCATTGCTCACAGAAATATTGTGGGTGCGGGCAGCGCCTACCTGAAATAAATTTGTAGCGTCTCCCGGTTGCGGTGAATAAGTTGTTAGTTGCCCCCCAGCGGTAAGATAAGGCTGCCCCAACATTGGGACGCCCCAGCTACGGCCACTTGAACCTGCGATATACGGAGCCGAACCATTTGGATACGGAAATGCAGCTGTTGGCCCACTTTGCGTACCGCCCAACGTGCCGCTACCACCCTCGCCATATTCTTCCTGAATAGCTGCAAACTGTAAAATGCGGCTGGCCATGTAATTACCGTTATAGGAAACGCCTAATGCCGAATTCTTTTTACCTTTTTTTGTAGTGATCAATATAGCGCCGTTAGCCGCTTTTGAACCATATAGGTCTGCAGCATTGGCTCCTTTTAAAACCGTGATATTTTCAATATCGTCGGGGTTTAACTCAGCAGCATTGTTGCCATAATCAAGGTTACCTACCTGGCCGTTCGAATCGTTGTTATCAATAGGAATACCATCTACCACCCACAACGGCTGGTTGTTGCCGGTTATTGAACTTGGCCCCCGCAATATTACCCTTGTTGAACCGGTAGACTGGCCGCTGGTTGTTAATTGCAAGCCGGCAACTTTGCCATCCAGCAGGTCGGTAAGATTTGCGGCCCGGGCCTCGGTCATCTGGTCAACATCTACACTTTGTTGTGAAAATCCAATCGATTTTTCTGTACGCGACAGATTGAGGGCTGAATTAACAATAACTTCGCCAAGGTTTGTTGCTCCAGGCACAAGCTTAACATCCAGGATAGTTTTACCATCAAAGCTGATTTCCTGGGGACTGAAACCAATGTAAGTAAATACCAATTTTTTGTCAGCGGTGGCGCTACTTACTGTAATGGTGTATTTACCGTCGACGTTTGTAGCAGTACGAATTTGGGTGCCCTTTAAGGTAACTGTTACTCCGGGTAATGGCTCACCCTTTTCATCTGACACCGTACCCTTGATGACACTTTGCGCAAAACTGAATAGTGTGCAACAGGTCAACAATAAGATAGATAAAGATCTCTTCATGTTAATTAAGTTTAAATTTGGTTATAAGAAATTGGTTATAATTGATCGGTAAAATACGCGACGGATAATTAATAAATGTTTAATAATTAATTAATAATGGCCATTAAACGCACTTTTTTATCTTTTTTTTAAATTTAGATGTTTTTTATCCGGCTTTTTTGCCGAAAAGAGATTAAACCTTGTTTTAAAGACCTGGTCTAAGGCAATTTTCTAAATTTTCAAAGATGAATTATAGGAATGTATATATGATAAAGCCACACTATCTTTATTGCAAATTACTTAACTGCAAATTTTAGTTAACGTATACATTGGCCTTTGATAAGATTGATCTTGGAAATACCTACCCCGAAAAGATATTATAATCTGATACTCTTCGTTAACCTGATATCTTCTGAAGAAGCACCGACCAGGATCTGGAACATGCCCGGCTCTACAACTCTTTTCATTTCCTGGTTATAAAGTGCAAATGAATCTTTGGGTAATATCATTTTTACCTCTTTTTCTTGCTGCGGTTCAAGTCTTACCCTTTCAAAACCTCGTAGTTTACGCACATAAGTGGTTACCGAACTTAGTTCCTGATGCAGGTACAGCTGTGCTACCTCATCCCCGGCCACCTGCCCGGTATTTTTGATTTTAAAACTCACCTTGATCTCGTTTTTTGAGCTTAACGCCGAGTCATCAATCTTTAGCTCACTATATTGAAATGTGGTATAACTTAATCCATAACCAAAGGGGTATAAAAACCCGCTTACATTGGCATCACCGTGGGCGTCTGCTGCCGGTTTCATAGGAAAAGATAACGGAATTTGGCCTACATATTTAGGAAAAGGAGCAGGTAATTTGCCGCCAGGATTATAATCTCCAAATAGTACATCGGCGACAGCCTTACCTGTGTATTCGCCCAGATACCAAGTTTCTAAAATGGAGGGGATATGCTTATTGGCAAAGTTGATAGTTACCGGCCTCCCGCCTGTTAATATCAGCACGGTTGGCTTATTTAATGCGGCTATTTTTTCGACCAGTAATTCCTGGCGCCCCGGCAATTTAAGATCAAGGCGCGAATGGGTTTCACCGATGGTATTTTCATTATCACCTACCGACAGGATGATGACATCGGCTTTGCTTGCTGTAGTTACGGCTTCGTCCAGTAGGTAATTTTCATCGGATGTTAACGGAAAGTCTTCTATATCACTTGCCGGGAAATTTGGATCTGTATGCTTGCAGCCCTCGGCGTATAATACTTGAGTCGCTGTTGGTAATGCATTTTTTATACCGTCATAAATCGTTATTACATGGGCATGCGTTGGGCCATAACGCGATAAAAGGCTTTTTTCTTCTTTTGCATTGGGTCCGATAATTGCGACAGTTTGAGTCACATTTTTACTGAGCGGCAATAGCTTATTATCGTTTTTCAGCAATACAATTCCTTCGTGGGCTGCTTTTAAAGCCAGTTCCTGAGCTGCCTTATTGTGTACGATCACATCTGCTTCGGCCGGATCCTGGATATAGGGATGATCAAACAGGCCGAGCCAGAATTTAACCCTTAGCACTTCTTTTACCCGCTCATCAATTACACTCATGGGGATGCTGCCATTTTTAATGCCCCGCCTCACCGCAGCAAGGTAATAGGCCGGTGTTTGAAAATCAGTTTTCACATTCAACCCGGCTGTGAGGGCCATCCGTGCCGCATCGGCTGTGTCTTTAGCTACATGATGTTTCGCGAAAAGATCTTCCAAAGCATGGCTGTCGCTAACGACGTAGCCTTTAAAACCAAATTGCCTGCGCAAGATATCAGTTAAAAAATAATGGCTCGAAATAATAGGAACGCCATCATAATCATTGTATGACGCCATAGTTCCCTTGGCACCGGCTTCTTCAAACGCCACACGGAAAGGCTCGAGGTAAAGCTCCCACATTTCGTGGGGCGCAACATGCGGATCAACCCGCACACCGCCATCACGTCCGCCAACCGGTATACTATAGACGGCAAAGTGCTTCACCGTTGATACGATATTGTTTTTTTGAATGCCCAAAACGGCCTGCTTACCTAATTGGCTTATCAGGTATGGGTCCGACCCGTAGGTTTCCTCCATTCGGCCCCAGCGCGGATCAGACGACACATCCAATATGGGCGAATAAACGTTGGTATAACCTAATGCTTTAGCTTCACGGCCGGTTACATCGCCTATCTTAAAAACCAGATCTTTATCAAAGCTGCTCCCCTGTGCCAATTGCGCCGGGAAATAAGTCGCTTTCATATGATTGAGCCCGCGTATACCTTCGGTCGTAAAATCAACCGGTATACCCAACCGGGTTTGCTCAATAAACCATCGCTGAATCTCGTTAATTGCTTTAGCATGCGCCGAATACGGAAAAGCAAATAAAGTATCCTTTCGTAATCCGGTTAGTTGTTCATCAATATTGGCTATACCATCTTTCCATACGCTGTCTTTCCAGGCCGGTGTAGGCTGGCGATCTTTCAGTACAGCGCCATAACCATATAAAGTTGCTAACTGGCAGGTTTTCTCTTCAACGGTCATTTGCCTTAGCAAATCATTTACCCTTTCCTCGGTTGGTTTTGCCGGATCTTCATAAATGTCCTTTTTACCATTCTTATTAAAATCTATCCAACCTTGCTGGTCGGCTGCAGGCTGTGTTTTAAAAGAAAGAAAGCCTAATATCAAGGCAGAAAAAATGGATGCACAGAATATCTTATTCATAACTATAAGGTTTGTATAATGGATATCGCTTAAAATCCATCAATACAGCTAAATGTTGCTTAATGCGGGGGCAAATAAATTTCGGGCATAATAAAAAATGATTAATAAAATACTAATCAGGCAATGCCCTGCTTATTTATTCCAGCACATCGTGAAAATCTTTCTTAAAATCCTCCCCGTAGATCGCTTTATACTCTTTAATAAAATTCTCGAAAGTGTTTTTTGCCAATGAGTGTTTTCCCAAGGCTGACAAGGCTTTGCATTTGATCACCATCGCCTCCTCGTTAACGGGATCAAAATAGAAGATAAAACTGGCCAACTCCACTAAAAACTCGGGATCATGTGATGTACTGGAATGTGCAAAGTGCAGGTAAGTGTCGATCACATCATTTGAAATCTCCGATTTGAATATATCCAACCATTCGTACTCAATGTTTGAAAGAAAATTACCACGCTGGGTAATATCCGAAAGCAATTTTATTTTCCGGATGTCCAGTTCCTTTTTATCTTTTACAATATTAAGATAGTTGTGGTAATCAACATAAATGTGACTATAATCAATATCGATCTTCCAATAACCGGTATCTTTTGAAAGCTTACAATAAACCATTTTATCCAATAATGCTTTTAGTTTGGCAATATTAACCGAACGGTTATTACGAGCGCTTTTGGCATCCTTATCGTACCATAATATTTCGTTCAATTTTTCGGAGCTCAGGCCGCGCCCCCAGCGTATGGAATATAACAGGATGACCAGGAACAGCTCTTTGATCAAAGGAGTAAAGTATTTAGTAATATCTACACCATCAGCATCAAAAACCTGCAGATCGCCAAACAGTAATATGGCATTTTTAAAATGATTGTTGTTATTGTATAAGTTAAGGTCAGCAGCAGGTTCATCAGTCGGTTCGGAACCCGAAGGCAAAGGGGTGAAAGCAGGCACGAGCCGGGTAGCCGCTATACTTTTTTTCTTTTTGCTGTTTCTGAAATAGAGCGCCGCGATAGCGAATAGCAGCACAAGGGCGCCACTGATGAAATACCAGACGCTGGATGTACGGGCAACTAAAACGGCAGTAGATTTAGCCTCAAAAGGCGGTGCTAATAAGGTATAAATATTTACCCGCGTCTGGTTAGTTTCGGTACGCAAAAGCGTCACCGCGATAAAACGTTTGCTGGCCGGGCAAAAATACAGGTCGGCAAAGGAATGGGTGTCGTGAAAGTTATATGGGATACTGCTTCCCATGAGCTGGTATCCGCCATTAGTTAACGACCCTTTAATTAATTGTAATGATGAATCGTATTTATGTTGAGGAAATATAAGACCGTAATAAGTCTTTGCTTTTTCATCAATCACAAGCGAATTGGCCAGCGCAAAATCGGTATCGTTAATTTTCAGCTCAAATAGTTTCTTAAACGTTCTGTCCTTTATAGTAAAACGCATCATATCATAAATATTCTGCGGGTTTAA
>Ga0105857_1000356_pt1 | contig 18498 bp, 19 predicted proteins | sample OrgsoiDNA_201061_FD_89682 | JGI IMG/M metagenome (GOLD analysis project Ga0105857, IMG submission 89682) | Permafrost soil microbial communities from the Arctic, to analyse light accelerated degradation of dissolved organic matter (DOM) -... | ecosystem: Environmental > Terrestrial > Soil >...
AGATGTTGCCTTTGCTATGAGCAGCACTTAAATGGAGAGCCGGATGCATTGAGAGGTGCAAGTCCGGTTCGGAGAGGAGAGGCAGGGAAATAGTTCAACTACGCCCTGCCTCTTACTCTACTCCAGACCGGCGAAGGATTGCTCTACCTGGCCGGCGTGAAGGACGTGTTCACGTGCGAAATCGTTGGCTACGCAATGGGTGAACGCATGACACAGGCCCTGACGGCGCAGGCGATCTGGCGCGCCGCGATCAATAAGCGGCCAGCGCCAGGATTGATTCATCACTCGGACAGGGGGAGCCCAATATTGCGCCCATGATTACCGCAAGCTGGTGGAGCAATTCGGCACGCAAGCCTCCATGCCGCGCAAAGGGAACTGCTATGACAACGCCCCCATGGAGAGCTTCTGGGGCAGTTTGAAGAGCGAACTGGTGCACCACCAGCGCTACGCCACGCGGGCCGACGCGCAGTCCGCGATCCAGGAATATATTGAGAGCTTTTATAACCGCCAGCGGCGTCACTCACGCCTCGGCAATATTCCGCCAGCGTTGTTTGCTGAATTCTTCAACAAACAGCGGTGGGCGGCTTTAAACAAGAGTGTCCGCTATTGACAGTACCTCACTTCTTCACAGGGAAATCCATGACCTTATTGGCTGGAAGGTTAGTAATTGTCTCCTCTACGTACACCCGCAGAGACTCTGGTTCGACTTTTATAAATGCAAGCCCGATCTCGCCTCCGTCCGCAACAGCTGTTTGAATCACAGAAAGCATAGATCCCATCGTTTCATTTTTTTTAATCAAATGATGGCTCATCCGGCCGCGAAGATTAATACTTTTACTCTGGCCAACGTAGACTGGAATCCAATCTTGTTGTGTAGGACCTCGAACATAAATTGCGTACACATTGGCACGGCCCCGCAGGGTTTTCAAAAAACCTTCGTTGGCAGCCTTGATAGTAGGACTAGGCCAATTGCTGACCGAACAGCCCTCAGGGTAACTAAATAGGTACTGCGGTCCTGCCAGTAATACGCTGGCACATTCGACAGCGAATTCCAATAGCCCAGCAGGCCCGATATGGGTTGGAAGATGTATCACACTATTTTTCATAAATAAAATTGGCCGCCAAAAAATGATATCAAACCATAAATCGGTAATTGATTAATGCTTATTTAAATTTTTCTTGTTTCTTTAATTTCGAATCGACATAATAACTTGAAGGGATACTCCACTCTAAGGGGGCGCAAATCGCTTCTGCATCAGCAGCATTGGTTCTGTATGTCTTCACATACGGCTTGACGAATCGCGGCGCCATCAGCTTGACTGTATCTCCCATTCCAACAAATTTTCGTGCCCAATAATGCGCGCTGCCACAAGTCTCCATCCCGATCAAATACGGTTGCTGTTTGATAAAAAATTACAGCAGCTTCGATCGTTCCATTTTTTTGTGCAATACCGATTTCCCATGTTCATCTACACCATGAACTTGAAAAATCTTTTTTGCGAAATCAATCCCAACAGTCGCCATCTACATGGCGGGCGCTCCTTTCGGTTAGGGTATCAGTACACTCCTAATTTGGCACATCCATGCCGTTTTGAAAGGGGGGCGTCCATTCCACTATAGCCTGGCTTCGATCTAAAATCAGAATTGCCTTGACCATCGGCACCTATTTCAGATAGTTCAGCTTAATTTTGTCTTGGCCAATATTTTTTCAATTTGTACCAAAGCGTTCGCTCGCTGATTTCCAGTAGTGCTGCCGTTTTTGGTTTGTTTCCATCACTGATGCGTAGCGCTTTCTCGATCATTTCGGCTTCGAATTTCTCGACTGCAGGCCCCAGCGGTTCAACCAGGGTATCAGCGTTCGGAGGGCGCGGCACGCCGACGGCAGCGGTACCCACCTCAAACGGGAAATGCTCAGGTCGGAGGGGGCCACCGTTCGATAGGACTAGCGCCCGCTCCATCACATTTTCCAGCTCTCGGACATTGCCAGGCCAGTTGTACGCACTTAGGCGTTCGAGGATGGATGGTCCCAACCCAATATCGGCACGCGCGCCATAGCGCGTGGCGAAATGCTGGGCAAGCGCTGGCAAATCGTCAAGTCGCTCACGCAGCGGCGGTAGCGCAATTGGGAAAACATTCAGGCGGTAGTACAGATCCTCGCGAAGCCGCCCGTCGGTGACTGCTTGCCGGGGATTGCGGTTGGTCGCCGCGATGACTCGGATATCGAGCTCGAGTCGACGGTTGCTACCTAGCCGTTCGACCGTATTGTCCTGCAGGAATCGCAGGAGCTTACTTTGCAAGGCCATCGGCATTTCAGTTAATTCATCGAGGAAGACAGTGCCTTCGTTGGCCAGTTCGAACTTGCCGATCCGGTCTTTCAACGCACCGGTAAATGCCCCTTTGTCGTAACCGAACAGTTCTGCCTCCAACATCTCAGCCGGTATTGCGGCGCAATTGATCGGGACGAACAATTTGTCGCGCCGTGGCGAGGCATTGTGTATGGCTCTCGCTGCCAGTTCCTTACCGGTGCCAGTCTCACCTGAGATCATAACCGACGCCTTGGTTGGAGCGACCTGGTTGATCAATTCATAGACGGCACGCATGGATGAGCTGGCGCCCACAAAGTCATTCCAGCCCCGGTTGATTTCTGCGCGCATGAAACTGTTTTGGCGTAGCAACGCGAGCTCGTCAAGGGCTCGTCGAATCGCTAATTCGAGCGCTTCGATGTCAAATGGGCGTAGCAGATAGTCGCTGGCCCCTTGTTTCATGGCGTCGACAGCGGATTGGACTGAGCCATGGGCGGTGATGACAATCGCAGGTATCTCCCTTCCATCGGCGCGCATCTGACGCAACAGGCCCAAACCATCCAAATCTGGCATGCGCAAGTCGGTTAGTACCAGGTCGACCGGGCAAGTGGACAGTAGTTTAAGTGCCTCGCGCCCGTTGGACGCCGTGTAGACCATATAGCCGTTGTTGACCAGCATAATTTCAAGCACACGACACATATGTGGTTCGTCGTCCACGACGAGAATGTGGTGCTGTCGCTTCATGGTGCAGTCCTGTTATGTATTGGGTGGGGTAGCGCGACAATAAAACGCGCGCCGCCAAATTCACTGGCATCGACGGTCACTTCACCACCGTGCGCTTGAACTATCTGCTGCACTATCGCAAGGCCGAGTCCAACACCGCCTTCACGCTGAAAGAAGAATGCCTCAAATACCCGGCTACGTTCCATGGCCGGTATTCCGGGACCGTCATCGGCGATCTCTATCATGAAGCGCTCATCGCTCTGGTAGGAGGTGATTTGGACGGTGCCGCCGTTGGGAAGTACTTGCAAGGCGTTGTGTATCAAGTTCAGTAACACTTGAGTGATCTGTTCCGAGTCGCATAGAACCCAGACATCTGTAGCATCTAATTTTTTCTCAATTAGGATTTGCCGCTGGTCCAACTGAGCGGCCAACATTTGCACGGTTTGCCGCACCAGCACATGCATGTCGACTGTAGTAAGACGTAGCGGTCGCGGACGCGCACTGTCAAGTATTGTCGACACCAGCCGGTTGAGGCGCTCCGTCTCGCTTTCTATAAAACCCAGTAACTCGAGGCCCTGTATCGACAGGCCTGCTTCGCGGCGCAAGATTTGAGCAGAGGAGCGCAGTATTCCCAGCGGGGTGCGCACTTCATGAATAATCACCGAGGCCATCTCGCCTATCATGGCGAGCTTGGACGCATGTACCAAGCCCAGGCGAGCCTCGTCTATTTCTTGCATCATTTGGTGAAATGCCTCGCCAAGTTCGCCAACCTCACCGTGGGCAGGAGGAGGGACCAGATGTGGGTCCTGGCCTAACTTGTAGCGCCGTGTATAGGCGGTCAGGCTTGCCAATGGCTGGGCGATGGTGCCGCTGACGCTACGCGCGATTAGAATTGTGAGCAATGCCAGGGTTGCGAGGATCGCCAATGAAATCTCAGCCATGTGCTGGACAGGTGCTAGCGCCTCGCGTTGAGGCTCGATTACCAGCGCACTCAGTCCTATGCCAGCAAAGCCGCCATAGCCAGGGGCTCTGCCCAGTCCGACCAGCACCTGCTGCTTCAATAGGGGAGAGCCATCATGCAAAAATGCGCCGTCCGGGCGCTGCCGGACGTGCCAGCTTTCGATGCCAGGCAAACTCATCCCCGACTGACGCAAAGTGCGTGAAGCTGCCAGCACCGTACCATCCTCGTCGACGAGTACCATGCTATGCGTGCCCGCCGCACCATCGAGCAAGTGGTCGATTTGCGCCCAGTCGAAGCTCAGTCGCAATTCGCCCCACACATCCGGGCTAAATTGTGTGGTCAAGGGAACGGCAATCGTCAACGCGGTATCGCCGTCGCCAGGTCGAGGTCGCTCAAGAGTCAGTTCGGCGCCCGCCATAGTCACGTGCTTCCATGGCTGTTGCTGGCCGATATGTTGACCCAGCATGTGGGGTGCACTGCTGGCTACCACAAGACGCTGACGATCCAGTACCGCTAGCCGGCTATAAACACCGCCGTAACCAGACTGCAGTTTGGCAAGAAAATTGCTTAAGCGTTTGTCGACGTCTTGCACCTGCAAATCTTGCATGACTTCGAGCGTGCTCCACGTGGCGCCATTCTGGAGGCGTTCGAAAAGGATCTTATTGATATCGGCCGCCACTGCCTGCGCCTGTGAGGTCAAATTGCGTTCGATTTCTTCCTGCATGGCGGCGCGCGCTTTAACAAATGCCAAGGCCGCCAGCAATATAGCGGGCACGAGGCCTATCATCAGAAAGGCGCGTAGCAGGGTTTTACGGATGGTCACGGGCGTAGTGTACGATAGCGAAACCGATAAAAGGAAGCAAATGCCGTTCCATAGATTGATTGTTTGGGCAGGCGCCCTGTGGATGTTGGCTCTGTGCGGCGACGTAATGGCACAGGATGATACAACTTTGGCTCAGTCCGTAAACGGTACTGGCTACCGTTTAGGCCAGGGCCTGCCGCTAGGCGACACCGGTTTCACCCTTGGGGGCTACGGCTCGGCCCAATGGCAGACATTGGAGGCCGCTGAACCGCGAATTGCGCTCAGCCATTTCAGTCTTTTTCTTTGGTGGGAAGGCAACGGCGGTTTCAAGTTCTTTTCTGAACTGGATAATGAGGAGACGCAGAATGACAGGGACGTCGACCAGGACGGTCGCCACTACCTGTCAGTTGAACGCCTGTATGTGGACTACTCGTTTAGCGATGCGCTCACCCTACGGGCGGGGAAGTTTCTCACGCCGATAGGACGCTGGAATCAGGTTCACGCTGATCCATTAGTCTGGACGACTTCGCGCCCGCTGCTGACGCGCGAGTTTTTCCCGGACAATGCCACTGGCTTGATGGCTATCGGCGTTGTCAACCTGTTGGGACAGCCGCTGGAATACACCGCATATCTTTCCGGTGGGGCGGAGGTCCGCCCCGATCCGGGACAGGATCCATTCACCGATGCATGTGGCCTGCGCATCAATTTGCCGCTCGGCAGTAATTTGCAACTCGGATTTTCCGCAGCGAGCTTTCGGCAGGCCGATGAAGTGTCAGTTCGCAAACATCTTGCAGGCGTGGATTTCATGTGGACACTGCATGGTTATGAATTAAGTGGGGAGGGCATCTACCGGCGAGCCGAAACGTCGCCGCAGCAACTTGTCAAGGGTGCCTTTGTACAAGGCGTGGTGCCGTTGGGGCTGCACGTCAGCGCAGTCGGGCGACTCGAGGCCACCAGCGCGCTGGATCAGAATGATGCGACCAGGCGCCGAGTCCTAGGCCTGGTATATCGCCCCGATCGAGCCTGGTCGATCAAATTTGAGGCTGTGCGAGACTCTGGCGCCGGTATCGTGTCCAATGGCATGTTGGCGTCAGCGAGCGTGTTATTTTGAGGCGAGGTTGCTGCAATGTGTCGATGGTGGGCGGCATACTTGCCTTGGTCGCTTCTCTGTGGTCGGCTCAGGCCTTTGGTGAGGAATCTGGTATCGCGATAGTCATGGCGCCGAACGCGGTGCCCGGACATGTGAATCGCGACGAGCTTGCCTTAATTTTCAAACGAAAAAAGCGCTATTGGGAGAGCGGTGAACGCGTTCAACCGGTGAACTTGCCCGCCACCCATCTGCTGAGACGGGCATTCACCATGCAGGTCTACAATCATACCCCGGAAGAATTGGAGGACTATTGGCGCGACCAATACTTCCAGGGAGTGCTGCCGCCCTATGTTCTGGCATCGGAAGAGGCGGTCATACGTCTGGTCAGTGCCACACCTGGCGCGATTGGTTACGTCTCCGCATGTAGCACTGATCATCGGGTCGTCGTCGTGCTGCGGCTTGAGGGTGGTCCGGCCTGCGGGCATTAGCGGCTGCAATTTTTGTCGTCGTATCTTGCAGTGCATGCAAAAGGCTGCGGTGGCGATATCGCTTGAGTATGCATTAATGCGCGCAATAGCCTTCCCCGCAGGTAGATTCTGGCTGGCACTATATTTGCTCCATACAAATTAGCCGGGATGGTTCCCGGTGGCGCTATGGTTTCCGGCCACCTCAGCGCAGTTGCGCTGCAGCAGGCCGCCATATCGCTCATCATCAGGAGAGCAGCATGAATCTCAGCATTGGCAACAGCATCAGCACGAATTATCAGCCCTCATTGAACAGCAGCAATGTCGTTTCCGCCAGCCCCGATGCTGATGGTGACCACGATGGGTCGCGTGTCAAGGGTACGGGGCAAAAGGGGGGGCATTTGCTATCAGCGCTGAACCAAGCGTTGACCCAGTCGGGCCTGACGAGCAGCCAAAGCGCCACCGCCAGTGGTGGTAGCCAACAGCAGGCTCTGGCAGCGTTTAGCCAGTCGTTGTATGGGGCGTTGCATGCACAGATCAGCAGCCAGTCTGTTGGCAGCGGTGTTGAATCCTCCGGCGGCGGCAGTGGTTTGAGCAATGGTCTGCAAAGCCTGATCCAGCAGCTCTCATCTGCTGGCCCTGCCGGTGCCGTGAGCGATCCCACAATTGCCGCGTTACAGAGTAGTTTCAATAATCTGCTCGCGGCCAATGGGGGCAACCCAAACACCAGTCTGGGAGGCTTCCTGAAGACCTTGAGCGGCGACCTTCAGAGTAGTAATACCGGCGGTGCGATTGCCAGTAGTACTGTTTGATGTAGGCAATGGCGCGACGCGGGGCTTAAGTCACGATGGCCTTGGGCCGCGCCGCGCATAAGCGGTGATGAACGCGCCGATGGTATTGTTCATAACGCGAAAGCTTCTTGTAAGCCCGGTCAACTGGGCCCGGGGCAACTTTGATTTAGGAGAGAGAACATGGGTAGTCGTATCGGTGGTTGGAGTGGCGCAAGCGCGGCGCAAAGCGTGGCAGTGAGTAACTGGCAACAGCGGCAACAGGGCGTTTCTGCTTTGAATTCGGCGCTGACAGCTGGTGACCTCAAAGCAGCTCAACAGGCCTACTCTGGATTGGTGGGCAATAGTCCTGTTGGCGTCAACAGTCCATTGGGACAGATTGGCGCGGCTTTGCAGAGCGGCGACTTGGCGACAGCGCAAAAGACTGCGCAGGCGCTTCAAAACGGTCGCGGTGGGCAAAATACGCAGAGTGACTCCCCAAGTAAGGCAGCTTCACCCATACGCTACGAGGGTGGCGGTACGATCAGCGTGGTGGTGTAGTAATTGATGGGCTACAGAATGGTAACAAGTCATGCGGCATAAGGGGCCGATCGCCGGAATTGCAGCGCATGGTCATCTCATTGCGACCGCTGGTTATGACAACAGGTTGATTCTATGGGACAGCACTACGCGGCAAGCGCTGGCCCGGGCCAATCACGACCATTTAATCAATCAGTGTGCTTTTAGCGCTGACGGCCGTTGGCTCGTCAGCGCTAGTAGTGACTATACGGCTCGGTTGTGGGAAGTTCCGACACTACGCTTGCATGCGGTTCTGGCAGGCCACGATGACGATGTCGATATGGCGCAGTTTTCGCCAGATGACCGGTTAATCGCAACTTGCGCGTTGGACCGCTGTGTGCGTGTGTTCAATCATCAAGGCCGTTGCCTACATACCTTACGCGGTCATACCGGCAACGTGAAGTCGCTTGCTTGGATGGCGGACAGCCGGCACCTGGTGTCGTCCAGTGTAGATGGAACTTTGCGCGTATGGGACTGCGTTAATGGCCAACTGGTCAGCGTGACCGACTTGCAGATACGCGCTGACAGTGTCGCGATTGGGATCGACGGAACTGTATATGCCGGAGATGACCGGGGGCGCATCGCTATCGTCGAACACGGCCTGATTCGCTTTGTGGCGGCGCACAGTGCAGGGATAAAGAAGATTGTGCTTGATACCCGGCGCGCCATGTTGATCACACTCAGTTACGATGGCACGCTCGCGCAGTGGCGACTGGGAGGAAAGCGCGGCTTGCAGAAACGGTTGAGCTGCGCCTTGCCGGACCAAGTCTGGGCACGTGCGGCATGCAGTCTCGACGATGGTCGCATTGCTGCCGGTACCTTTGGCGGTAGCTACGCCATCGTCGATCACGAAACTTCAACATGGGATTTGCACCAAGTCGAGCCGGGACCTGCACTCAATTCCATCCTATCTGCCTACGGTCGTGTTTATGCAGTGGGTGACGCTGGTACTGTGTGGATTGATGGAGTAGCGACAGGTCAGATGGGGAGCTTGTGCAATTTCCTTGTTGCAGCCGGCGGCCGGGTGTATTCCGGCGGGCAGCTTGGACAGTTGTATGACACCGCCAACGGAGCTGTCCTATACCGCCATCACGGGCCGATGAACTGTGCCACAAGTTTTATGCATGAGGGATGCTCCTATCTGGCCCTCGGCTGCTACAGCGGCCATATACTTATCCTGCGGCAGGAGCAATCGGGCGCGCTGACATTGGTGGCCAATGTGCGGCCCTATCAAAATGCGGTGAAAGGATTATGCAGCGGCGACGGCCAGCTATTTTCGGTGTGCGCGTCGACCGCCGTGGCCTGGCACCGTGTCGGGGACTGGTCGCTTCTCGGCGTGCGCGAGCGGGCACATGAACGCATCGCCAATGCCTGCTGCGCACTCGGCGACGGACGTTATGCCAGCATCGGCCGTGACCGTACCCTACTACTTTGGCAGGGACAGGAGACCAAAGCCTATCCGAGCCCGCATCCGAATTCCGTTAAATGTATCGCCGTCAACGCTAATCGGACGGTACTGCTCACCGGCAGCTACGGCGGTACCTTAGCCCTGTTTGACCTGGTTTCTGGTAGATGGGGGGCGCTCCAGCATCCCTGCAAGGCCGGCATTTCGGCCATCACTTGGGATGACGACGGCCATCGCTTCCTGGCCGCAGCCTATGACGGCACTACCCATGTGGTGACGCAATGAGCCGTGTGTTGCTCTTGAGTGGTAGTCGGCGTAGCGAGTCTTATAACACGCGCCTGTTACAGCATCTTGCCCAGCGCCTACCAGGCAATTGGCATGTCGACGCGTTCACCGCAGAGGAGGGCGTGCTGCCGATATTCGATCAGGACTTGGAGGGCGAACCGCAAGTTATGAATCGAGTGTACGCGTTGCACCGGCGTGTATGTGCAGCCGATGCAATGATTGTCGCTGGTCCCGAATACAACGGCCTGCCGACGCCTTATCTGAAAAATCTGGTCGACTGGATCTCGCGCGTGGCCTACGTGGAACCTGATCGCACTGCTGCCTTTGCAGACCGTCCTGTCTTGCTATGCAGCGCGTCGACCGGGTGGAGCGGTGGTGCCGTCGGAACGCCGCACGCTCGGGCGCTATTTGGCCATGTGGGGGCTTTGGTAATGGGGGAGACTATTAGTCTGCCCTATGCTGAGCAGGCATGGTGCGCCGATGCAGGCTGCTATTTGTTTGATCCGTTATTCGAGGCCCATATTGACCAAGCAATGCACCGCTTCCTGCACGTGGCCAATGCTCTGGTGCGGGCAGCAGGAGGAAATGTAGGGGGAATATTATGACAGAACCTTGGCACTGGCCAGAGTTTCAGGTCGAGTTGTGCGGCACTATGAGTGATCGCGAACGACTGGGATTGCCGGATCACTATTTAGGGATGCGTGTCGACACTTTGCTCATCGACGCGCATGCGAGGCTCCAGCATGATTCGCCGCAACTACTCTTAAGCACACTAAAATCCGGTCAGTGCACGCTAGTTGAGCGCATTGCAGCTGGAAATTTGCTCGCGCTGGGGGGCGATCCGCGCCTGAATGTAGATCAGCCTGACATGATCCATATCCCGGCCGGGGCCACAGAGATCGGCTTGTCATCAAAGGCCGTGGACCAAGTGCTTGCGCAATATGGCGGGTTAGGCCTCAAGCGTGCGTGGATCGAAAAGGAGTGTCCCGCTCATACGGTGCGATTAGAAGCATTCAATATCGCCCGCTATCCGGTCACCAATTTCGAATACCGTGTCTTCTTGCTCGATACCAAGCATGCGGAGTTGCCGAGTAGCTGGACATTTCGCCGCTATCCGTTAGAAAGGGCGAATCACCCGGTCTATACAGTTAGCACTGCCTCTGCCGTTGCCTATGCACACTGGCTGGCAACGCGTACAGGGCGTCGCTTCCGCCTGCCGAGCGAAGCCGAATGGGAATGGGCTGCCGCTGGGCCTCAACGGCGGGAGTTCCCTTGGGGGAATTATTATAATGTCGAGCTCGCAAATACAGCCGAGACGGGCCTATTCAATACGTCGCCGGTCGGTGCGTTCGTCGGCGGTGAGTCACCGTTCGGCGTCTCGGACATGGCCGGCAATGTCGAAGAGTACGTGTCCGACTTGTATGCGCCATATCCGGGCGGCAGCGTTATTCATGATCACTTAAGCATGCAAAATGGCTCATATCATGTGGCACGGGGCGGCAGCTTTGCCCGCTTCCGTGACCTCGCGCGGACTCGGCGAAGGCATGGCCACAATTCGAAATCTGCCACCTATGCTATGGGTTTCCGCCTAGCCGAAAGTATATAATCCTCATGCCTCACGTACTGCTATTTGAGCTTCCTGGCGGCAATGACGCGGATATATTTCACGCCGCTTTAAAGCGCGGCGACAGGATTACCTTTCTCACCGCTGAACTTTCCCACTACTTGGCGCAGCCTGAGCTGGCAGTTCTGCTGGCTCAGGCAGACACTGTACTCGAAGTCATGCCGTTCGAGTACGCTGAGGCAGAACGACAAGTTCTTGCGTGTCACGCGCAGCATCCGATCGACGCTGTCCTATGCCTGGTTGATATTCGACAGCTAGAAGCTGCACGTCTGGCACGAAGCTTGGGTGTGCGTTATCTGAACCCGACCAGTGCGGAACTATTGCGCGACAAATTCCTTGTACGACAGCGACTGGCAGAGCGCGGCCTGGATCAGCCCGAGTTCCTGTTGGTCCGCACTAATGTTGAACTGAAAGCAGCGGTGGACGCCTTGGGTTTGCCGGTGCTGATCAAGCCCGTGGATGGCTACGGCTCGCAAAACATAATCGTGCTGCGCCACCTTACAGATCTTGATCCGCTGTTGACTCCGCTAGAAGATTTGCTGCCATGCCGCCAAAACTATGGGCTCGGTGTGCAGGCCAACGAACGCATGTTGGTTGAACGGTTTATGAGCGGCAGTATAGTCGGCTGCGACACCCTCACCATCGCAGGTCGTCATGTTTTACTTGGCTTACACGAAAAAATATTCTTCCCACCACCGTCATTTGCAATTCGCGGCGGCTGCTTCATCCCCAATCGTGGCCAGTTCGGCGAGATCGAGGCCTATTTGCACGCAGTATTGGATGGCGTGGGATACGATTGGGGTGCTGCGCATATTGAATTGATGTTGACCGGGAGCGGTCCGCGTCTAATCGAAATCAATCCACGCCTGGTGGGCGCAAAAATTGCACGCTTGGTCAACCTGACGTTGTGCCGCTCGATTCATGCAGATCTGATCGCTCTGCATTGTGGGGAGATTGTCGACGATGTTCTTAGTCACGGCGATCAAATTGGAGTGACACGCTGGATCGTCGCCGTGAGGCCGGGAATCTTGGCTGGCGTCGAATTAGCAGCAGGGCAGGATGCGCGTATCCGTGATGTCGAGCTCACCAAATTGCCTGGGGCTCATGTGCGTCCTCCCTTGGATAATGCCGATCGCATCGGTTACGTCATGGTGTGCGCCAACGATCGTAGTGAAGCTGAAGCGGTTGCTGATCATTTTGTCGCAGATAGTCATTGCATACTGCGCTGAGGCCTATCATGCTGCTGGTCTGTTGATCGCCAGTTTGCGGCGCGAGGTGAGGCCTGCCGCTGGTCGTTGCCCCAGGACTCGGCAAGCTCCTGTAGCCGCAGATTTTTTCTGGCAACGATGACTTGCATTACGGATTTTCCATCCATTTCTTCGATCCGGTCATGGGTCAGGCAGCCGTGGCGCGTGTATCTTCGAGCAACTGCCGGAAGGCTGCAAACAGCTTTTGCATTACAGCGCGCTTGTAAGGAAACAGGGCCACTTCATCCATATTGTGGATGAGCATCGCGGTACCGGCTTCGAAAATCAGCAGGTCACCGGCTGGCGTCTCGGCACAATCGAGCTGCAGGAAAGGCAAGCCCAGCCTCTGATAAATGGCCATCAAAGCGTCCGCATGGAGGCGGGCGAATCCTGTATCGAATCCGGCCATGCACGCGGCCTCCTCTGCGCGTTTTTCGGCGCTGTCGCGCATGCCCGCATTAAGATAGTGGATCATCCAATGCTCTGAAATGGCCAGATGCGAGAGGTAGGGGCGGCCGTTGATCAGCACAATACGGTATTTGCGGTACAGGCCGTCGGCGCTCGCATAGTCGACAAACTGCGATATATAAAACAGGTCGCCAGCGACCCGGTCGAGATAGGAGGCAATTTCCTCATGGGACGCTATCTTGTCCAAATTCTTGCCTGCATGCGAATCGACCGGCCGTAAAATAACCGGGAAAACCTGCCCCGCAGGTGCGCCGCCGTTAGATAGCTGCAGCGCTGCCCTGTTCACCTTCAAGGTTTGCGGTATGTCCACGCCCCGTATACCCCGCAAACCCAGGCTCACCTGCTCGCGCGTGAGCGCCGCGATCCGCGCTGGAAAATTGATCACGGGACGAGGCCATACGGCCAGGAACTGGGCCAGGTGGGCCAGCAGCGGCTTGTTTTCTTCGGATTCGGCCACACCCACCAGCAAGACGTCATGGTCGGAAATGCTTGAGGGCCAGTCGGCATCCAGTGAGAGATACAGCAGCTCGACTTGCACGTCAGAATACTCAGTGAGAAATTCCACCGGCGTATTCCACATTAAAGCGCCCGGCCCCATGATGACCATCAACTTCAAACCGGCCGACGCGCCGGGGCCCGGCAACAGATAAGAAGTCTGCAATGCGATTGCATGCGCCTGCATGAGCAGCCCAAGGGCCGTGTCGCCCCTCAACAGCAAGATCGTCGAACAATCGAGCAGCGCATTAGCATCGCCGGGATTGAGCTCTATACGCTTGAGCAGCACGGTGCCGAGCGGCCCCAGATCTTGCCCCAGGAATGCCTGGCGCATCAATGTCGCCAGGCCGAGTAGTGCTGAAAAGGGCCGGCTTGCCGCTTGTAGTTGGGCCGTATCGGCCCTGGATATATCGTCCATTAGCATAGTCTTTATCAATCAATAGGACACCTCGAATTACCGCTGATTTGCTGATCGGCAGCACGCCAAGCCTGTCGGCCCAAGCTCGCCTCCCGTTTGCCATCGACATCGCCCTTGTCGGCCAGGATGTCGCGGCGGGTGTTGGCCGGATCGAGCATGTCCTCGAGTGCGGGGAGTCATGTTCGTTGGGCGTGCCGACCTTGATCTTGCGGGCCAGCTTGTAGCGTTTGTCGGCATTGGCCGAGACCTTGTAAGCAAAGTAGGACTTGCCATGTTTTCTCGTCCGGCGTGCGTCGAGGTCCTAGTGGCGCCGCTGGGCCGGTTTCCAGTGCGCCGGCATCGCGCCCCGGTCGACGATGGTCTCTTCGTCCCTGCTCGGCGATTGCTTCGGCGCCTGGACGGCAAACAGCCTGGGTTTCATCATGGGAGGTCGTCAAGACTGGCTCTGCGAAATCATGCCATGGCTGGGCGGGTTTTTCGAGGTGCCCAATAGGGTAGGAAATTCGCTGCGATGCCACGGACCACTTCCCGTGCGAGGGAGGTGAATGAATATTTGGCGACCGAAATGGTTATCCTGCAAATAGAAATGAGGCACGCCCGATGAGAAACTACGGGCTTCTTAGTCGGAGGTACTTCATGATCACTGATCAGAACGATAAATTGAATTCTCGCGACGTTGACGATACGCAGATCGGGTGAATTCATATTTATCTAGTGCCGCATCGTCCAATAAGCTCGATACTGATAGGAGATAGGCTCTGGTATCGACTAAGTTCAGCGCTGTTCCAAGATTCCGGCTGCTGACCGGATAGACATACGCCATAGGATTGAGTCTGATATCGACGGCTAATGCGAGTGTGTCGCGCATGCTGCTGGGCCCAATCAGGGGGAGAACTAGATAGGGCCCGGCACCTACGCCCCAACGCCCCAACGTTTGACCGAAGTCTTGTCTATGCTTAGGCAAGCCGGTGCCTGAGGCAACGTTGATCAGGCCACCGATTCCAACAGTGCTATTGAGTGCCACGCGGGCGGCGTCGGATGCGGCATCGGAAAAACGTGCTTGCAAAGCGTTATTGCATGCCGTATCGACATCCTGCAGATTATCAAAAAAATTGCCGACGCCTGTCCTGAGCCACTGCGGTGTATCACTTTCGTAGACCTCGGCCACGGGCCTGAAGACCCATGCGTCGACCTTGTCGTTGAGGTTGAAGATCATCCGGTTAGTTGATTCGTATGGGTCGTTTGATGGTGAAACTGTGCTGCAGGCTGTCAGTAGAATCGCTACGCCTAGGCTGTAGATACGTCTTGCAATATTCATGGCACGGTCCAATTCTTGCATTGGTTGGTATTGATTTTTCGGAAAAATATAGTATTTTGCAGAAATTCGTGTTTTTAGCACTTACTGAAACATAGGCAATTAACGTGCCTTGTCGTGTGAGACGAAGAAATTAGAAAAATTGCGAAAATAGCTCCTTAAAATTGCTGTAAAGGCAACTACTGCGTACGTGAACTCGCATAAGGTAGTGGTATCGACTCATAATTGTTCACGGTTGCGATGTTTTCAGAAGCGGGGATGCTTACTATTCATCTTGGATGATCTGCAAAATTTGGTTTCCATTTTTGCAGTCTGGCTGCATTTTTTGTATGGGCGCGGTGCGATTGGTTTAGTTTCAACCCTTAGTCTAGTTTTATTTTGAGGAAGTATGAGAAATCGTTTTATCAGTACCCTTGAACTGGTTCGACTTTTGGCACGCGGGGCAAGCGTAGAGCAGCTTCTTAGCCCATGTGCCGATGATTCTGCTCACCTGTTGATGCGGATGTCGATGTTATTTAATATATTCGGCAATGCTGAAAATGCCAATGCACTTCAATTGCAAGCCCTGGGGCTACAGCAGCACTATAGTCTGCCCGCATCTACTAAGCCCGCGACGTTGCGGTTACTGGTTATACTTAAAAATGGCTTTTTTCTAGACAACACTCCTTTCGAGTTTTTGATCGACGGTGCAGATATCGATGTCGAAATTTTATATGTCACAATTGATTCGCCATTGCCAGAATCTTTACCAGAGCATGATATTGTTTTTATTGCCATTGCGCAATTCGAGCATTATCGGCCGTTGTTTGATCGAATTGCACCATTGCTTGAATCAGACGCTGGGCCCGTAATTAATATGCCCGCAAGGGAATTTGGTTTCGAACGGGATCGCCTTAACGATTTATTGGCGGGTATTCCAGGACTGCTAGTCCCGAAGACGACCAAAGTGAGGCGAGATGAGCTACTGGGTTTAGTTGATCGAGAGGTGCTATCTTTTCCAGTCATCGTCCGCCCCTTGCTTTCCCAAGCAGGTAAAGGATTAGATCGACTGACCAGCAGAGCCGAGGCCTGTGTTTACTTGACGCGCCAGTCTGAACCATCTTTCTATTTAGCGTCATATGTGGATTATCAGAGCACCGATGGCCAGTATCGAAAATGCAGAGTGTTGCTATTACGTGGTCAACCTTTTATATGCCATCTTGCTATTTCATCAAATTGGATGGTGCACTACCAGTCTGCCGGTATGGAGCGAAGTGAAGTCAAACGCCAAGAGGAAGCTGCTTTCATGGAAAATTCCGAGAATGAGTTTATTAGTCGCCACTCCTCAATTTTTTCAGAAATTGCAGCTCGCATAGGGATTGATTATTTCGTCATCGACTGTGCTGAAACGCAAGATGGGAAATTGTTGTTTTTCGAGGCGGATAACGTAAGCATTATCCATGCGGCTGACTCTGTCGACCTTTTTCCCTACAAACAAGTTCAAATGCGTAAGGTTTTCCAGGCATTTCGCTCTTTGCTTGATAGCGCACGGCATGAGCGGGCGCGTTAGTTATCTGGGCTGTCCTGATTCCATCAGCAAAGAGAGGAAATGCTCCGCGCGGAAAATGCGAATCATTTCGAAAATGATTTCGAACACCTCTGCTCGCTATTTGATAGTAGTGTCTCTAGAATAGGCGCCTCTGCGGATGGAATGTAACGGTGGTTCGGCGGTACGGTCGTACCTACGCTGCGAAATAAGGCGTATCGCCAAGTGCGTACTGGCCGAAACATTGCACGAGCCGCAATCATAGGGGTGATCATCGCGTAATAATGGTCCTCCAAACTCAACTCAAGAACCTGATATGAAAATAGCCCTCAATACAGTATCTCACTACGACGCTCAGACGGTGCGCTTGCATTGGCTGACGGCAGGACTGGTCATCGCTTTGTGGTGCCTCGGCCAATCGATAGACTGGTTCCCGCATGGCGTGCCACGCATATTTGCGCGCAGCTCCCATATCAGCGCGGGTGTGCTGCTGACTATCGTGCTCATGTATCGGATATGGTGGCGCTTGACCGGCGGAACACATCTGCTCGCGATTGGCGCCCGTGTGTTTGACCGACTGGCGAAATTCATGCATTTGGCGCTGTACGCTTGTCTGCTCGGGACCGTGGTGCTGGGACTGGCCAATGTTTGGGTGCGCGGCGACACCATTTTTGGCCTGCTCCGGGTGCCCGCCTTCGACGCCGGGAACAAGGCACTACGCGCCAACGTGGAGGACTTTCACGCGTTCGCCGCCAACCTGCTGCTGGTCCTGGCTGGCCTGCATGCCACGGCCGGGCTTATCCATCATTTCATCATGAGGGATGGAATTCTCTCCCGCATGTTGCCGACGCTGGATCGGCGATGAAGTGGCTATTGGCGGTGGCAGCGCTTTGCTATTTGGTCGTTGGGCGCTGCTTGGCAGCGCCAGAGGAAATCCAGGTATATATGGATGAAATGAACGCTCCCGGTGAGTTTGGCCTGGATGTGCATAACAATTACGTGGTCTCCGGTAGTGGTGGTGTGGATTACCCTGGCGCGCAGGCACCACGTCATGTATACCGTCTTACGCCTGAATTTTCTTATGGATTGACGACTAACCTGGAGCTGGGTGCTTACGTTCTGACTTCGGCCGCGAGTGACGGTGCCAGCGCCGTTGATGGACAGAAGCTTAGGATCAAATTCATTGCCAGTAAGGCTGAGGAGCAAGCGTACTTTTGGGGCGCTAATTTTGAAGTAGGCAGGGTGGCACACAGGCTCGACGAAAATCCATGGAATGCAGAGTTGAAAGGTATCCTAGGCTATCGCGAGGACCGCTGGACCTTGGCTGTCAATCCAAATATCGATTGGAAGGTGTCTGGCCCGGTGCCATCGCCAACGACGCTGGATGTCGATACCAAGTTTTCATACGACACCGACCGTGGTTACCAGCTGGGTTTGGAGAACTACAATGAGTTGGGAGCGTTACGCCACCCTGGGCATCTCGGACAGCAAAGCCAGACGTTGTTCGCTGTCGTTGACACTGCTGTACACGGATGGGACCTAAATCTGGGAATAGGGCGCGGCTTGACTGCCGTATCCGACCGGTGGTTGCTCAAGGCTATCGTTTCAGTACCGCTGCATCAATAGCATATCGTGCTGCGACTACTGCTGGAATTGCGTGCGCTCCATGTGCGCCAGTTTTTCGCTGCCTTTTCTCCCATATACCGTCCAGCTGATGCCTTTGCTGCTCGTTTTGATCCAAATCAATTTTTTTATCGCGTGCGCCCCCTAGAATTGATTTCGCATAAGCTGTTCGTGCCCCAGGCCTAAGCCAAGTATGGATATCAGCCCGTCGCTCCTGCAGCTACACGTACCGTCTCCACCTTGGATAGGACCTCGCGATGAATATGCTTCCCGCAGTATTGACGGGCTGGAGCAGTAGACGCTATTGGGCGGCGGTGATTGCCATATTCGGCATGCTCAATCCGTTGCTGGCCCATGCGTTGCCGGCATACGCCAGGCAAACCGGACAGAATTGCATCGCCTGC
>Ga0105857_1000362_pt1 | contig 18210 bp, 10 predicted proteins | sample OrgsoiDNA_201061_FD_89682 | JGI IMG/M metagenome (GOLD analysis project Ga0105857, IMG submission 89682) | Permafrost soil microbial communities from the Arctic, to analyse light accelerated degradation of dissolved organic matter (DOM) -... | ecosystem: Environmental > Terrestrial > Soil >...
AATTTTCAGCAGCCTCATGGCTTAAGAAGCGCTCCCTCCAGAACCCCATCGTTCAAACCGGCATAAGCGGAGAGTACCGATGTCCAGTCTCGCATGTCGGACATGTTAACATTCCCCAGGACATGAAAGACAAGGGGCTCGGCAACCGCGCCGATGATTCCGGCGGGTAATGCGGCGCGATCCAGATATTCCGCCAGATAAAGCTTGAACTCCGCACTGCGGCCGGCCAGTTCCGTCGAAAACATGCGGCGCTCGTATTCTTCATACGGCGCAAGAATCTGCAGGTGAGAGTGGGCACAGCCATTTACCCGGGGTAGCGCGGCGCCGAGCATCTGGAGCCGGGCGCCATCGTTCTGAGCGGCTGCGATCCGGAGCGCGGAAGCCGCCGGAGACTGCCAGGGATTCTTCGGATATCTCGCCAGGTATCGATCGCCAAGAAAATAGAGATCGCTGAGAGTGACTGACTGCCAGACGATTTTCCAGTCCCGTGCGTTGAGTCCATCCAGCAGTTGCCGCCGGCGAATCAGCGAAAGCAGGCCCAGTGTGTCCTCGGAAAGGTCTTTGCGAACTGCCGGACTGCGGGCCGCTTCCACGCACCACTCGCGCGCGATACGAATCTTAAGCCCGAGCAACTGCTGATCCTCGTCGCGATACAAGCTCCACGGAGTCGCTCGCAGAGCGCCCATCTGCGCCGTGATTACTTCATTGGCGAGCCCGTCGGCCTTTTTGAATCCGGCTAGTGCCGCCTGGCCGGCGACGAAGACGAAATCGTTGAATCCACCCACGGCATACGACCCGGCAAGCTCGCTCGAAATGTGCAGGTCAGACGAACTGAACGCCCGCTGTTTGAAAAGAGAAGAGGCGTTCAGCGGATAGAACTGGTGTTTTCTGAGCAGCAGCGGATCCTCGGCGATCAACAAATCGCTGGAACGGAAATAATACGCGTAGACGATGCCCGAGAGCGCCAGCGTCACTTGTGGGGCCATAGCCGAAAGCAGATCGCGATCCAGCTTCTGGATATCTTTCAGGTTGCCCTTCTTAACTTTCGGGACCTTTTGCTGGAATTGGGTCACCACTTCCCGGATGTGCAGGGTCCCCGCTGCTTTGAGACTGTTCTGGGCCTTCCCTTCGGCTTTGAGGCCTTTGGGTACTTCAGCCGATGGAAGTTTTTCGGAGTTCGCGGCCAGAACGGCAAGGTGCGCCGCCGCGGATCCCTGTCCGGCGGCAAGGGCATGGCTGGCATCGGCAAGCTGCAAGAGAAGCTCGATCGCCGGGACCTTCTGCCGATCGAGAATGCGATCGAAGCTGGCATACGCCGCTTTCGAGGCGTCAACCTCGTGCATGCCTTTCCAGTCCACGCTTACCGGCCTGGCCGGTCCCAGCAATAAAGCGCGCAGCGACTGGTCGGCGGTCGTCTTTCCGCTTCCCGGGGCGGCTGCCGCGATCTGGCGCACGATATCGAGGGAGGCCGTGACATAGTCCGCATCGGACTGGGCGCGAGTGAAACTGTCGCAGAGAGCGAAGAACAGCGCGGTGGAGCGCTTTTCGTCGAGAGCGCCACTCTCGGAGCCGAGGCGGAGCATATCGAGCAGTGAATGAAACTGGCCCAGGATGGAATTCAACTCCAGCGGATTCATGCCGCGCAATTTCTCCCCGAACCGGAAGAATCCTTCGAACTCCTTTTGCGTCAAACCAGTGAGCACGGCAAAGTAGGGATAGACGTTTTCGTACTCGTCGAAGTTTTGAGCCAGCGCCAGGGCCGAGGCTTCGTCCAGAAGCTCATTCCGGTGCTGCTCGATTCGCACTACGGCCAGAAAATTATCCAGCTCGGTGCGGGTTCCGTAGAGGCTCTTATAGTGTTTGTTCGCCAGGTGCAGCAGAATTTCGTCTTCACGATCGGGCGCAACCTTCTGGTGCGCTCTCTTCATCAGCTTCAAAGTTCGGGCCGCGGATTTCGATTGGCCTTCCGCCACCATCCAGATTTCCGGGCTTCCCGGAAAGTCGACCGTCAAGTCCGGATCGAGCGGCACTTCCCGCAGAAAGTCGCCGAAGGAACCATGCCTCAATTCCCTGGCGGCGCCGTTGCGCAATTCCGGAGCGTCCCGGAACAGTTCATAAAACTTCGTGGCACGGGCAGCGTTCAAGGTGAAGAATTTTTGGTGGACCGGGTCCAGTTCGCCAAGCGTGTAGAAATACGCCAGGAGCTTACCGTCATCCTTATCGAACAGGGCGCGCAGAAAGGCGGGCGGATTGGACGGGCTTGCGCCGGAGAGTTTCGTCCAGATCGCCTCGGCATCGCCCGGTGTCCACACGCGGTTTCCTTCAATCGAGAGGGCGGCGGAATAGAGCCTGAGACGGTCCCCATACTTTTCGGCGAGCGCTTTCAGCCCCATTCCAGCCACCAGCGCGGCGGCGGTTTCGCTGTCCACCGCACTCAAGCCGGCGTAAACCTTGGCAATGTTGGGATCGTAGGCGATGGCCTCCGCCAGGCCGCCTGAATATTTTTCGGCGGGATAGAACTGATTCTTCCACGACGCTTCATCGAGAACAATGGGAACACGATCCCAAAGAAGCTCGATCTTGTATGACTTGCCGTCCGCCAACGCCTCCTGCATTCCCACCTGATCGATAGCCAAAGCGGCTGCCAGATCCTGCCGTTTGGCCTGCGACAGCTTTTCGCCGGACTCGATGGTCTTCTCGTCTTTTCTGTTCCGCAGTTTCCAGCCCAGGATGCTCAGGACTTTTTCGGTTTGCTGTTTGGCCTTCTTATCGGCTAACGACAGTGTGATGACGCCGCGGTTGCCCGAGCGGGTAGCCAGGGCAGACAGCATGGCGACCCTTTGGAAGTAATCGCGAAGAGGCGCCAGGTAAGACAAGTCGGCTTTTTGCGAGGACGAGTGGTCCAGGACGGTGCGTGCGTATTCGATTAAGAATCTCTCGCGGGAAGGGCGGGCTTTGCCGTGGGCGGCGAAGGCCAGCGCCTCGGTTCCGCCCGGAATCCAAATCTCGTTCACCTTCGCGTTGCCGGTCTTGCCGGGCGCTCTCGGAAGCTCCACCAGCGCCGAGAGGTCGTTTGGTCCGCGGGCATCCAGGCGCTGGGAGAACCAGGCGGCCTTTTCGGGATTGGCGTCGCGAAGCGCGGCTCTGAGCCCGCGGCTGAGCGCTTCCGTATGATATTCCTCGCGGGCGGATGCCGGCGCGGAAGCAGTCGTTGGTTTTTCCAGCAGCTCCACGATGCGCGCATAGGCCGCGGACGCTTCGCCGCCGGCTTGATCTTCGAGCTCCGCCTCATGCCGCAACAGCGCCAAATCGCCGGTGTCCGCCGCCGCGCCGCGGACACTCGCGCGAGCGGCGTAAAGGTTGCCCTGCCGTTCCAGCGCGGCCGCCTTCGCCAGTTGCAGCCGGGCGGAGCGCGGAGCGGCGATTAATCCCGTTTCCGATGCTTCGAGAGCACGGGGAAGATCGCCCTTGTCCAGCAGCAGACGCGCTACGGCATAGTGCGCATCTTCCCGGCTCTTGTCGAGCTCGAGCGTCTGCCGCCACATCTGCAACGCATCGGCCGGGCGTTTCAATTCCTCCAGGAAACCGGCCCAGGTTGCCCGCACACCCGTGTCCGCGGGCAGCGATTGAATTATGCGGTCCGCCTGTGCGCTTGCTTGGGCAGCGCTGCCGTGATCCAGATACAGCCGTGCCAGGGTGGTTCGATGCGCGGTTTGATCTCCACCGGCTTGATCTCCACCGGCTTGATCTCCACCAAGCGCAATGCCGCGGTCCAGAGACTCCGCTTCGCACTTCCAGTCATTCAGTGTCCGGCAGGTGTCCGCGCGAAGGAACCATAGTTCCTGGTTCTTGGCATCCAACCGGAGACTCTCATCCAACAAAGGAAGCGCACCCGCAGCATCGTGGCGGGCCAGATGAATCCTTGCCAGTTCGGCTGCCGCCACTGCGCTTACGGCCTTCAATTGGCGGCCGCGGCCAAGCGCCTGTTCGGCTGCTTCCAGGTTGTTCTCGATGAAGTACTCGTGGCCCAATTCGTTCCAGAGCGCTCCGTTCCTGGGGTCGATTTCCGTCAATGACGCCAGAAGACCGGCCGCCGTCTTGTGGTCGTTATAGCGCTTGTAGAAATCGGCGGCCAGCCGCAGTGCCGTGTGATCGCGGGAATTGATAGAAAGCGCGGTCTCCAGATGCGCTCGTACCTGAGCGGTCTCATCCGTGTTCAAACTCGCTCTCTGCAGCAGGTCCGCGGCCGATTTCACGCTCTGAATCAGCTTGGCGTACTGCTCCGGATCGGGAAGAGGCTGCCCGGACGGGTATGCGATGCGTCCCACGGATGCCACAACAGTTCCACTGCCGTTCACAAGTTTGGCGGTGTAGAGATGGAATCCGCGCGACAGTCCCGGCTCATCCCAGCCCAGTTCGCCAAACGAGTGCAATGCCTGCTCGGTCCGATCGATCCAGGATGCCGGCTCCGCAACGCCGATGCCGCCTGTAAGTTTCGCGACGGCATCGAGGAGCGGGACGGCGTTGCCGCCGATGTTCCAATAACCGACACGGAGGCGCTGCGCCAGAAGCGGCGCGGCGAGCGACGCCGTACCGTATTCCAGAAGTGCGGGATCGATATCGGGAAAGTGCGTAGCCAGCAGGACCGAAGGCCACGGCCCACGGCCTTCCGCCACCGCCATTTTGAGCGCCGCCGGCAGGCCCGTGTAGAACTTGGGCCCGGAAAGGACGCTGACGCCGGGATCGCCGCCGGGCTGAATCTGCCGCAATGCGGTCTGAAACTCGGCACGCGTGCGGAAAGGACCCGCGAGTTCGATTGCGCCATTGCGGAAGACCGCGATGCGCAGCGGATGCGATTCGCCGGACGCCTGGTAAATCGAGAGCAGTCCGGCTCTCAGCGCATCGAACAGGGCCGGTTCCAGTGTGTCCGTCGAAACCAGTACCAGCAGGTCGCCCGACACCTCGACCGGCGTGATTCGCGCCAGAAACGCACCCTGAAAGGAGCGAACCGACTGGATATCGAGCGAATCGCGCGGATCGGTGTGGACCAACAGGGGCTGCGCCCACGAGGTAAAGGCAGTGACGCAGAGGCAGAGCGGTGCCAGGCGCATCGGCCATTTGCAAAGCTGGATCGAGGGCTTCATTATTGTTGGGGCTCACGCCTGGTGAAATAAAGTAAAATGGACGCCAATATCTTGTACATTATATCACAGAACGCGCCGTTTTCCTACGCAGCATCGCAGCTATTATCGCCAGGATGGCCGGCATCTTGCCCACGCCCGTCTTGACCGCCGTTTAACTTCAGTTATCGCGAGAATGCCCACCATTAGCACCGTTGTGCCAGCAAGAGTCGTGCACCAAACTTAAAGCTATGGGAGTCTCCACGATAGCGCCTGTCCGGGCTTTCGAATAACCCCGCTAAGGGCTTATACCGCCAATCCGAAAGTGTCATTTGGCCTTTAGGAAAGGCCCTTTGGAAAAGCGCCTAAAGACTTCGGGCACAGGGACGATAAGCAATGGAGACGGGCCATGAAGACCTTTCGCGGGAATCCGTATAAATGAGACAAACAGCCCTTATATTACTGTTATTGCTTCCGCGAATCCTGACCGCGGAATCGGATGGAAAGAAGGCGGAGACCGCGACGCCCGCGGAAGCGCAGAAGGCCGCGCAACCCGAACCCGAGTCCGTGTTGTTCGAGACTCCGCCGGCTGTCGAGACCGCGGCGCTGTACACCCAGACCCTTCAGGAAGCTCCGGCCAACGTCACGGTGATCACCCAGCAGCAGATCCGAAACTACGGATACCGAACCCTTGCCGAGGCGCTATCCAACGTGCGGGGCTTCTTTACGACCACCGATGGAGATCTTCAATACGCCGGCGTGCGCGGTTTCAACTTGCCGGGCGACTACAACACGCGCATCCTGGTGATGCTGAACGGGCACTTCCTGACCGACAACGTTTACGGTGCAATGTACATGTTCGGCCAGGATTTCGGTATTGACATGGACCTCGTTGAGCGGATCGAAATCGTGCGCGGGCCCTCCTCCGCCCTCTATGGGAGTAACGGGATGTTCGCCACCATCAACATCTTCACGCGAGCGCCGGCCGATTCCGCCCGGGCCATGGTCTCAACTGAGTTTGGTTCTTTCGGCCAGAAGAAGATGCTGGTATCGACATCCACCTACCTCGGGCGGGGAGCGAATCTACTGATTTCCGGTTCCGTGTTTCACACCACGGGACGCAGCGTGACCGCTCCCGAGCTTGGCAATCTGACCACCGGATCGGTGGGCGCCGAGGAGGGCTACCATACTTTCGCGCAGCTAACCTGGCGCAACTGGAGCGTCACGGCCAATTTCCAGGATCGCAAAGCCATCGTACCGATCGGCTGGTTCGGGGCCGATTTCGGAGACACCGGTACCAGCACCCACGATTCGCACAACTTCGTGGAGGCGGCATTCACTAAATCCATGGGTGACGGCGCGGAAATCCGCTGGCGTCTGTCCTACGATCAGTTCCGCTATTACGGACGCTACGATTACACCGCGGATGGCGTCACCACGGACAACCGCGACTACGCACTCGGCGATTGGATAGGCACGCAGTTTTCTTACCGCCGGAAGCTGGGCAAATTCGGCAGCTTCACCGTCGGCACGCAAGCCAATGTCGACTTGCGAAACGTCCAGGTAAATGAGAATGTATCGCCGCAGTTTGAGCGTATGCTTGAGGTAAGCCAGCCGAACCAGTCCTTGGGCGTGTTCGGCCAGTACGAATATAATCTCACTAAGAACCTGGTTCTGTTTGCGGGTATTCGCTTCGACGATTCCAGTGTTTACCGGCCGTTTGTTTCGCCCAAGCTCGCCGCTGTCTGGAAAGCTTCTAAGGATACCTCTTACAAATTCATGTTCGGCCGTGCCTTCCGGAACCCATCCACCTTTGAGCGCTATTATGTGCCGAATCCATTGCTCGAAGCGGAGAAAATGAACACCTACGAGTTCGCACGCGAGCAGCGGATTTACAATCGTGTGGACTTGATCGCATCGGTTTTCCACTACCGGATCGTGGGATTGATAGAGGGGGTGCCGATCGACGCCCAGACTCTACAGTATCGTAATGTATCAACCAGCCAGGCCACCGGATTCGAGTTTGAGGCGAGCGGCCATCCGGCCAGGTGGTTTGAGACCTCAGCGAGCTTCAGTCTCCACCAGGCGGAGTATACCGATCCGCAGAGGGCTCTTCCCAATTCGCCGGCCAGACTGGCGCAGTTCCGTGCCTCGGTTCCATTAGCCAGGAACCGGCTGACTGTGAGCGCCGCCACGCGCTACTTAAGCTCGCGACTCTCCCCCTATGGGTATCGCGTGGATCCTGTCTTTCTGGCGGATGCGACAGCCACAACCAGCCACCTGCACCGCAACTTCGACTTGCAGCTCGGCATACGCAACCTCGCAAACTGCCGCTACGTAGATCCGCTCAGCACGGAGCATCTTATAGAGGTGATGCCAGGCGCCGGGCGCAGCGTATTCTTCAGGCTGATCTGGCACTATGGAGAATAGCGGGTGCCTTCCTTCGCCAGCGCAACGCGTGCCGGGACCAGTTGGGCACTCTTGCTGACCCTGGTCATATCCGCGAACGCGGCGGCGTCCGAACCACGCCCGGCAATCCAGGTGCTGGTGGTCAGGAGTTCCCGGCTACCCGCTTATGACGAAGCCCTGGAGGGCCTCCGAAGCATTCTTACCGGGCCGGAGTTCGCCATAACCGACTTGGAACTCGACCATGCCGCCGGAAGCGAGAACCTGCCGGCGTTGCTGGCACGGAAGCCCGCGGTTGTCGTCGCCGTTGGTTCCGCCTCGGTGGAAGCGGTGACTGCCGCCGAGCATAGCTCCCCGATAGTGGCAACCATGGTTCTTGCTCCGGCGCCCGAAACTTCGAATCGCAGGAAGGCTGTTGCGACCATCACACTGGACATTCCGCCGGCAGAGGTTCTGGCACGATTGAAGCGGCTCTATCCCAAACGCAACCGCATCGCACTCATTCGCGGTCCCGCTCTTCCGGCGGCAGGCGCCGCCCGGCTCGAAGCGTTCGCCCGCAATCAGGGCTACCAGGTCCAGATTTTCGATTGCCCGGGACCGAAAGAGTTACTCGACGCGCTCGGGTCGCTTCGGGAACGCTTTGATTTCGTGTGGTGCCTGCCGGATAGCACGCTGTATCAGGGTCCGACTGTGTCTGCCGTGATTCTGACGGCGATTCGTTACCGCGTCCCGCTGATCGGCTTCTCCGAGGGCCTGGTCCGCGCGGGAGCGCTCATTGGGTTCTTTCCCGATTACCGCGACATCGGCCGGCAGACAGGCGAAGCCGTTATCAGGCAGATTCGGGGCCTGGCGCCGGTGCCGGTGGAACATCCTCGCAACGTAAGAGCCGCAGTGAACGAGCGTGTAATGCGCGTACTGGGAGTCCAGCATGCGCCGGACGGCGCCGAGGGGTTAGTGGTGGTGAAATGACGGTGGTGAAATGACAAAGATCGGTCAACTTCAAGGCCGTTTTGGAAACAGCCTGCATGCTCAGGCGGTGGCCGCGAATTTCCTGCCCGTGGTGGCGGCATCGGTTTGCGTTTTTGCCCTATTTGGTGCGCTATTCTTCATCCAACTTGATGCGTTTCACAACGAACTGCAACTGCGCGGCCAGTCTCTGGCGCAATCGCTTTCCCGGCAGAGTGAACTGGCGGCACTGCTCGGCGACCGGGCGGAATTGGAGCGTCTCGCCGGTACGGTGGTGGCTGTCGAAGGCGTCCTATATGTAGCCGTGGATGCTGCTTCCGGAGAACGGCTGGTGACTGTCACGAGAGGATCGTTTCCGGCGCTCGATATTCCGCAAAGGCCGGCAGGAAACGCCGGCGGCTTCGATTCGCGTGGAGCTTCCAGCAGGCAAAGGCTCGTGGACGTGGCGGCTAAGATCCGGCAGGCCGATCCACAGCGGCTAGTCGACTGGGAAGATTCCGCTGAGTCAAAGGCGCCTCTCGGAAGCGTTCGAGTCGGCCTCTCGACGGAGGGGTATCATGCCATGTACCAGAGGAGCCTCTGGAGTGTCATCGCTCTGGGCTTTGTATCCCTCTTCCTCACTCTCGGTGGACACCGTAGCCATAAAAACAAAATCCTGTCGCCGCTGAAAAGCCTGATGGCATTCACGCGCCAGGTGGCCGAAGGCGATCTGACACAGAGAGCGGCCGTGGTCCGCCACGATGAGGTAGGGCAGCTAGCCATCTCCTGTAACGAAATGGTGTGTGAGCTTGACAGGTCCCGCAGCCAACTGCTCCATGCGCTCGATGCGGCGCACGAAGCCAGCCGCCTGAAGAGCCAGTTTCTGGCCAATATGAGCCATGAAATCCGCACTCCGCTCAACGGCGTGATTGGAATGACCGAACTGGCGCTCGACTCGAAGCTGAGCCCTGAACCCAGGGAACAGCTCACCACCGCCCTGACCTCCGCCCACGCTCTGCTCAGCATACTCAATGACATTCTGGATCTGTCGAAGATCGAGGCCGGAAAGCTTGACCTCGACTCCGTTCCTTTCAACCTCGAGGCTGAAATCGAGAAGGCGGCAAGAACGCTCGCCGTGCAAGCTCATCGAAAGGGTGTTGAACTCGTCTGCGACATCCGTCCGGACACTCCCCAATGGGTCTGTGGAGATCCGGACCGGCTACGTCAGGTGCTGACCAACCTGATCTCGAACGCGGTGAAATTCACGAGCGAGGGCGAGGTGGTGGTAGCGGTGTCGCTCGATTCCGAAGCCGGGGATCGGCTATGTTTGGGTTTCACGGTCAGCGATACAGGGATCGGCATTCCGCCGGAAAAACAAGCGGTTATCTTTGAGCCGTTCACACAAGCCGACGGTTCCATGACGCGCCAATACGGGGGAACAGGCCTGGGGCTGACGATCTGCGTTCGTCTGGTTGGAATGATGGGAGGCGGAATCAGCGTCTCCAGCCAGGTGGGTACCGGCAGCTCTTTCCGTTTCACGGTCATTTTCGGCCGCGCCACCGACCCGGCTCCAGGGAAGGATGTCGCGGACCTGGCAGCCCTCGACGGGCTGCGCACGCTCATCGTCGACGACAATGAGACCAACCGGCGCATCCTCGCGGCGACACTGCAAAACTGGCGCGTGGACGTTGAGTGTTCAGACTCGGGCACTGCGGCAATGGAGGTCCTCCAAGCCGCGCAGGCCGCGGGCCGGCCCTTCCGGCTGATCGTTTTGGACGCGATGATGCCGGAGATGGACGGCTTTGAGGTGGCCCGCCGAATCAAGCACACGTTGACCGGCGAGCCACCGATCGTGATGATGTTAAGCTCCTGCAGCGCGAACGGCGATAGCACCAGTTGCCGGAACCTGGGCATAACCCGTTACCTGACCAAACCAGTCAGCCGCGGGGAGTTGCACGACGTCATACTGAGGGCGCTCGGTCATGAGATGAAACAGTCTTCTACCGAACATGCCGATATCCGCCAAGGACCCGCTGCCGACCAACGGGTGTTGTCCATATTGGTGGCGGAAGACAACTTAGTCAACCAAAAGGTCCTGAGTTCCCTATTGCGAAAGGCGGGTCACAGCGTTGAGTTAACGCGGGATGGCCGGGAAGCGCTGGCCGCGCATAGCCGGGGATCGTTCGACTTGATCATGATGGATATACAGATGCCGAATATGGACGGTTGGGAGGCTACCCGATTGATCCGCGAGAAAGAGAGGGGCACGGGAGAACACATTCCAATCATCGCGCTGACCGCGCATGCCCTCAAAGGCGACCGCGAACTCTGCATCGATGCCGGCATGGATGGCTACGTCGCGAAACCAGTCAGCCGGGCCCTACTGTTTCAAGCCATCGAGGAGGCAACCGGTCTCAGTTCCGTTGCCGTCTCTGCCACGGGCTCCACGCCGATCGGCTCAGCCGCCGGCTGAAAGCTGAACCAGCGGGCCAACTCCCCATCGGCCACCTTGCGTCGCGACATGATCTGGCGGCGCCGCCGTAACGCGGCGCGTAGCGCGGTGGCCAAATGCCAGAAGGCCGCCAGCGATCGCGGTTCGGAAAGCAGGCAGCCTCCCACCACCATCAGGTCGCGCGCGGTCATCGGCAGCCAGTAGCGGCGGTATATGCCGGGCGTCGCGTTCTTGATGCGCATCAGGAAACGGTTCTTCACCGAGTGCATATTGATCTCAGACGAGATGGACCGGCGGCGGCCGGGTTTGGCCGTCCGCACGTGCCAGGCAACCGCCCCGGGCACATAAATACATCGCCAGCCGAGCAACTGGGCGCGCCAGGCCACATCGGCATCCTCGCGGTAGGCGAAGAAATCCGGGTCGAAGAAATCGCCTCCCTCGGAAATGTCGTCGATCATCCGCCGCCGGTAGAGCGCCGCGGCGGCACAGGCGCCGAAGACGTATTCGGGCCGATCGAAGGCCGCGCCGTCGGGCTCGTTCCAGCCGCGGTCGAAGTGCCGCATGGCGGGGGTGAAATAGATACCCGCGGAATCGATGCGCCGCTCCGGCTGGGGTTCGAAACCATCGCCGATCGATAGCAGCTTTCCGCAGACCGCCCCGGCGCCCGGATCCCGGCGGCCCGCGTCTACCAGGTTGCGAAGGAAGCCGGGTTCCATCAGAAGGTCTGGGTTGAGGGTCAGCACCCAGGGGCCGCGTGTGGCGCGAATCGCCTGGTTCTGGGCTATGGCAAAACCAAGGTTTTCCGGATTTCGAATCACGCGAATCCGTCCCCGGTATTGGCCCCGGTATTGGCCCAGGATTTCGCCGGTGGCATCCGAGGAGGCGTTGTCCACCACCACCACGTCCAACCGCACACCCTCCTGGGCCAGGAGGGCATCCAGGCAACGCCCTATGTGCCGGCTGCTGTCAAAGGTAACAATGGAAACTCCTACTGTGGGATCCGGCATGTTCGGGGCTATTCCTTTCTAAGACCCCGCGGTGCTACATTCCAACTACAGCGAATTATATTGGCAACGTGTAGTTGAAAACATTTCCCGGGGGTCTTAGGTGCAGAGGGGATGTCGTCATTTCCGCACGGCGAACAGTTCGTGGGCATAATCCGGCAGGAACGGACCGGCACAACCTTGCAGGACCAGGTGGGCCGCCTGTTCGAGGAGGCGCGCGATGACGTCTATCGCTACCTGCTCACCCTTGGACTTCACCCTCCAAGGGCGCAAGAGGCCGCGCAGGAAGTGTTTCTACGCCTGTATGCCACCCTGCGAAAAGGAGAAGAGATCCGGAACCCGCGGGCCTGGATTTTTCGGGTGGCGCACAACCTTGGGCTCAAAATCAGGGCCCGCCAGAATTCCGAGGAGCCTTACGACCCTGAACTGGGCATGCGGTATGCCACTCAGCGGGAGACTCCCGAGAGCGAGTTAATCGACCGTCAACGTATGTCGCGGCTTCACAGTGCGGTGGAAGGTCTTTCGGAGCAGCAGCGGCGATGCCTGTTTCTGCGGATGGAAGGGCTGCGGTACCCGGAAATCGGTTCCGCGCTGGGAATCAGCGCTTCCGCGGTGGGAGAGTTTCTGCGCCGTGCGATGGTGCGGTTGAAGAAGGTGCGCTATGAGTAATCTGGAAATGCGCCACCTGGAAGACGGCCAGTTGTTGCGCTACCTGGATGGCGAGTTGACCCGCCGCAAGGCGCGCTACGTTCGCGAACACCTGGAAGCCTGCTGGCAATGCCGCACGGAACTGGAAGGATTACAGGCTGCGGTTGCGGATTGCGTACGGTATCGCAAGAACGTTCTGGTAACCTGTCTGCCCCCGCCGCCCGAGCCCTGGAAAGACCTGTCCCGGGGATTCGATCGGATCGACTCCTCTCTGGCCGGTGAATCGCTGGCTGCGCGCCTGGTTCGCATCTTGACGCTTCGAGCCTGGACACCGGTAAAGTGGGCCGCCGCCTTTGCCGCCCTGGCGGTGGTCGCGGGCATCACGTTCCAACAATTGCGCGAAACGCCTTCGGTGCAGGCCGCCGCATTGCTCAAGCGGGCGGTTGCGGTGTCGGAAATCCGGCCGCACGCGGGGCGCAGGGTCCGGATCGCGACGCGGACCGGGCAGATGACACGGGTGATCGGGGCAGCTACATTGCTTAAGCCGGAGATGGAACTGAAGCGGATGTTCCGCGCCGCCAGGTACGACTGGGACGACCCGCTCAGCGCAAAATCGTACGCTGCATGGCGCGACCATCTGGCCTCGAAACAGGATTCGGTGAACACGGTGGAAGACCGCAACACCTGCGAGATCAAGACCACCACGGAGGACGGAGACCTTGTGGCGGCCACCCTGAAACTCCGGATGACGGACTTCGAGCCCATCGAAGGGCGCTTCGAATTCCGGAACCGGGACTGGGTGGAAATGACGGAATTGGTAGACCAGCAAACACCCGCAAGCACGATAGCTGGAGCCACCGGCGGCATGCCTCGCCAACCTGGTATGCCGCCGGCTTTTATCGCACCTTCGTCCGCGGCGGCTGTGTCCGCCGGTTTCTCCGCGGAACTGCAGGTAGTGGAAGCCCTCCACCGGGTGGGCGCGGATTTGGGCGATCCGGTAGAGATCGGCCGCGAGGGGCGGCAGGTGCTGGTGAGCGGCGCCGGTATTCCTCCCGAACGCCAAGAACAACTTCATGCTCTGCTGGACCCGCTGCCCAACGTGGTGGTGCGGTTCGCCGACGCGACTTTACCCGCAAGCACAACTTTCCCCGCAAGCCCAACTTTCCCCGCAAGCCCAACGACGGTTCAAACGGAACCGGCGCCAACTCGTGATGCGGCCGGCCCCGAACACAGACAGTTACAGGCGCGAATTGAAGAACGCCTGGGGGGCCGTCCGCAATTCGAGCGCCTTAGCGGACAATTGCTGGATTGGACGGAGGCGGCGATGGAGCGAGCCTACGCGCTGCATCGGCTGGCGCAGGAATTCGGGCCGGCCGGCGAGCGCCAGATGAACTCAAGCGACCGCCGCGCGCTCCGCTCTTTGGGCCGCGAGCACCTGGCTGCATTCGAACGGGAATCCGCCAGGATCGAAGCTACTCTACGCCCGATCCTTGGCGGCTCCGATCAGAGCCACGACCCCGGTCAGGGTCGTACGGGTCTTCGACGTGAGGGAGTGACGTACCCGACGGAGTGGCAGGCGGCCGCGGAGGAACTGCTGAGCACGGCGCGGCGCGTGGAAGCGCTGCTGGCCGTGGTGCTGGGCGTAGCGCCCGGCGACCGCGCGGCGGACAATGCTCCGGAGCAGCTCATGGCGGCGCTGTCGCAGTTAACAACCGACATCGAGCAATGCCAACGTCTTCTATCGAAAGATAGCGCCAGGCCGGGCAAATAGCGTTGACAAAACCGCGGGCTTAACCTATTCTAGTTAAAGACTGAGCGCTTTAGCCCATTCTGTAAGGTTTCCTGTACTAAGCCAGGTTATCTCAAGCCGCTTCCCTTAGCTAACTCACCGAACCGGTGAAGGAGTATCGATTATGCAGTTCAACAAAGTACTTGGAGCCGCGTGCACGTTTGTCATTGGCGCCACCTTGATGTCCTCGGCGGCCATAGGGGCGGAAAGGCGCTACTACGACCGGGACGGCCACGACTATCATTCATGGAACGATCACGAAGATCGGGCCTACCGTGCTTATCTTCAGGAAAGGCACCGGGAATATCGTGAGTTTCGAGTTGTGCGCCGTCCCCAGCAGAGGGAATACTTCCGGTGGCGCCACACCCATCCGGACAACTCACTTTTCAAGGTGGAGATCCGATAAACCAAGCGGGGCGGGGCTTCGGGCCGCGGTTCCAGGCATGTGTTACGAACCTCCGCCACCGGCACGCCCCGCTTTGTGAACAGCTAAGGTGACGAAGGGAGCCCAGTTTACTGTCCGGGCATCGTGCCTGGTTGCGGTCGGTGTTACGCTGCCGATCATTCTGTTCGCCATCTTGCGTGGTGTCGTCCTCAAGGATCTTCCCTGTTCCTCCTGCGGCCGCGTGGCTCTTGTTTTTGGGCAGATCGCCGAACGGCCGGGCCAGCGCATGGGGATGTCGTTACTGAATCTCAGGGATTTGACCGCCAACATGCCAGGCATCGAAGAGACTGGCGCTCTCTTCATCGCATCCACTCCAACCTCGATTCGTTTTCCGGATGGTGTCGCTATGGCGCCGACTGTCGAGTTGGATGAAGGCACGCTGCGGATACTGGGCGTATCGCCGATTGAGGGCCGATGGTATTCGAAAGAAGAACAGGCGGCGAGGCGGAATGCCATTACCACTGTCGTGGTGAGCGAGCGCTTTTGGCGAACCCGGCTCGGCGCGAACCCCGCAGCGGTCGGAAAAGCGGTCCTGCTGATACCACAGCCGGCAACCGTAGTCGGTGTCATGCCGCCCTGCCCGCTTCTGTCCCTCCTCTACCAGCAGGAACCGGATCTTTTCGTCCCCGTTTTCACGGCTGAAAATCTGTACCGCGGTGGTTATAGATTACATGCTCTGGTGCGCTTGGAGCCTGGCTTTGCCCTGACGCGGATTCAAACGCAACTGAACATCAGGGGAAGGCAGTTGCAGGCGGCGTATCCGGGAGCCAATCGAGATTTCCACCCGATAGCCCTCTCGCTGAAGAGTGCCATTCTCGGTAAGAACGAGAGCCTCATCTGGTTGCTATTCATCGGAACGGGTCTGGTCTGGTTGATCGCGACGGCCAACTTTGGCGCTCTCTTGGCCGTTCGGCTGGAAGAAAGACGAGCCGAACTGGCGATTCGTTCCGCACTGGGCGCGGGGGCGCTCCATATCTTTTCCGAGATAGCCAAGGAAGCCTTCAGGAGCGCCGGCATCGGCGCCGCGGCGGGCGCAATCGTCGCCTGGTTGGGCCTTGATTTCATCCGGACGCATGGCGAATGGTTCGGGTTGCCCCGCCTCGCGGAAGTCAGCCTGGATGGCGCCACGCTGCTTTTCGGCATATCCAGTGCCGTCGTCGCTGGATGGCTTGGAGTGCTGTTGAATTCGCGCCGCAACCCGGGGTCGCTGGCTGCCGGAGTGATGCAGGGCGGGCTCTCACCCCGGCTCACACGCAGCACCCGTTTTGCCGCAATCGTCGTGGCAGCCCAATTCTCCCTCGCGCTCATTGTGGTGAATATGGCCGCGGTCACAGGCCGCAGTCTGGCACAGTTTCAGACTCGCGTCCTGGGCTACGCCGCGCGCGACCTGCTCGCCATGGAACTCTGGGTGGATAACGGTGTTGGACTTTCCGAGGTGGCGGAACGCCGCCGGCAGATCGACGTGCTCCAATCGGTTATCGACTTCACTCGAAGGTTGCCAAGTGTAATCGATGTTACTGCCGCCTACCCGCACCCCGGGAAGAAAGTCTTTCCGACATTCGCATTTGAAATTATCGGGAACCAGCCTTCGAGTGTATCCCGGCCGGCAATGGCCGCCAAATGGGACGTCGCCTCGAATTACTTTCAGGCAATGCACATTCCTCTGGTACGCGGTAGAGCGTTTGTGCCCACGGACGGGGTCTCATGGGACGTCGCGCTTGTGAATGAAACATTCGTGAGAACCTATTTGCGGGATAGCGAGCCGGTGGGCCGCCAGTTTTACTGGACAATAATCGGACCGGAAAAGCGGTTCCGCATCGTTGGCGTAGTTGGGGACTCCATCGACACCCTCCTCGACGACGCTGCATCGCCGGCTGTGTATCTCCCCGTCGGCTTCTCCCAAGGAATGGATCTCCTGATCCGGACCAATAGGCCTGGACCTGTCGGCGGGCAGGTTCAAAAGTTCATACGCCAACTCGATCGGCATATTTCTATCAACCGCACACTCACAATCGACCAGGAACTTCAAGCGCCGCTGTCGCAAGCAAAGACCCAGGTGCTGCTCTCGGCGATATTCGGGCTTACGTCACTTTTGCTGGCTGTTGGCGGTCTGTACAGTACGGTGCGATACGCCGGCGACAATCGCAGGCGGGAATACGCGATTCGCGTCGCACTCGGTGGTACCGAGCGCCAAATCACTCTGATGCGCCTTCGCAAGACCCTGGAAACCGTTGTGTACGGACTGCTCTGCGGCGTTTTAGCCTCGGCGGCGCTCGGCAGAGTCGCACAGTCCATGCTGTTCCGCGTCCCGGCAATCGATCCCCTAATGACGGCGGCAGCGTGCACGGTTCTGTTTGTGGCGGCGTTTGCGGCTTCGTATTCGTCTATCAGAGACACCATGCGGCTCGACCCTGGTGAACTCTTGCGCGCGAATTGAGTGCCGCCGATGGTAGACCGCCTACGCCACGCCCACTTGTGGTAAATGCGCCGGGCTTTGCGGAAACGGCGTAGCCTGTAAGGCCTCTTGCGCCCTCCCGCGGTTGCGCGTTCTCTGGCGCAATCCCAGGCGGTGCAGGATGCGGCCCGCGTGGTCGGGATCGTAGCGCACGCCGAACATCGCGAAAATCGCCTCGGCGAAACGCGCGGTGGTCCAGCGGTCGGCATCCAAGCCCGCGGCCCGCGGCCCCGCCCGATAGATTTCCGCCGCGGCTTTGAGTTGCTCCGCATTGAGGCGGCTGGGACGGCCAGGCGCCCGCCGTTTGCGGAGAGACTCAACGCCTCTACCGTTTAGGGTGCGATGCCACCGGGAGGCAGTGGTGCGGCTAACCCCGAATTTTCGGGCTACTTGGGACTGCGTGAGTCCCGTTTGCAGGTCCTGTGCGGCTAACAGGCGCCTGCTCTCCATTTCATCGCGAGTCAGAATGCCTTGTTCGGCTGTATACATATTCTGGCGCGGTTTGTCGGGTTACCAGAGCGATTCCAGAATATCAGAAAACATTTCATATGCAAATTGGTTTTTGCAGAAAATGTAAAATGGCAGATTGGTAGAATCCCGGCTGGAACTGCGCGCAGTCTCCAAGACCTATCGAAACGGAGGCCAACCCGTCGAGGTTCTGCATGAGGTTTCCCTGGCGGCTGCCGCCGGCACCGTCACTGCGCTTCTGGGCCGCAGCGGGTGCGGCAAGACTACGCTCCTGAACCTGGCGGGAGCTATGGATTTTCCGACGTCGGGCGAAGTCCTCATCGACGGGCGCGCCACCGCGTCACTCTCCGAACCCGAACTCACGGCGCTCCGCCGGAACCGAGTCGGCTTCGTGTTTCAGTCTTTCCAGTTGCTCCCCACACTGACGGTCCTCGAGAACGTCGAACTTCCGCTGCTGCTTTCCGGAACGCGCAATTCG
>Ga0105857_1000363_pt1 | contig 18084 bp, 9 predicted proteins | sample OrgsoiDNA_201061_FD_89682 | JGI IMG/M metagenome (GOLD analysis project Ga0105857, IMG submission 89682) | Permafrost soil microbial communities from the Arctic, to analyse light accelerated degradation of dissolved organic matter (DOM) -... | ecosystem: Environmental > Terrestrial > Soil >...
AGGAACCAAAATGTCTGAGCAACAACCGTCTGCTGAACAGCAACCAAAAGTGCAGGGCGCAGAACATGTGCCGGATCTTAACAACGAGCTGAAAGCCCGTCGTGAGAAGCTGGCCGCCTTGCGCGAAACCGGCAACGCTTTCCCTAACGATTTCCGTCGCGACAGTATTTCTGACGAAATTCATGCCAAATATGACAGCAAAGAGAACGAAGAGCTGGAAGATTTAGGCATCGAAGTGACCGTCGGTGGCCGCATGATGACCCGCCGTATCATGGGTAAAGCTTCTTTCGTCACCTTGCAGGACATGGGCGGGCGTATTCAGCTTTACGTTTCCCGTGACGATCTGGCCGAAGGCATTTACAACGAGCAGTTTAAGAAGTGGGATCTGGGAGACATTCTCGGCGCACGCGGCAAGTTGTTTAAAACCAAGACCGGCGAACTGTCGATCCACTGTTCTGAATTACGTCTGCTGACCAAAGCGCTGCGTCCGTTGCCGGACAAATTCCACGGTCTGGCCGATCAGGAAACCCGTTATCGCCAGCGTTATCTTGATCTGATCGCCAACGATGATTCGCGCAAGACATTCAAAATTCGTTCACAGATCATGGCCGGCATTCGCAGCTTCATGGTGGAAAACGGCTTCATGGAAGTCGAAACCCCAATGATGCAGGTGATCCCGGGCGGGGCTGCGGCGCGTCCGTTTATCACGCATCATAATGCGCTCGATATCGACATGTACCTGCGTATCGCGCCGGAACTGTATCTGAAGCGTTTGGTGGTGGGGGGCTTTGATCGCGTATTCGAGATCAACCGTAACTTCCGTAACGAAGGCGTTTCTCCGCGCCACAACCCAGAGTTCACGATGATGGAACTCTACATGGCGTATGCGGATTACAAAGACCTGATCGTACTGACCGAAACGCTGTTCCGCACGCTGACAGAAAATGTTCTGGGCAGCAGTGTGGTGCAGTATGGCGAGCAGACGTTTGATTTCGGTAAGCCATTTGCCAAGCTGACCATGCGTGAAGCGATCTGTAAATACCGTCCTGAAACCAACGTTACCGATCTCGATGACCTGGCGAAAGCGACGGCAATTGCACAATCCATCGGCATTAAAATCGAGAAGAGTTGGGGTCTGGGCCGTATCGTGACTGAGATCTTCGAAGAAACCGCCGAAGCGCAACTGATTCAACCGACCTTCATCACCGAGTACCCAGCAGAAGTGTCACCGCTGGCGCGCCGTAATGATGAAAACCCGGAAATCACTGACCGTTTCGAGTTCTTCATCGGTGGCCGCGAAATCGGCAACGGTTTCTCAGAGCTGAACGATGCGGAAGACCAGGCTCAGCGCTTTGCCGATCAGGTTTCTGCGAAAGACGCGGGCGACGACGAAGCGATGTTCTATGACGAAGACTACGTGACAGCGCTGGAACACGGCCTGCCGCCTACAGCCGGTCTTGGTATTGGTATCGACCGTATGGTTATGCTGTTCACCAACAGCCACACCATCCGCGACGTTATCCTGTTCCCGGCTATGCGTCCGCAGAAATAAATTCGCGTCTGCAAGAAACACAAAAGGGAGCTTCGGCTCCCTTTTTTATGTTTATCACCGTCAGTCACTGAGAGTGATTGAGACGTTGTGAGATAAAGTGTTCCCCTCATTGATAGTTAAATCAGAGACCTGGTGCAACGCTGAGTGAAATTAACTCAGGAGAGTCACCCATGTCTGATCCGCATTTTTCCTCCCTACATGTTACTGCCAGCGCCATTGACGCCGACAGTTGGTATCAGCCTGTCACCCTGACATTTATCAATGCAGGCAGCAGCAGCGTAGATCTTAACCAGGCGGTACTGAGCTTTTCCGCCTGTGGCGCGGCGGACAGCTTCGGTGTCATCAGTGGTTCATTGGCGGAGACTAAAGTGCCGGTTATCACCGTTGAAGATGGATGGCCGCTGAAAACGACCCGGATTGAGTTCGCTTACGGTGGGCCGATGTTACTTGCCGCCGGGCAAAGCGACACATTGACGTTTCATATGTCTGCCAGTCAGGTTCCTTTTGAGGTCACACAATGGTTGCTGCTGCTGGCCTCGGGTGAGCAGCCCAATGCCGATGATGATGATGGAGAGGCAGTTATTCCGGTGCCGAAACCAGAACCGACGCCTGAACCCCAGGCAGAAACGGCCAGCGTCAGTGTGCAGGTTAGCCCAATATCATCAGGAAGCTGGTATCAAAAAATCACGTTGAGCCTGACCAATATTACTTCTCAGGCGATTGATTTTACCCTGGCCGAGATTGAGTTTTTTGCCACCGGTCATCCTGACGAATACAGCCCGTTCGGCGGGTCGCTGGTGGGCAACAACTCCCCGGTCGCAAAGCGTGACGGTGGCTGGCCGCTGGAGAAAAATACCCTGACATTGCAGGCGGGTGGCAACCTGCAGCTTGATGCAGGAAAAACCGGCACCTTGACTTTTTCACTGAGCGCCACGCAGACGCCAGTGACGCTGGGTGAAGTGCGGGTGACATTGCGGAGTGACCCGGCACGCCAGGGGGAGCTGATCGTGGTTATGCCTTCGTCCGGGGTGGCCGGTATTGGCGATCCAACGCTGACGCTGATCACCGAGTCTGGTGAGCAGACGGCTCACTCGTTAAGCTGGAACAGCCGTAATAGCCTGAAAAATCTGGCCTATGGGCGTTATTGTATTCAGACTGACTCGCTGGAAAACGCCACGGCACGCTTGACCCCAGCCCAGTCTCAGCAGCAAATCACGCTCTCGGCGGTCAATTCTCCCTGCATCATTAATATCAATTATGAGTCACCGGTGTTTTTCGCCAGCGCGTTGCTCTCCCTGACACCCAATGCGAGTGTCAAAGAGGGCGAGATAGACATTGAGCTGACGCAAGCAGCCACCACGCAGACCGTAGCGCAACGTTTTGAGCCGGGAAAAACCACACAGGTTTCCCAACTTACCCATCAGGTCGTCTGTGACGCGCGGATAAAAACCACCCGTATCAATAATATTGAATTCAGTGCGGCGGCTGAACCCAAGACCTTCAAACCAAATAAAGACGCGGTCATGTCGGTCATTTTGGACTACCAGTTCAAACCGGTAAGCAGCGCGGGCATGATCTTCGCCACGCTACAGGCGACAGGTTTGCCTGCGGGGAGCCAGAAAATCAGCGTCTCACTGGTAAGCAAAGACCGGGCCACGCAGTACTATTTCACTCTTAATGGCGCCGGTGAGATGGCGATCCCTTATGCGCTGGCGGCAGGTGATTACTGGCTGAATGCCAAAAAACTCACGGTGGACGGGCGCCGTTATATTCCACTGACCGACACGCCGGTGACTGTCTCTGCGGTCTCCAAACGTCTGGTTCTGGTGTTTGATAAAGGCGTCGATTTACAGGTGCGCGGCTGGCCCGACTATCTGGCACACGGCGGTGTGACGGTAAATTCATCTTCAAGTGTCACGGCTTACAATAATGTTCCGGTCAGCGCCTTGTTCAAGTACGACGGATTTGATGGCGGAGGCGATCCGATTCCTGCTGCTGAAGTGGATTCCAACGGTGATGGTTATCTGGATCTCGTCTCATTACCGGTCCACCAGACCTGCAGTGTCGCGCGCCAGATTGAGCTGGCCAGCGGCCTTGCCGTTATGCCAGTGATGGTGGTTTATACCGCGAATGCCAGTGGTGGCAGTGCGGTCCCGGATTTAGCCGACAGCCAGCGGTTGCGTAACCATTTCGGCAGTTTCATCACCCAGTGCGTGGCGGCGCAAAGTTATAAAGATGAGGATCATCCGGTGCCGGTTACCTTCGTCCTTAACCCGGATTTCCTCGGCGCGATGCAGCAGGAGCCGTCGGGTTACCAGGCTTTGCGCAAAGCCAACAGCGTACAGGTCAACAGCCTGTTGCAAAAAGCAGTGAGCGATCTCAAACCGATATTGAATTACACCACGCCGGTATTGCCGCATTTTGACGACTCGCTTTACGGTTATTTGCAGGCAATAAACTACATTGTTCATACCTTCGCGCCTGATGTCGCTTTCGGATGGCAAACCAACGTCTGGGCAACCGGAGGCGCGGATTGGGTGTTGCGGGACAACGTTGACTCCCGCGATTATGCCGATCAGGTGATGACTTACCTGGATGAGTTGGGCGTTTATCAGGGCGCGTATGTGCCAGATTTCATCGTGTTTGATAAATTTGAACGTGACTGTTTCAGTCCGGATGCCCTGGCGCATTACGGTTGGAATGCCACCAGTTGGCTTAATTATCTGAAGCTGGTGAAGTACACCGCGAGCGGCCTGAATAAACCGGCGATGATTTGGCAAATTCCCGGTGGCCATATGCCGACCGAGTCGGAGGGCACCAGCATGTTATCCAGCGCGCACTTTGCTTCCGGGGGCAGTTTCTTTATGGGGGATACCCGCATCGGCAGCGATGTTAATAAGGTGTCGAAGGCGCTGCGGAATACCGCGGTCAATCCGTTGAATTACGGCGTGAAAACGGTCGGAGAGTTTTTACTCAAAGATCAGGGCTACGATTGGGGGCAGGCACAGGTGGATAACCTAACCGACTACAATATCTTCTCCATTTTATGGGGGGGAGGTTCGACGGTTAGCATCACCAGTATTCAGTCAAACGGTACTGACGGCGGCTGGCTGGCGCAGAAAATGCGCGAATATTATGCCGCACCTAACTACTTTGCCGACTGACCTCACCGGAAGGGATCAACTGACCGCTCAAAACACCGCCACTTGGCGGTGTTTACTGCTTGTCACTCAGATGGTTAAGGTTATAATGCCCCTCGCACATCGATGCGGGTGTAGTTCAATGGTAGAACGGCAGCTTCCCAAGCTGCATACGAGGGTTCGATTCCCTTCACCCGCTCCAAATAGTCCTCCAGCACCCTTCCATAAAGTCCCAAAACTCCAGTAAATACGCACCTTTACGCACTATTTCGCTCCAGCCTGGTCCTGTGTTATTTATTGAAGTGTATTGGTATTGCGAATACTGATATAGCGCGTCTCTTCGGCAAAGCTGGCCGAATGCCAGCTCAGCCCCAGAAACAAGCTTGTCAGTAATAGTTTCACTGTCCGTTTCATAAACTTGCTTACTTATCCAATGCAATGCGTGTGGGTCAATGGCCTGCGTTGGTCTGCTTGCAGCTTTCAAGCCAGCCTGCCGTATCAATCTTGCCGTTTGCCAAATAATTTTGCTGATTCTGCCAGTGTGCGGCCAGGAAAGGCTTAAGGCCTGTGAGTCGCTTGTTAATTGTCAGCATTTGCTCAAACACGGAGACTTCACGTTTAAGTCCCTCTTGCCCATATAGGGTCGCCGCATCGACCAGGCTGCTGGCGTAGTAACCCGTCAGTTGTTGGAGTCTGTCAGTTTGTTCACCCAACTTGGCTTTACGGTTGGCGCAATTGGCATCGCTTGCGTCTTTGTCCTTACACAGCAGTTCGTAGTTATGATTTAAGAAATCGAGGAAGCGGCCGTCATCCTGCAATTTGGTGCACAGGAAAGAGCCTAAATTAAGGCTGGCACGGATCGACTGATCGCGCTCTTCCTGCTGCTTCTGGTTGCTGGCGCGCAGTTGATTTTCTAAATCTTTTAACTTCTGTTTCAGCGCTGCATCGTCGACATTCGACGCGAGACTGCCCAGCGCTTTGGCCGTGTCTTTTGCTTCATCGGTTTTCTTTTCGTTATCTTGGTTTTCCGCACCCAGGGTTTCCCAGCTTTTTTCAAGGAGTTTAACTTTATTGGTTGAGGTGATGGTCGGCGCAACCAGCACCAGACGCAGGCCCGTTGTTTTACTGGTTAACGGGGTTGCCTGGTCGTAGTAGTTCACTTCCTTACGCGCGGCGCTGCGAATTTCTTCAGGACCCGAGAGGATACTACCACCACGAACAACGAAGCCCCCGGCCTGGCCGTGCAAGCGGTTTAACTTGTTGAGATAAAAGGGGGTGAACATCATCTCTGAAACATTACCCAGCATGTCATACAGGCCAAGAGGGTTAGACTTTAGCAGTCCAATAAGCTGTAATTTTCCGTTGGAAGACTGTGCACCTGAAAACCATTCATAGTTCTTCATATCATCCATGGGGTAACGCTGATCCCGGAACTCGGCGCTGTTAACTTTCAGGCCGCCACGGGCTGCAAACTCCCACTCAACCTCGGTTGGCAGGCGCAAAAAGCCAGGAGCGCCATCTTCTTTCGGCAGCTTATCCATGGCATTGGTGCGCAGCCACTGGTTGTATTTATCGGCGGCAGTCACCGCATCAAACCAACTCATTCCGGTGGCGGGTAAACTGAGCTTACGCGACGGGGTGGGGCAGGTGCCTTCCGTCAATGCCTGATATTGCAAGGTCGTAAGTTCATATTTCGCCATCAGGTAATAACGTCCCTTATCCTTTTTCGACTCCGTGAAGCTGCCGGCAATAAAAGCGGGATAGCTATGTTCGATGACGCCCCAGTCTCCACTATCCTGGCCCAGCGTAATGGGCAGGTCATCGAGAGGTCCCGTCAGGGGGATCTCGACCCGACGGAAAGCCATCGAGCCTTCGCAGGGCATAGGTAAGACGATATCTTCGTCATCCGGCTTGGGATCCCAGGTATTCGCAGCCCAGGGTTCCGCCAGCGCAGAGGTCACGTTGGCGAGCAGGCCGAGGACTAACCAGTACGGCAGTGTGGAAGGCGTTAAAGTCACAAACAATCTCCGCTAAATATGAGTTAACTGAAAAATGAGGTGGACAGGCTCACACCTCGCGCAGGCTCTGCGCAGGTTCAATATTAATGGCCCGATATGCCGCAATGCTGGCAACCAGTAGCGCTACGACCACCGTAATTGCCATGGCCAGCAGGCTATGGCCTAAGGTTATTTTGCAAAGCATCTGGTCAGTCGCCTGACTACCGGCTAATGCCCGGTTAAAAATCTGACTGCCGATAAGATAGATGCCGTAGCCACCCGCATAAGCCAGCAGGCTGAGCAGGCAACCTTGTAACATCACATACACCCCCACCGACGGGCCGGTGAAGCCCAGAAGACGCAGTAAGGCAATATGTTTGCGTTTGCGATCGACGTTGGCGATAAATGAACCGATGAGAGAGGCAATGCAGCCAATCAGTGCGGTGGCGGCAATGGTGTTAAAAATCACGCCCAGCACCCGATTGATGCTTTTCACGTTTTGAATATCCGCCAGCCGGCTGGTGGTTTCGATGCGTTGCGTCCGCAGGTCGCGCTCAAGGCTGGCAACGTGGTCGATGCTTTTGGCATACAATCTGGTGCGGGCATAGAGCGGTGGTTTGGCACTTATCGGCTGGCCGCTACTCACGCCAAGGGCCGAGATTGCGTAGCCGTCTCTGAAATGTTCAAGCAACAGGAGCAGGGAGGGTTGGGTAAATATGGCCGCCCGGTTGAAATACGTGGGCGGTAATATGCCGACAACGGTCAGACTCTTACGCCCCCATTCCTGGCGCTCTTCAAACTGACGACTCACGCGCAGGGTGAGGGCGTCACCGACTTTGACAGCAAGTTTTCGAGCGGCCTCCTGGGTTAAGACAACCTCATTTTCATGCGGGATCTTAATCTTCCCTAATAGCGGGTCACCGCTATCGGTCGGGATCACTTCGGCATTTTCGATGAAATGACTGCTGTCCACCTGCAGGTCAGCCAAAGTATTGAGCGAACGTGTCAGACCAATCGCAAAGCCCACGTCGGGGCGTTGGCGCAACTGTTCTATCCAGCCTTGATCATAACTGCCACTGCTCAGCATTCTGATTTCCAGATTACGGGGATCATTAGCCAGATCATTTTGCAACTGGCTGACAATGCCAAACCGTAAACCGAAGAGCAGCAATAGCGGGGCGATAACCGCGACCAGAGAGGAAGTAATACAAAAAGAGATAATGCGGTCGTACCACAGATCTTGCAGTGCCAGGCGACCCAGTAGCAGAGTGCGGTTAAAGGACAAAGTGGATCCCTCTCCGGGCTTGTGCACCAGACTGGTCAGATGCACCTGAGTCAGGACGGGCAACTAAACAAGGTAAGTTGAAACGTTGCACCAGCGGCCAGTCGTGACAGACAACCAGTGCCATCATGCCTTCCTGAACAACCAGGTCGATAAACAGGCTAAACAGCTGCTGCGCATTGTGGGGATCCAGTGCGGCGGTGGGTTCATCGGCCAGCACCAGCCCCGGACGGTGCAGAATGGCACGGGCAAACGCGGTTCTCTGTCTTTCACCAAATGATAACTGCGCCGGGTGTTTGCTCAACAGAGGGCCAAGCTTCAGGGCATCGATGACCCTGCTCAGCATGGCGTTATCCGGCACCATGCCAAGCAGCTGGCACGGAAGCCGTATATTGTCCTGTACGCTCAGAAAGGGAAGCAGGCCACCATTTTGCAGTACAAATCCCAGATGGCGCGAGCGAATGTCGGCTAACTCCGCTTGCTGGTTGGTATTGATAAGTTTGGCAACATCCAGCTTTTTCTCATCATGCAACTCGAAACGCCCGACGCTGGCAGGCCGCAGTAATAAGCCGATTGCTTCGAGTAGCGTACTTTTGCCACAGCCACTTTCACCGGTAACGGCGACGACCTGACCTGGCCGCAACGTCAGCTGCGGCAGGCAGACATGATGAGCCTGAGCGCCCTGACCCCGGACAACACACAAATCGTCAATGTGTAGCATCAGGGCATCATTTCCAGCGGGACAGGGTATACGCGATCGCGGGGATCGCTGCCTTTGGCGAGCTCCACCCAGCGGTCAACATCGGCATTATATTTCTGGTAATGGCGAAGCTTGGCCGACAGGGTGCGGATAAATTTCTCCTGGGACAAGCCATCCCAGCTTTTCCAGGTCTCTTCATCAAGATTCAGGACGTCGCTACGATAAGGCAGGTCAGCAAGATATTCCCCTAGCACACCGAGATCGTTGACTTTGGTGTTTTCCTGCTGCTTGAGCTGGTTAGGATCGGCACCCATGGTGGCGGCGACGGAGCGTAAGCGCTCAAACATTTTATCCGGCGAGATCATGCCTTCGTTAGCTGCTTGCAGGATCTGACTCACCACATCGCTCAGATCGCTCAGTTGCCCTTTGGTAAGCAGCACGCGAACTTCAGTGGTCGGGATGTTTTGCTTGATGAGGTCCCGGTCGCTGATCCAGGCCTTAAACACCAGCGGAGCCTGGGTGCCATTCTTCTTACCCAGCCAGGCCAGCTGCATGGCATGACCAATCAGTGCGGTATTTCCCAGCAATTTCTCCTCTGAAGTCGCTTTTTTTCCGCCATCTTTGGAATAGATTGCGCTGCCGATTGCCGGATCACCCATATAGGCAGATTTAACCTGCTCTGTGATGGCGCTCGCCAGCGTATCAACCTGCTGACCAAAGGTCTTCAGGTCACCGGCATCGACGGACTGGTAAAGGTTGGACTGCGTGCTGTCAAAGTGGGAGAGGTCTTGGTACTGACTTTCAGCCTTCGCATGGTCGTCTTTGCCTGAGGGTGTTTTCAGGTGCAGGGTATAAATAGCGATACCTTTGTTGCCGGCTTCCAGGCGCAGCTGTTTGGCATCAAGACCGGTGGATGAAAGTTTGTTGCTGCCATCGATGGCGCCTGCGTCGGTGATTAAGACGATGTAACGTGCGCCGAAAGGACTCCAGTCAATGTTATCGATAGCAGAAAGTACACCGGCATAAGCATCTTCATCGTACAAAGAGCTGGATACTTTGGCTTCTTTCAGGTCCGCGACTTTTTTCAGGAAATCCTCGCCATCTTTCACCTGATTGGGGTCGGCGAAGATTTTGGCGGTATATTCCAGGCCAGGCACGGCTTTGGTGTTTGAGCGAAATGAAACCAGACCAAATTTAACCTGTTCTTGCAGGTGTTCCTGTTTGATCTTGTCGTAAATTTTGTTGACCGCTTCTTTTGTTCGCTCGATGTAGGGACCCATCGAAATGGTCGAGTCGATAACGAAAACCACCGTGGCATTAAAGCCTTTAAGCTGGTTGATATCATCGCCTTGTTTGACGTTGGGATCAGCCTTGCTCACGGAGGCAACGTTGAGCAAACGGGTGTAGAACCCGCTTTCCGTCATCACCTCTTCACCGCTGAGGATAGGTAACAGGTAGAACTGCTTTTGCAGATCAACGAAGTATTCCGGTTCCTGAGCCACGACGCCATCGGCTCTACCGTCGCGTTTGAGATGGGCGCGCAAGGGGGCAACCAGCGAGACGGGATCAGGCGCGGAAAGAATATCATCCAGGCTTTTTTTATCTTTGAAAAACACCAGTCGATCACGGTTCGCAGGGTTGGTAAAGGACAGGGTTAGCTGCATTTTCCAGTCAACGGTACACGCCTGCGGTAACCAGCCAATGGTTTTGCCGTAGCTGTCAGGCCCGATCTTGAGCCAGCTTTGTCCCTTCACATCCGCTTTTTGATAAACATAAAAGCTGCTAAACGCCGGTTGCAATTCTCCCTTATCATCGCCAGCCGCTGTGCCTAGTTTGCAACCTGGCGTGGTCAGGACCCGTTGAAATAAAGTTTTTTTTCCTTCCTGCAGCAGGGGTTTGTCGCCCTCTGCCGCAAACGAATAGCTTGCGAGAAGCAGGCCACATAAAGGCAGGGCCAGTCGAAGAAAATGCGTTCTCATCATTTTCTTAGCTCCTCAAGACGTTGTTTTGCCTTTTGGTTGCCCGGCTCGGTTTGCAACACGGTGTCATACCAGTAAGCGGCGGTATCCGGATCTGCGGTTTTAAAACACTCGCTTGGCTTATGTTCTTGCGGGTCGTATTCACTGGCATAAGCGAGGGCGACCTTAACATCGCCCCCCTGAGCACGGTTGGCGTACAGGCGCTGAGCCACACCGCATTTCTTCGTGTCTTTGGCTGCCTGAATAATGATCAGCAATTTGTCACTGTCGAGCTTCTGTTGTACGCAGTTTTGTACAAAATCGAGCTCACTCTGGCTGGCCAGATTAGCAGGCGAGCACTCGCTGGCATCGGGTTTGGATCCGGGTGTCGCCGGGGCAGCCGCTGCAACTGCCGGGGCTCCCGGTTGTTTGTCCACGGTGGCCGGCTGAACGGAGACGCTGCCCCGGCCCAGAAACCACCATAGCGCGCCGGCGGCAATCAACAGTATCAGCAGGCCGGCAGCAATCATCGGAATAAGGCGTGTGTTGCGTTTGGACTGAGCAGCAGCAGGCGCCGGGATCGGTTCTGCGGGCGTTGGCACGGGTTCTGCTACCAGAACCGGCTCTGGCGTGGGGGCCAGTGAGCTCAACACGCTACTGCCGCTGTAATTGCCGGTTTGCCCACGGGCATCGGATGAGAACAATTCATCACGTACCAGCTGTAGTGTTGTGCTACGGGTTTCACCCGACGCCAGCCGGACCTGAATTTGTACCTGACTTGCGTTCGCCAGCAGGGGATCGAGTAGGGTCGCGCCAATTCGAAAACCGCTGCCATTGTTAAACGGATAGCCACCATCGATAGTAAACCAGTGCGGCGCAGTGCTCCATTGGGTGTCTGGTTGCAGATAGTTTTGCTCATTGTTGCAAAGACTGAAGGTCAGGTTTGACTGCACAGCCTGTTCGCCACGCAGGCGGATCATCAATTGCGCAGTACCTGGTTCGGCTGGTTGGCAGGGGAAGATTTTAGCTAGCATGGCAGGTTCTCTTGTTTCATTTGGCCGATGATTTGGCCAAGTTGCCGGTTATGTTCAAAGGAGATATCGCGGGTGGCACTGTGGCCCGCATTTTCCAGGATGATGGTCATTAATGCCGACAGCCAGTCACCCATATAGGCGACACCTGGCTGCGGGGCGACAGCGGCCAGCTGTGGCAGCTCATCGTTGGCAAGGGGGGCCTGACGGGCAAAGACTTTCTTCTTCTCACCCACATAGCTATTGGGGACTTGCTCTTCTGGCAAAGAGAGGTAGCCAAACCAGGCAATAAAGTCTCGTATCGCCAACTGGGCACGCAGTACCTGACGTGCCAGTAACTGCTCACGACGTGTACCCGCCTGCTCCTGTCCGGCTAGCGCACGTTTTAACATGCCCTCCAGATCCAGGCGCGTGCCTGCAGTAATCAGCTCTTCGAACAACTGATTGATGCTTTCGCTGTTCATCCCCAGTTGTTGCCAGTGAGTGGTTTGCTGCGGCAACTCTCTTAGGTGCGCCACCCAGGCTTTGAATGCCTGATGGGCGAATTCGTCATCCTGACCTATGCGTTCCGGCGCGGGGGAGGGTTCAACAACTGCGGGTTGCTCATCAACAGGCGCATTGCCGAATGGATTGTTGCCAAAGGGGTTATTGCCAAATGGATTGGCAGCAAAGGCATTTTGCGGACGCGGCTCAACGCCCGCCTGCGGCTCCTGATTCTGATTACGAATACTGAGATAAATATTGTGTAGTTCATGGGAAGGCAGATCCAGGCTGCTGATCATCTCACCCAGGCTATGCGGGCAGGCAGACAAGCCTTGCCACAGATCTTTGGCAATGGCTTGTTTTTTCACGATCTGGCCGTCACCGTCCTGTTCGTACCAGCGACCGAGGCGTTGATCACCCGTTTCGGTGCGACATTGCAGCAACTGATTACGCAGACGCTGCAATTTGAACTCCAGATGCGCAACGCCGCGCAACGCACCGGTCAGACGGGAAATCCCCCCATCGTTGAGCTTAAGCATCTCCTGCCACGCGTCTTTCGGCTCGGCAACGTGCTGACGTACGTTATTACCCGTGATAAAGACACGGCCCATGGTGTCGAGCACATCGCGATAGCGTTCAGCCAGAGACACTTCGGTAAGGCTCTCCTGACCGGGTTCATTTTCAAGTGTCAGGAAGGGGTTATCCATCCCAGGTTTACGTACCAGGAAGCAGTTATCAAACGGCTTGCCAGGCGACCATTCTTTTAGCCAGTCATACTGGGCAAAGTGTTCCAGCAGCGTCATATGCAGCATGCCTTCCCAGGCCTCTTTCAACTGACTTTCCGTTTTTTTCAGGTTGTCAGTGATGCGCATATCGCACATGGTAATCGCCCAGAACAAGCCTGCTTTGTTTTGCCCGCGCTCTTCTGCGGTTTTACCTTGCGTCTTCTCCACCCAGCGCGTGAGCACCGGACCCACATCGGAAACGTCGCTTTGTTTAAAGGAACTGGCGCACACCACCAGGGCATTCATCTCCTGGTTATCGGTGTAGCGCTCAAAAAGGTAGGCGACCTTGCCGCGCAGCAACAATTGCGATACCGGATTCTGGCCATCCTGAGCGGCATCTTTCAGGGCGAGGAGCTTGAGTCGACCGCGATAGCCAGGGAAATCGAGTAAGTCGACCTGCTCCATGACACTGTTGTTGGTGACTTCCGCCAGCGGGAAAATGAGCTCGGAGGTCAACGCAGCCAGTTCCGCTTGCGACAACGCGGCGCTGCCGGTTTGCTGATTTTCTTTCCAGAAACGGATTTCGACAGTACGATCCTGACTCGAACCGAGACGATTCAGACTGTCTACATTCATGATGCTGCCGCTGCTGTGATCGATAAGCGTTTCTAAAGGGGCAAACACCATTTTTGCATGGTGGAGTTTCGCCAACACATTGGCCAGCGAACGATAGGTCTCGGTTAGCTCAGGCTGTTCACCCCACAGCAAAGAGAAGAGGTCCGCGCGTTCGTGTGGGTTGAGCGCAGGTGCGATTTTGAGCACCTGTGGCCACCAGGCGTGCTCCAGCTTCGCCACTGATTTTTTGAATGACGCGTTGAGATAGTCCCACAGCGCCACTACGTCTTCACTGCTGACACCATTATTGGCGCTGGCCTGGCCTGCACGTTGCAGGAAAGGACGCAGGCGTTCTTCAATGCGGCTCTCGTCAATCTTGTCATTGAGTTGTTCATGGTTGAAGTCGTTGAACCAGGTGTTGGCGAGGATCTTTGCCAGATCAATTTCACTGAACAGGCGCAAAGGAATCGGGTAACCCACCGGGGCATCAGGCGCGTGTCGGGTAAAGCGGGTGACCAGGCCGGTGGCCTCTTTGCCTCCGCCAACCGGGTTGACCTCTTTAATAAAGTCCACCAACTGGGAGCCATATCGCGCTTCCAATTCACCATTGCTGCCCGCCGCTAATGCCGAAATAAGATAGGACTTACCCGCTTGCGAGATACCGAAGAAACCTACGGTCATCGGGGTGGCAGAGACCTCAGTGAGGCTGTTCGCCAGATTGCGGGTGCGCAGCAAACTCAGGTTGAGCTTGTCAGCTTCGTTATCCAGGCGGCGAGAGCTTGTTCGCGCGCTGTCAACCCAGCCGAGTGCATCCTGACATCCCTGAGCGATAGCAGCCCAACCTTGTTGCAGAGAATTTTGATCGTTGTTCATTATTTTTTCACACTCCCGCTATCGAGCCAGTGCCGACTGTCAATGAGTCCCGTATCGGGCATGGTATTGAGTTCCAGCTCTAAATCATTCTTGCTGAAAGATTTGTCGGTATTGCTGCTCACATCAGCAATGGTCAGGCGATCGCTGATATGCCCCAGCTTGCGGGCGGCCTTGCCTTTATCAATCGTCAGTCTGACTTTGAGGTACGGGGAACCGCTGTCTGTGGAGGTCGCGGCTGAGAATTTTTTACGCCCCGATTCGCTAAAACGCAGGGTGTATAAAGGCGCCGCAGACCAGCGTTCCGCATCCAGTTGGCGATAACCTAAGCGCAGGTCACCACGCATGACGATGCTTTGCGTCGTTGCCTCTCCCTCGGGATTCATTACTACCGGTAATTTAATCTGCCCGTTTTCCGATTCGATATGGCGGTAGACAACGTCGGCATCGTGGATCAGGTTATCCATATCGATAATGCCGATATGGCGAATGGTCGAATAAGGTTTCAACGCCGAGATACGGAAATGGAAGTTGGGGATGCTGTGGTTAGCGCACAGCTGCGACAGCATGGCGCCGACAGATGCGGTGCTTTTCGGATCGTCAATATGGCCGTTTTTATGGAACGGATACCAGGTACCTGTCTGGTAACGGTGCAGCGCCAAAATGCGTCCCGGAGGTAATGGCAGGTTGCGTCGGACGATGGCCTGGATACCCGGTAGTTGCGACGGGCGACCGGTCAGCAGCAGCATGTCGCAGTGGTAACAGGATAAAACCTCGCATAGCGCGGTGAGGACTTTATCGATGTTGAACTTACCCGAGCACAAATCATTGTGCATCTTCGCAAGCTGGAGATTGAGGCTGATATCAGCCAGTTTAAAGTCATTAGGGCCACCCGCTTTTTGTACTTCCCGGCGCACAAAGCCCTCAACTTCTTCACTGATACTGCCAGCCGGCAGTAACTCACTGACCCGCTGATTGATGAGCAGATGGGTTTGTTCATTCTGCGGGTCATATTGCTCATAACGGGTCAATATGTGCAGTGCCAGGGGCACAAACAGCTGTAAGCTCAGTTGCTGACGCAACACCGCTTCGGCAGCACTGATATTTTGCGAACCGCACAACTGGGACACCAGCGTTTCGACTGTACGCACACCCGCTTCACGCAGCGTCAGCTCGAAAGCGGGAAGTACGTAGGACTGAATCACATCGAGCAGAATATCATCGCCTGCGATTTTGAAACTGTCACGAAAACGCTGGTGGGGAATGATATGGACGTTAGCCCCCCCGCCGGATACCCCATTACGATCGAGTCGATAGTCGGTGATGACCAGGTCCGTTGTGCCCCCGCCGATATCAATGGACGCAATGGTAATGGTTTCCCTGTCCTTGCGATCCGGACGGCCCAGGGTATCGAAAAACACCTCCGGGTGACCGGCGAAGTTCTGGTTGATCTCAGTATAGAGATACACCAGTTGAGCACAGGAGGCCTCGTCCCATTCCACGCGGATTTTAGGCAGTGGGATCTTGATATTCCCCTTACTGTGGTCTTCGAGCTCATCGGCATAAGGATCATTCTCGCCGGTATGCCAGCGCAGAGATTTCCATACCAAACCAACGGCCTGACGCATTCTTTCATCAAAAATACAACGTTCAGCCATCGGCAGACCCGGCGGAACTGTCAGAATAATATGCCGAAGTTGACGAGGGAGGCCGGCATGGCCTTCGCGAATACGCTGTTCCGGGCTATTGATCTGGCTGATAGCCTGGGTCAATACCTCCGATAACATAAAGGTCATCAGGGAACTGCGCGAGTAGCGGGGTGTGAAGACCGGAATGCGATCCATCTCGTCTTCAATGGTGTGCAGCGCCTCGCCTTTTTCATCAATTAAATTGGCAAAGGGGGCGGCAGTCGCCAGGGGGTTGGTATCCTGTACATAGCTGCCGTTAAAGCGCCAACCCTGACCATAAAATTTCTCATCCCACAGGTAACGTTTTGGGCTGGATAAGCCCGTGGAGCCTTCGCTCCCCCGACGGCGCGAAGCCAAACGGCTGGCTTCACCGCCAATGCGAGCTATCGTTGGCCACTGGAAGGCATCATGGCGGCCGCTGCGCACCGAGTAGTGATCTTTGCCAAAAAATGCCTGTGAGAACTCGACCTTACTTTCAAAGGGGTCGGTATAGACATGTTCGGGAGCGCTAAGATCGCGCAGTTTTAGCACATAATTGTGCATTAACCCGGATCCAGACTGCCCGTGATCTTCAATTAAAATGCCGCAGGTACGGGAGTTACCCACATCGAGGATCAGATCCACCGGGATGGGTTTAATGGCGTTAACTTCCCGATTGGCGATCACCTTAAATTGCGGCATTTCAATGGATGGCTCTGTCTGGGTTTGCAGACCTTCCAGCGGAATAGCCATTAACGACAGCAGATTAAGATAGTGCGCCAGTGGGTACTGCTGGGCTATCTCATCCTCACGTTCGTCGATGTCCCGGCCTTTGCTGGCCTCTTTAAAGACTTCGATCAGCCAGTCTTTTACCCAGTCCTGGGTCAAATACCAGTTGAGTGCGTAGGTGGCGGTGGCCACTGCAAAGGTGGCGCCGGCGTTCACATCCTCATGATTAGGGCTGAGGTCGGCTGCCGATTGCTGTTTTGCCATAATGCGGGTATCGATAGCCAGCGTCATACGGTGACTATGACCATCCATATCGGGTTCCGGCAGTTTCACGATACGAAAACGTGCCCAGTTCAGTGGCCCTTCCTGGTAAATATTCGGCAGGCTAAAACGAAACACAGGGAGGGGCAGCCAGACACTGTCGAGCAATTTAAGACTCTGCTCGACAGGAACGTCGTATTGGCTTTTGGCCTTCTCAATATTGTCAGGCGTGGGCTGATAGAAATAGTAATCACGCTGCTCGTTGTTTATCAGACGTGTAAGTACGCCGTTCGCGAGTTTGACAAATTCACCCGCTGGCTGGCGTTTGAGGCTTAAGCCGAAATCCATAAACTGAATTCCAGAGTCACCGACCAGTGTGATCTGACGATCAAAAGAAACAATCTCAGGCAACATAATGTAATTCGTCCCTGTTTAAGTATTGGGTTGAAGCATACGAATGGGGAAGGTTTTATCCCCATCATTGTTGCCGACACAACCGGCGTGACCAGAAGCTTGCGATTTGCACGTTATTGTTGGGCCAATAAAGTTTGAGCCATCGCTGCATTTCATTTGTTCTGGATTCGTAATGTTGAGGGCGCCTTGCTGCACGCTCCCTTTGGATGCGGCGGTGCAGGTGACGCCATTGGACTGACGTACGCTGACGGTGCCATTGCCCCGGTCAAAGTTGTATTGCAACTGCAACGGACGGCCGGTGAGTTTGTCCTGAATACCGCCATTGACCCGCCATTGCCCGTTGAGAAACTGAGCGGGGCCATCAGGTAAGGCGGCGGGAAGCGTCAGCGGTTCGCCCTGAGCGGGTACCACTGGCGGCACGGTGTTGGGAACAACCGCGGGCTTCTGGGGTTCATTGTTTTGTGTCTCCGGCGTAGCTGGCGGAACAGCATCAGCCGCAGGTTCAGTCACAGGGATTTTGCTGTTGTTTACCGGATCCTTCACCTCACTGGCCGTATCCGTTGCCCCCACGGCGCGAGCAGCAGCAGGATCCCCTGCAGCCTCTGCGTGTGCGCTATCCAGTGCCTGACTTGCGCCGACTGAACCTGCTACCGGTAATGG
>Ga0105857_1000364_pt1 | contig 17995 bp, 50 predicted proteins | sample OrgsoiDNA_201061_FD_89682 | JGI IMG/M metagenome (GOLD analysis project Ga0105857, IMG submission 89682) | Permafrost soil microbial communities from the Arctic, to analyse light accelerated degradation of dissolved organic matter (DOM) -... | ecosystem: Environmental > Terrestrial > Soil >...
CGTTCATGTAACTGATTAAAAATAGTTGTTGCCAGTTCACACAACTGGCAATTAGGTGCTACAATTGCGTTGCCGTAAATACAAACCACAAAAGGCAATGATATGGGTATCCTAAAATATTGGCGTATTTTTGCAACAATTATTGTTATTGCTGCTGCGACGCTGGTAAGCAACATCGTAAGTGGTATTTCTGGCACGCTTTCTGGTGCTATCGCGGTAAATCAAATGAATGGTGGGAATGCCGGATATATTGCTGCACGAGCGGCAAATGGGCCATCATTCGCAATCGAACTCTTAGTCACACTGATGGTAGTGTTGCTAATGATCGCAATCTGGGCCCCTGCTGTTAAGCGGTGGGTCAATAACTCAAAGTAAAGGTATCATCTAGCATCATGAAAAAGCTTATCACGCTTGCGGCCGCACTCGCATTGCCATTCTTACTCGCCGCTTGTGGTCCCCCAAATCTTGAAGAAGTACACGAAATCAAGCCAAACGAAACCGCATTTTTGATTCAATTGGAAGGCAATGCTAACCAGCAGAAACTCCCAAGCGAAGAAATGTTGCAGAAGAATATGGTTGCAGCAAAGCGTATTTCCATTCCACACCGAGAGTTGGTAACTGGTCGTGGTATGGGTTCCTACGAATGGATCCCAACTGCACGTTTGATCGTTGTTGATCGTTCGCCAATTACCCGTGAATGGACATCTACTGATCGCAGCGCAACTAAGCGAGATCAGATGATTGGTGTTGAATCGTCCGAAAGTATTGGTTGGCATATGGGTGTTACTATCACGGCTTCCATTCCAGAAGATATGGCAGCAAAGTTTTTGTATAACTTTGGTGGCAAAACTCTTCAAGATGTGGCTGATAACAACATTCGTAACTTTGTGCAGTCACAACTCAGTACTGAGTTTGGTGAGAATCCACTTGACTACGATACGAAGCACAAGAAAGAAGTGTTTGCCTCCGCGGAAGCTGCTACTAAGAAGTTCTTTGGTGATCGCGGTGTAGAGATTGATAATCTTGGCTATACGGAAGGTATGGTATACGACAACAAGAATATACAAGATTCTATCGATGCAAACTTCCAGAAGGAAATGAGTATCACTGCTGCACAAAATGAAGCCAAAGCGCAAGATCAGCGCAATGGTATGAAAATTGCAATGGCAACGGCCGATCGACAAGCTGCTGAACAATTTGCTCAAGCGCAAGCTGCTGGTGAAGCTAAGTTCGATATGGAAACTCGTCGTATGTATGCCCAAGCTGCTCTGAATATCTCAGAGAAATGGCAAGGTGGTGTACCACAATCCATCACAACTATGGGTGGACAAGGTGGTGGAGTAAATCCGCTGGCTATGTTCAATGTTAACCCACAAGCCAGTAAGTAATTTAGAGAAGTAAATAATGATGGCTGCTAATAGCAGCCATCATTCATTCATAAAAATGCTAATCCACTTCATTCCCTTTTTCGTAATCGCTGCTGTCTTTGCATCATACTGGGGCGGTGTAAAGTATCGTCAACATTTATCCCATGTAAGACATACTGATTGTCAACACATTTTACTTAACGAAATAAATCACGACACTACGGTCACCGTAGCTGCCAATAGTGGCATTGTCCTGATACTCGAAGATATTCCAAGCACTGGGTATCAATGGTTCATGGTCAATGCAGCCAGTTCTATTCTCACGTTGATGAATGATGGGCAACACACTCCATTGGAAGGTTCTGATCCATTTGGTGGTGAATTATCTGTTGGTGGTGGTGGCACAATGCTGTGGCGCTTCTGGGCGAACAACATTGGTGTCGAGACTCTTAAGCTACGTTACCGTCGGCCCTGGGAGTCTTTTGATCAAACACACACCGACTATAACGTGACTATTGCAGTGGTACCTGAAGCAAAAGTAGCCAATAAAACTTTCAAGTTGAAAATTTGCTAACTGGCAATATATTGTGCTTGTATATGTTGCCATATTGTGTAGAATTGGTTTGTGGCAAGTAACACATAAACCAACTACTCCGAAACTCAGGCACCATGCAAGCACTCCAAGCAATTAACTTTTCGCAAGAAGTTTTCAAAACCATCGTTCAGTACGGCCCTATCAATTATGCGGCAATCGCAAGCCAACTCGAATCGACCTCTTCAGTAGTAAGTAAAACCGTGTATGAGCTGGTTAAACGCGGGTACGTTGCACGCACTGAAGACACCTTCGGTAACATCACGTTTACCGCGCTAGTTGAAGAACAAGATGTGACGTTCTACGTCAAACGTAAGCCAGCTGCTACGTTGTTTGCTGGTCGTGCGCTTAAAGCAAAGCAGACTACCAATGCAGTGGCAACAGTAGCCAAGGCGCAAATCACGCCAGAGAAGAAAGTCACACAACTTGAAGAAATTTTCAACTATATCGCAGACTTTGCCAAGCCCAGTCTGAACCCCACCGAAGTGCATGATGCATTTCCGGAATTTACATACAGTATGGTTTCCAGTGCTATGTGGAAGCTAGTCAATAAGCACAAGTATCTGATCAACAATGACGGTCAATACTCGCTGGCTATCAAGAAAGCAGATGCGGTGTTTAGTAACGGCGGTCGGCCTGTAGGTTCATACAAGAATGTGATTAATGTGAACGGTCAGGAAATCAAGATCAAAGCCACGGAAGCTATTCGTCTGTTCAAGCAACTGAACAAGCATTACGGTTAATACTTGAACGTTATTTCTGGCGCTATACTGACAGGCAGACAAACCTCTCGGAGCGCCAGATGTATACCATGGATGAAAGCACTTGGGTACGATGTGATCGAGTTCCCAATGAAGCTGGTTGGTATGAAGTGACTAGATTTTGCGAAGACGGAACTCGGTATAAAGTACAATGCAAGAAGCTTTATTGGTGTGTATCCGGTTGGTTTTATGATGAAGATTGTTGTGTACCTGCCGCAATGAATTCAGAAAACCAAGATTCCTGGCTGAGCAAAAATCGTCCATTCATGTGACTTCGCTACCTGAAATAAACGCAATACTCACCCTAGTTGCATTCTCATTTGGAATGGGGATGCTGTTTGCCTCATGGTTAGTGTGGCGTTCATCTAGGTATGTCCCACACTTCGCATTCAATGCAGGGTTGCTGTTCGTCATCTATGCAGTAATTTCAATAATAGCATTTATTGCATCCTGATTTACCCGCTTCACCAGTCAAAAATAATAATAATGAAAACGGCTGAACTACGATACTCCAACGTCTACGATTCACTTGAATATAGAGCCATCAAGAATTTCTATGGCAAGCGAACTGCTGAACGTAGCCAAGTGCCCTTGATTCATCATATACTTGAAGGGTGTAGCATTATGCTTGCTATTGGTGCAGACAGTGATGCGTGTAATGCATATATGCTACACCCCCTGTTTCAAGCTGATGCAGAACTCCATACAGTCGGTTACGACTATGCACGATATGCCACGAACGCAGTACCAGTCGCACTAGCGTTTGAGTATCGCATTTACGCAAATGCTTGGTTGTCAGATAAGGTGATCCGTCAAGGAGCCAGTCTGATGCAAATTGGAAAACCAACACCAGGTCCCAATCCGTTGATCAAGCAAATGTTGATTGCTGATAAGGTTCAAAACAAGAAAGACTTTGATTTGTATCACAAAGGCAAGCATGCACGTTCGGATGAATTGGAATGGTACTTCAATGAATGGTTGAATGTTCTAGATATCGACCAACAAAAATACAACGAATTGGTTGCCATTGCATCTGCGGTTACACCAGTTCTATAAAGTAAATTACAATAAGTCACTGGCAACTAATTCATGCACACGATAACAAGCGGAAACGAAGGCATCATCAGGTCTTTTAACACAGCGATCTCAGAGTTGAGAGAGGTTTTAGAAGAGTCAGGAGAATTCATGCTTGCCAAATCAGTTGAAACTATTAATCTTACAATTGCTAATCTACAGAGAACAGTAACCAATTTAACTGGTGATGGATATATAGCTAATGATCGCATCGAAGATGTGTTGGATGCCTATGGCATGGCCGAAATGACCTTGGATGACATTAAGAATATGGCTGCTCGATATTCTTACTCCTTTCCTGATGGTCAAATTAGGGCAATCCTGCATATCATTGGGCATTCCAGCACCATAGTCACAGTGCCACAAGGATGGATGGTGGTACCGGTTAGACTTAATCATGCAATGCGTACCGCAGCAGTAGAAGCAAGTGATGCAGATGACGGTATGGGTGACTTCTTCGATAGCGTCTACGAAGCAATGCTCGCAGCGAGTCCTAATCTGGGACAGCTGGTTGACAAACGATCAGCAGGCAAGATGGCTTTATTGGTAGGTGCCGAACCAGTGTATGATCTTACCGGAAACGGTCCCCAATCCAGTAACTCACGATTTCTCCCAATCGAATCAGTTACTTTTACCGCTAAGCAACTGGATTTCTTTGTTGATGCGGTGGTCGGGTTAGATCGTGTGAGTTGATGTTCAGAATACGATTATGGATACGTTGGTGGCAATGTGATCGAGCAATGGCAAAGTTGCTCCGAGATTATCCGTATGACAATGCAGAGACAGGTCTTGTTGAACTATATTACGTGCTTCACCGAAAAATGAATTTGATCGACGAATTGCTTGGTCGAGTGACAATAACAAAATACAAATACTGGGACTAATGCAATGTTCGATAACAAACTGTTCAGCGTCAATGGGCGCGGTGTTGGTACCTTGGCAAAAGCCCTCGAACTTTCATTGTATCAGGAATTCGGTGATGACAAAAGCTACGGTGGTGGAAATCACACATTTACGGGCTTTAAGTTTAGCCCAACGGCAGGTCTTATACTTACGACTACGTTTCACCCAGATCCATCCAAGTATAGTACCTTCAACACACCATTGAATTGTCAAGATACTGCAGAATTCATTCATCACTGGCTACATGGTGCAGATGCGAAATCAGTACCTTTGGGAAGTTGGGAAGATGATTGCGATCACGATGGTCATAACACAATCGGCTGGCGAGTTTATGTGGGCGATTGGGGACAAATTGATGACTGGCATGGATTCATTGCGGTCAAACGCGTCTACCTCTGGCATGGAAAATGAATATACCCTTTTACCTTATTGCAATTATTACATTCGCGGTGTTTTTCACATTAATGATGACACCAGTGATGTTCACCTCATGGGTCTGCAAGTACCACGAACGATTTAAGCTTGCAAAATTATGCTTTGATTGGTACTTTACCTATGAGCATCTGATTACCACCAAGACCGCAAGGATCATTGGTGCCGTTGGTATTGCTTTTGGTATATTGACTATGTTTGGAGCTAAAATTCAACAGTATTGCGGTGATACCACAGCAGTAATATTTGCTAGCTTGGGCCTAGTATTCATGACTGTCCTGGCTGCAACCACCGCACTTGTCATGGCGCAAGCTGAATTGATAACCAAGCGTCGCCAAGGCTCTTGATATGCAAATACAACTGCTAGTACTAAGTTAGGCTACCATCCTGCCAGAACGTCTAGTAGCCAGCGGTAACAATAAAAGGAGAGCGTAATAGTTCTCCTTTCTACCAACCACCGTATGATAAATTCCTGGTAAGGTACTAACTCTATTCGTCTTCTTATAGATACAGTACAACTAACCACCTCATATCATCACGGAACAATTATGTTCAAGAAGATCCTCCGCAAACTTACTAATCAACACGACGATAGAGTCGTAGATTACCTGACTTTACTGGTTAACAATAAACTAGCAGGACACAACCACTTCTGCTTCGCCAATAACTGTAAAGTCTGCAAGAAATCAAATAAACTCGAATGGCCACTAAACCAACAAGCAACCCTGGAACTGGCAGCACAAACATTCGGCGGCATGGACCTGTACGAAACTGAACTCAACTTCAATAAGGACGAACCCAATACCATCACCACATTCAGATTGGTCGCCTTCGCAAATCTACTAGCCGTACACCTACATGACACCATCCCGTCAGAAGAAATAGTACGTAAATCATATTCCAATCCACCAAATAACAACATAACGGATTTCCCCGAATACCAAGAAATGCTACAAAAAATCAAGAACTTAGAGGACGAAAACAAAGGCCTCCAGGTACTAATGGCATTGAATAAATCTAAATAGAAACCACACTTGGCAACAAGAAGACGTTATAGTCGAGCCTATCAAGGATGTTCCATTGGTGGCTATTCCCCTAAGAACCAATTCCTCACGAAGTATTCAATGAGGTTATTAACTCTGGAAATAGCACCGTGGACTCTGGCTGAGAGTGACGAAACCCAGAGAGAACTCTCGATACTCAATTAACAGGAAAAGAAACAGGATGAACAATATGATGAACCCAAAACGCTTTGACCCCGAAGTAACTGACGACGCTTTTGCCGCAATGGTCGAAGTCGATGCGGGCGAGTTTGTAAAGTACGAGACGTATGTTGAATTGGTTGCTCATGCTATCGATGGTGCCGCTAATAAGGAATTCCTGGAAAAGCAAGTACCCGAGCTTAAGAAAGCCCTGGTGCAGATTCTGATGTTGGCCGCTACCGGAGAACTTGCTGGTGATGGCAAGACTGCGTTTGCTGATATCGCTCACTTGGCCAGTAAGGCATTGTCAAAGTGAGCGCGCCCGACGACTTCAAGAAGAACTGCGATGATTTGCTTGATCGTCTGAAGTCGGGCAAACCACTTGAGATGAGTGAAGAAACTCGAGCATTGGCTAAAGAGGTAGTGGCATATCAAGCCACTCAGCAGAACCTGTCGCTTGACGAGATCAAGGCCTGGGCTACGGGGTTGATTGATAGTATGTATGGTAAAGACGTTGACTCTAACGGTGAATGAACTTACATTTGCACATTCTATCCGGAGACTGTATGAATAAGCATCATGACTTGTTGATTGCCTTTTCTCAAGCACCAGAAGACCAGATTGATTCTAGAATTACCGAAATGCTGGCTGATATGGCAAAGCAGGATGTGGTGACTTCTGATGAAATGTTATCGATATTGGATCAATGTGCATTTGCTTCATTAGCCAGTGCATTTGCTATGGTGGCCATGAATCGTTTCTTCATGATGTTATGTGAGGACGAAGGTATCACTACTGAGCAAGCTTACCTTGCAGCTGAACCACGCCGTACTTCTTGGGATGCGGTAAAGTAAGACTTAGACTAAACGTTTTAAACTGGCAAAAAATGCTTGTGTGATAAAATGGCAACACGTAGAATAGGCAGAAACGATGTTTCTGCCTTTTTACCATAAGAACAAAATGAACGGTGTAAAAATAGAATGGTATCGCTTTGTCGATACTTACGATATGTTTCATAAGAACGGATTTCGATCGGGTCACAATTTTATTATTTCGGTGGAAAAGGAAATAACAAAAGATTTGATTGTTCGTATGACCGACATTGCTCCAGACTTAAAGATTGTTGCCAAGCAGCCAGATTTCGATAACAACCGACTATTCGTTTCTGTGGAAAGTGATGCTGAAGCGGTGGCATTGAAGATAGGGCTCGTATGAGTTACATCATACCCAGTTGGAGTAAAATGATCTCAGGTGGAGTAAAATGATCTCAGGTGGATTTCCTATTGGCATGATACCTATGCTTACCGCTGTTCAGGGTCGTCAGACGGGTAAAACATCAATGATGCGTGACTTCTGGGCTTACACTTTGAAAGAAAAATGGAATACTTTACGAAGGCAGAAAAACGGCACCTGGAAGATCACCATTTCTAATGACATCGAAGAAAAGATCGAATGGTGTCGTAATGCTTTGGGTGATGGTGGTAACGGTAAGAAAAGCCTATGGCGTATCAACTGGATTGAATATAGGGCTCTCCAAGGCTATGAGGGAGAGTCGATTACACTTTGGCTTAAAGATGACGCGGCGGTGCTCTTTAAGCTTCGTTGGTGTGTAGGATGAGGTTGTATCAATACAAAGCAGCAGGTAGTAACTGGTATGTCATAGCAACGTTCAATGTTATTAAACACGGTGACTATAGCGTTCAGGATATGATCGAGGCTTGGTGCACTGACACGTACGACGCAACCACAAAAACCAAATGCTATGTTGGGATGGATGCTCCAGTTGAGAGCACTTGGGGTTTTGGTAGTGGTGACTATTATTTCAAAAACGAATCTGATGCATTTATGTTCGTACTTAGGTGGTCTGGTGAAAAGTAGCTATAAAGTTGATGTGACCAACTATTTTTCTGTTGGGTGTAAGAACAAGAGTAATCGTATGGTTATTCGTCAAACGATAGTAGACTGGTTGGAAGCCCACGTTGGTTCAGTGGTTAAACGATTTGCAGACGGTACGCCCAACGCAGGTGATGGTTGGCAGTTTATCAGTAAGACTGAAATAGCTTCAATTGAATATGCAGATAACATTGGTCAAACATACAAGGAAAAGCTCTATCTTGTATTTGATGATGACACCCAAGCAATGCATTTTAAACTGTCATGGAGTGAACGATTATGAATGAAGAACAGGTGAAGTATAAATTTTGGGTCCCTATTTTCGCTGAAGATTCTACGCGTCTTGCCCTGCAACGATGGTTGACTACTCATGTGGGTCCACTAGTCAGCAGCAACATGAAAACCCAGACCTATGAAGGTAATGGTTGGAGTATGACCGCAGTTGATGGTGATCAACAATACGTAACTATGGATTGGATGTTTGAACATGACGAACCAGATCCTAGAGTGTTCGTTTCCGCATATGACGTCACTATCACACACTCTTCACACGCACTACAGTTCAAACTAACGTGGGCGGATGCACGCGAAAGCTGATAAACAAAGGCGGGGCGTAGAATTGCGGTGTTATCATATAGTATCAAATGAAGAGGCCTATGATGATAGACATCACTGAAAATATTCTAGAAGCCCCCGCCCCCAATCAGGATCGACTGCAAGAGATACTTGATTGGTTAGAACAGTGCATTGGGCCGAAGTTATCAGATTCGATCGTAGTAGAGACGGGTACACAGCAACACAAGGGGATAGGATGGGAGTTGGGGTGTATGCGACCTCCCGGGAAATCCAAGCGGAATACGCTGACGTTCTATGTCAAATTTGACGACGAACGAGATGAATTAATGTTCAAATTGATATGGTCGAACTCGACATCACAGATTACCTAGATGAAAATGAAGGTAATATTAAAATAATAAAAGAGTGGTTGCAGGTAAATGTGGGTGGATTGGACTTAGATTGGTATCTCAAATTCGGCCAATCAGCACATGAGTCAGAAGGACGAGGTAAGGGTTGGCAAATATCATTTGCGATTGGTAAAACTTTTCGTGCTCATCGATATCCCCTTACATTACTCAGCTGGATATTAAAAATAGAAGATGATCTGGTTGCGGTACAATTCAAAATGATCTGGCCTGAATCACCAGTAATCACATCAACCGTCTCATCATAATCATGAAGTTTGATATTAAAGAAACATGGAACACTTTCTTTTCTGGTAGGGCCGGAAAAGAAAAATGTCTAGACCTATTGGAATGGTTAGATGAATATGTTGGTTGGAGGATGTCAGATTCTATTCACGTTTTGCCAATTATGGGTAGAGGATGGAGGATTGAATCTGGTATTGTTCAAAACCCAGATTCACAATATCCGTCATTCGGTGTATGGCTGGAGATCGACGATGATACTTGTGCTGTACAATACAAATTGGCATTTGAATAATGCAACGAATTAGAATTAATAATTTCCAGATGTTGCCAGAAATTATAGAATGGCTTGACGAGCATGTTGGTGACACTGTAGATATCACAAAGCGTTACGATGTGATACATGAAGCTATTGGTGAAGGTTGGTCGATAGTTAGAACGTTGATTAGTTATCCGGCATCAGACGCGGTATTGCGTGAAATTGGATTCAAAAATGTCAATGAAGTTAGCTCTGAATATCGTAATAATTTGTATCCAAAGGCTATTCATTATTATATCAATTTCGATGACGATACACAAGCAGTTCAATTTAAACTAAGCTATGATTAACGTTGATAAGTACCTTTTTACCGGCAAGTACAAGGATTTGGTGCTGGAAGAATATTATCGTATGATCGATTGGTTGGCTGAAAATATTTCTGAGCCTGCACAGGGTTACGAATACGCTTACAACAAAACTGCTCTTGGTCGTCATGGTCCTGGTTGGGAATTGAGATTGCATTGGATCGGTGAAAAAAGCCCAAAACCCACCGACGGCTTTGGAGTGTCGCGTCGTTCTGTTGAATGGTGTATATTTATTGACGATGACCAATATGCGGTAATGTTCAAATTGATGTGGCCATGACGTTTGACATATCTGAATATATAGATAATCAGTATACCATGGAGTCGTTGTTTAAGCTCCGTGATATTTTGATCAATGAAGTTGGAATACAACATGAATATAAATCCCAGTATCAGTTATCTGGTGATGGCTGGTGGATTAGTGCTCAGAGCCGCAATCGGGGTATTGGCGCTCAGAGCCGTAATCGGTTGGTTACTGACCCAATTAAATGGGAACTATATATACAGGATGATAACCTTGCATTGATGTTCAAATTAAAATGGCTATAGAAATAACAAAAATTATAAACAAGCATATGGTGGGTCGTCCAGTCGATTCCATGCCATTGTGCATTAGTTGGCTTTACGACGTAATCGGTAAGCAACGAAAACCAGAAGCCAAACTCGAGGGAGTTTGGTGTGGCCGCGGTTGGGTTGTATACGAGCGTGATACTAGATACATTCTAGAATGTATCGAGCCACAAAGTGAACAGCGATTTTCTCTTATTTGGTTATGACTCCCGTCGATGTGAAACGATGGACGCTGCGCGATTTTCCGATGATGCACAAGTATACGGAAGCAGTCATACTACAAGAAATAATAGACTGGCTATATGAATATATGGGTCCTGGCAAAAAGGGTCCATATCCTACCGACAACGGCCCTGACTATACCGTTGCTCACTATGGACCAGGCTGGTTCATGGAAGTTCGAGCATATCAGGGATATTGGTCGGATGGTACGTATCACCCTTGCTGTGCTCATTTTATACACTTCGACAGTGACGCACATGAAGTTATGTTCAGGTTGATATGGCGCTAGATATAACAAAGATGGGATTAGCTGGTATAGGTCTTGATGTAATAAAATGGCTATGCCAGAATGTAGGTGGCTTCCATAATCTCAAAAACACTTGGTTGTATGATCATGAAATGATGAAAGGCGATGGATGGAAAATTTACACCTATCACAAAACCACGTTCATCTCAATTGATGATCCGCTACTTGAAATGCAATTTAAACTCGTATGGCTTTAGAAATAGAAAAACTAACAAAGTGTGTTAGATCTCAAATGGGTGTCCCAACCGTAACTGGGATAATCATGAAGTTGCCAGACGATATACTATCTTGGTTAACGGGTCATATTGGACCAATTGAACGTGAACGTTCTGAACCATACAATAACGTGTGGAAGAATGTCGTTTATAAAGGTAATGGCTGGCGTACCTCAGCTCACGCCGAATTGTATTCAAGGTGCGGTTATTGGCTTTATATAGATGACGATGCATTGGCACTACAGTTCAAATTAACATGGCTTTAGACATCAGTACCCTTTCAGAAGTTCGAGTCATTGACAAAGCGCGAGGTTTGCATGTACTCGAAATCAATAATAGGGTCATCAAATGGTTACATGATAATGTTGGTGATATGACTAGTGTAAAGGAAACTTACTATCTGACCCTTTGCCATACTATTCACTATCGTGGTGATGGTTGGCAAATTGAACCACCTGACAGCACACGATTGGAGAAAGGCTATCGAGTTACCATAATCAATGATACGCTTGCTCTACAATTTAAATTAACATGGCTATAGACATAACGTACAAAATCCTTGGTGAAGTGTTTCGAGGATCGAAATTGAGTGATGACGACACTAGCATAATTAAATGGCTAGTCAAGAACGTTGGACCTACTACAGAGCAGCCAGATATGGAAGTAGTTCCTACTGGTACTGAACATCGTATCTATAATTGTGGCGTGGGTTGGGTGATTGACTATCAGAATATTAGGATTGATAATCCTTCCAAACGAGAAGAACATAATGTTGGACTATGTGCACCCTTGGGGCCGTGGCAACCAACTATTACTATTTCACAATACCGCTTGCATATAGCGGATGAAACATTAGCAGTACAATTTAAACTTCGGTGGATGTAATGAGTGACACAAAGACGGTAGTTGAGATCACGAAATATATTGTTCAAACTGATAATCAACTAAGTGCAATTCGAGATTGGCTATTAGAAAACGTTGGGCCTTCTGAGACGGCAGGTTCGCCAGTATGTCGTGAGGGTGAAGGATGGCGTATTGAATACAAGAGTGAGATGGTTGGGGTCGCCTATACCTATCACATCTTGGTTGAATTTGCAAGAGCAGACGAAGCGGTGATGTTCAAGTTAATGTGGCCATGAAAAAACAAACGCGATTCAACCTTACCAAAAAGATTGCAATACACGATCCGATAGTAGAAGAAATTTATCAATGGTTGAATCAGCAAGTTGGCTTAGAAACAGCGAAACCCAGATTGTCAAGTGGTTATGACTATGTGGGTTTAGGATGGAAGATATACATATCTCCACTAGCTCACGGTAGCTTTAAACCCCAATACTACCTAGTGTTTGATGATTCCAATCAAGCGCTAATGTTCAAATTACGATGGTCAGCGTTAATCTAAATATTCTCTCGCGAGATGTCCCCCTACATAAACGAATAGAACATCGAAACGAGATGCGTGCTTGGCTGGCCATGAATGTGGGGCCGCGCGGGGTTACACCTTATGGACAGGATCTACACAATTCTGGTGCCGGTTGGCATATACGATGCGATCATGAAGTAACACCAATCACTTGGTATGCTGATATTGACGACGAGCAATTGGCATTAATGTTCAAACTATGTTTTTCTTGATTATGATAGATCTCACACGTCACCTTAGCTGTGTCAACTTTTCCGAACGATTGTACAACGTCGTGAGCTGGCTCATTACCAATATTGGACCTATGAAGTTTGATAAGCTTGGGCACACGCAAGGTCACGGATGGCTACTAATTAGTAAGACTGACACCGAGTATTCATATTACGAGTACAAGTTATATTTTGATGAACCAAATGATGAACTTATGTTTAAGCTAGCCTGCTTATGACATCATCCGTTTATCGACTTACTGATATCAATCAAATTATCAACCCTAGTCCAATGCTTTCATGGCTTGATGCCAATGTTGGCCCCCTTACCTTCCAATACAAAACACTGCTGGATAACGATATTGCGGCTGAGGGTATCAATTGGCGCGTAGTGAAATTGTATCAACGTATTGGCGATGGTTCATATCAATATTCAATATTCATTGAATTTCAAAACTCCACCGATCTTATTCACTTCAAACTTGTATGGGGATAATTGATGTCACTAATATGTTTTATGATGGACTGTACAGCCCCAAATACGATACGATGCTTGCATGGTTGGAAGAGTGTTGTGGTCCTAGAATATTCGGAAAACGAGAGCCAAATGCAAGTGGCATAATTCCAGTGTGCCAAAGTAGCAATTGGCGGCTATTTGCTATATCATACCCCTTACGTAGAGCATACCCCGATATACAATTTCGATCATCTGGATGGGTCATTGAGTTTGATAACGATAGTGACCTTCTGATGTTTACGCTTAGATGGAAATGATAGACGCATGTACGCAATTGATGTTAGTGATAGGACTGATGGGCGAGCCGATGCATTTATTAAAATGCTTGATTGGTTGAACGAGGTAGTCGGCCCTCTTATATCGGAAGATCAGAGAACGGCAGAAATTAACGACAATGGTTCAAAACGTTTTTTCAAAATTGAAGGTACCGGTTGGTATTATGAGTACTGTTCAATACGTATTGGCGCCAATGATACTCGTGAATTTAAACTTCCAAAATTCTTCCATGACGCTGGTCAACGTGCAGGTGGTAGCACCCTATATACATCTAAAGTCATGTACATAGAAGACCCTATTCATGCTGTGGCATTCAAATTGACATGGTAAGAATAGATCTACATGGTATACGCACCCAGACTAGTCTTGAATGCTGGTTCGAGTGGCTAGATCATAATATTGCACCGCGAACGGTCACCAATCATGATCCTAACGAGTCATTACCTAGCGATGTTGTCGATCATCATTTTTACACCGGTGGTCCTGGGTGGCAATTTCATTATGTAATGACCACATTGGCACCAGCAGATTGTGATAGAAATCTTTATGAATGTGTTTTTGCTGCAGAGGAACGCGGACCAGCAGAATTACATTATGTTGCCATGTATTTTGAATTCGAAAATGATGCAGAAGCCGTTATGTTTAAACTAATAATGAACGAGATCTGACCATGCATGTCTTTAATGCATTCTTGCTTGGTGACGTAACAACTTTGTTTGATTGGCTTGAAAGTAACGTAGGTGACTTTGAATATGAAAGCCCCAAACACCCACCAGAGCCGCATTCATACTACTTTGAACGTCGTGGTGCTGGATGGCGATTTAAGTACATTACCACCTTGAATCATATGGACATTTACCCAGACGATTTTGCACATAAGCAATGGCATGTTGTGGGTGCCGAATCGTTTGATGTTCGCCATTATGCAGTAGTAGAACTTGATAGTGATGCCGATGCAGTTATGTTTAAACTTCGGTGGACCGGCCATGCATCTATTTAATGTAACTAAATGGGCTAGAGAGTACGATTGGTTTACGTTCGAGAATTGGCTAAACGATAATATTGGTCCTAGAACTGCTCTCACGATGCAAAGCAAGCGCCGCTTCATGACTTATATTGGCGACGGTTGGCAGATGAAAGTCGTTTATGGTACACGACCACAACGAGAACGATGGAATATAGTACAGGCTATTGTTAAAATAGGCGAAGAGTATGATGCGGCTGCTGTGATGTTTAAACTTCAATGGATGTGAAATGGCGACGTTTGAAAACTTCATTGATGGATGGGACATTGCAAAGGCCGAGATGGTCAAGGCATGGTTGATTCAAAACATTGGTCCGCAGCTTGAAAAAGTTAAAGGATATGAATCAGTTGGTGCTGGTTGGAGTTTGACTGCATCTTCTCCTGGGTTCGTGCATAATAACCATACCCTTGACTTCGTTGCTCCATTGTGGATACTATCTATCGAAGATGATGTATTAGCATTGCAATTCAAGCTAACCTGGCTGTAATTAGTTAGAAACAAGAAAGCCACCCGAAGGTGGCTTTTTTACAACTAGACGGGTTTATTGACCCTTGTATACAGCAGCTGGTGTGTTTGTGTCTACTGGAGTAGCTTTAACGTGCACCATTACGTATACCAGACCGACCACCAAAACAGCAGCAACGATCATAGCGATTTTCTTCATCATGATGAAATTCTTTTAGAAGTTTGAGGGCCAAAATTAGCTCTCCTTCTATTTAAGATGAAAATCGAGTAGGTAAAATCATTATTTTATATTGTAACCAAATGGCAACAATTGACATATCTGAGTTGGCGACATCAGATATACATAAGTACTACGATTTGCTAGATTGGCTTGAAACTGAAGTAGGTCAGCATGTAAAGAAGGGTAACAACCATGCTATTTGTATTTTTGAATCAAAAGACTATTCGATTCAAAGATCATTTGGTATTGGCTGGCATCTTGATTACATCGTTAACGAGGATATGACCCATCGTGTCCTAACGGTGTATGACGAATTGAAAGCATTGATGGTTAAATTGATTTTTTGCGGCGCATGACTACTACTTTACCTATAAAGATAACAAATTCGATAGCATTAATTCCGTTCACTATGCATTGTGATAGGAATAATCCTAATCGAGTAAACAAGTTTGGAAGAGAATTGCTTGAGGGTGGTTGGACTATTGTGCCGGCCCTTCGACACAATTTTCTGGTGTTAACTGATTGGTGTGCCGCCAATTTTGATCATGCTGACTTTGGTTACAATCTAGTAGTGCGAGCGTTCATCTTCAAGCATATAGCCGAGGCAGTCCAGTTCAAGCTTGCTTGCTTGGGGTCTTAGTGCTATCATATGAGCATGGCACACCAAATAGATAATTTCATGAGTGACTGGCTAACTGATTTCATTACAAATCAGGGTGGAGTTCCAATTCATGCGGATATGGTTGAGGCTGGTTGGGTATCAGTTGAAGTTGCTGGTGGTATTCGATGTATTGAAGCAGAGGTACTTGCGGTTAGATTGTTTGGAACTACTGGATTCATAATGTGTCGTATGACTCGACATTTTTGGTTTGATACTGATGCCGACGCATTGATGTTCACCTTAGCTTTTGGAAAGTAACATGACGGTTTCGATTACCGATTACTATTTGAGCAACGTAGGTGATCCGACTAAGGTGAGCACTGCTGGACTTAACGCGGCGGGCTATTCTTACTGTAAGCTTCCACGTGATTTTGACTTTAGGCGCGCCTATGTGACTGCGCTGAATCTAGTTGGTAGTAAGAACTTTCTTACCATGGATGCAAATATGTTCTGGTTTGACACCGCAGCCCTTGCGGTTCAATTCAGGTTGATGCTGTGATGCACAGAAAAGACCAATTATGTTTGTAGAACCAGCTATGCTGTGGGGACTCAGGAATATCGTCTTGAATGATTCAATTACTGAACAACGAGAACATTGGATCCAAGAGGCTGAGCGACATGGATATTTTCTGTGGGTGAATGAGTTTCCCGGCACTAGACTCGATTATCAACGTCTTCAGTTGACGTATGATGTCCTGATTCAGATGTTTGACTCCGATCAATACCTAGTCGAAGTTAGAGATGACATGCAGTACGTATTATTTGATTCAGCATCAAATGCGATCTTATTTCGCTTCGAGATGGCGGAGCAAACGGCGTAACGGCAGTGTACAAAAGTGATCTCACGCGTGCTAAACTAGGCTGTACGATATGAGGAACATATGAGCAAAGAACAGAGTAAAGCTGCCATTGTAGAAAGTTATGCAGAGCGAGGCGTGTTCACTGTAGCAAGACAGTGGATTATGCAAAGGGAATGCACATATAACGGAATAACAATAAGGGATTTCCTTAACGACAAGCTAGATATACACAGTTCTGTCGTTGAAATTAATGGTGAATTTTTTGCAACAGACGATTAAACAGCCAGAAAATCTGTATTCTTGGATGCAAGAAATGGTCGAACGCAAGCCAGCTTCATTATCAGTAGAAGCTCAAGCCGTTGGTTTGTCCATTGTGGAAATTCCGATAGAACAAGTTGTGGATAAGTGGACGGCAATATACAACTGGTGTTGTGAACACGGCGTCCCTCAACAAGATTTCCAAATGTATTGGCATGAACGAATCTTAACCGGATTTTTCAAGTCCGTACAGTTGGCACTCATGTACAAGTTGCGATGGGGATGATATGAACGTTCGAGAGTACTTTAGGACTGAAGTGTATAGTGTCAGTGAAAGTAATAAAGAACGAAAGCGATTGATGGAAAATGCGGGGTTTGTTCAATTACCGTGCCCGCAAAAGGTTAGAGTATCAAGCATCGCCAAATGGTGCGACGAAGTAATAGGACATGCGAATTTTGTTATTTGTCAGAACCTAATATTCTTCCAAGATGTCGATTGCGCCTTAAAATATAAAATCATGTTTGAACTCAATAGTAATTTGCAATAATGACGTTAACTGAATTTTGCGTTCGACAAGGTCCATCCAAAGCAGGAAAAATGGTGTTGCCTGATTTGCAAGTTCAATTTCCAATTGAAATTCAGATACCACCAGCATTGCATAGCGAAGCTGTATATGAGGCCGCAGCAGCTTGGGCAGATAATGCGTTCGGCAGTACATGCTTTGTTGAAGTAGCGTACCGGTTCTTCTTTACGACTGATAGTAACGCAATGCA
>Ga0105857_1000367_pt1 | contig 17909 bp, 11 predicted proteins | sample OrgsoiDNA_201061_FD_89682 | JGI IMG/M metagenome (GOLD analysis project Ga0105857, IMG submission 89682) | Permafrost soil microbial communities from the Arctic, to analyse light accelerated degradation of dissolved organic matter (DOM) -... | ecosystem: Environmental > Terrestrial > Soil >...
AATGGAGCTTTCGCAGGAAAGACCGCTTTGGGCGTGGCTCGCGAACGGCTGGACACGCTGCGCCTGGACCCCTTCCGCCCTGGTGAGATCGAGGCTTTGCATGAGGCGATCGCAAAAATGGAGGGAATGGCGATTCGGAGCGAAATCGACTCCGTGGCCGGCCGGGACGAGGCCGCGAGAAAGAAGCCAGCGCCAAGGTTGTGAGAGCGCCGCTAAGGGAATGACGGCGAATCCTCTCGGGATCGGCAAGGGCGACAAGCCAAAAAGTGAGGCGGTGGCCTTTGGGACACTCGCCTCGACTGCGGCCTGGAAGAGCCGGCAATCGCTTTGCGGCGCCCAAAGCATGGCCTGCGCAAGCGCGGCAGCCGCCATTGAATGAACAACCGAAAAAAGCCAAAACGAGCGGCGAACGCGGTCGCGAGAAAAAACACTGAATGCGCCGCGGCGCTTAATCCGAACGTGAATGCCTGGATGGTTGGGGCGGAAAAACCCGCCCATGGCCTTGTCTCAGGGTTTTGGTTTGTCGGTTGTGTTCGACAAATTGAGCCACCCCTCAATCAGAGAAAAGGGATAGCGCCCCTCTGTCGCGCGCGCGCCGGTCGCCTCCATCGGCTGGCGAGACCAATGCGGCGCGCGCGAAACCAAACTCCATTCAGAACCCGCTTCGCTCGGCAAGGGACATGCTGGTTTTTCGGCATTGGCGAGGATTGGCGAGGCCAAAAAGCTCACTGAGATGTTTTTGAGCGCTGAATCGTAATGCTGGGTGGGAACGGTGAGCGTTTTGACGGGCAAAATGCCAGTCGTCGCGCTCAAGGAGCCTCGCGGGTCCAAAAGGACGGTCATGCGTTGCGGCTCACCGCAAAGCGTGCGCGGCACGATCGATGAGGCGAAAACGCCATCGCCGTCCCCTGTCGCGGCGGCGGAGTGGAAAGAGAGAAAGTCCTCAGGTTTCGAGACGCCGGCGCCCGCATGAGCGAAAAAGCCCACAACGCCTTCATCAGGATCGGACGAATCCCCAATCTCCACAGGGAATTGAACGGACTCAAAGCCGCCGGTGTAGCGCGGGACGGGCTTTTTTGCGGCGATCGCCTGGGCCTGGATTTGATAGGCAGACCAGCCTTGGTCGATGGCAGGAGGCCCATAGAGCTCGAGGCCGACAGACGCTCGCGCAAGCGCTAGGGGGCGAGAGAAAAGGATGGCCTTGGCATCGTCCTGAGCCAAGCGCGGGCTGGTGAAGGAGGCCGTGGCGCGTTCGATGCAATCGAGGATTTTGGCGACATACTTGGGGCCCTCGAAAGAATGATCGAGCGAGCGCAACCCGACGCAAAACATTTCAAGGTTCGGGTCGAGTTGAAATTCGCTCAGCATGGGCGCGGGTTGCCAAAAGGCGGCCGTGGCGTTTTTCCAGCGCGTTGACGGCGCGCGAAATGAGCCGACAGGCAGCCCGTTTGCGGAGTAGACATCCAGCGCGTTGTCCAAGTGATTGGCCAAAACCCAGCCAAAAATAGGCGAGCTGATGGGCAACGAGTTGCTTTCCTGCTGCCCGTCGCTGGCGGAAAGCCATTTGAAGTCGACCCGCGCCGGCTGCGAAACGCGCGGCGCGAGCTCTGCGTAGATCGCGGAGCTTTTTGGGTCAGTCCACAACGGCATCGTGTTGGAGTAGAGGACTTGGGTCGTCGGGCCGCCAAAGTCCAGCGTTTGGCCGAAGCAATCGATCACGCGCGCGGCCTCGAGTTGAAAATACCCAGAGCGAATCCCGTTGAGGGCCGAAATGTCCACTCGCGCGGCGAGTCGCCGCTGGCTCTGGATCGCCGCGGCGGCTTTTGCGACGTCGAGGCCCGGGGCGGGCGGGTTGTTCAAGGGGTCCATGATGGGCAACTGGAGCGTTTGCCCGCGTCGCAAAAGCTGTTCATTGAAGCCTTGCAGGGACTGCGCGATCAAAGCAGGCGCCGCGTCGAGCGCGAGCGCTTCGTCGTCGCCAGCGAGGCCCCATTCGGCGATCCGTTTTTTAAGCGAGGCCGAGGGATTGGGCGACAGCGTGCAAGAGCCCGAGAAACTGAACGATTGGGCGGCATCAGGCGGATACGCTCCGGCCCGTCGCTTCAAGTCGGTGTCGTCCGGGCTCAGAGCGTAGCCGTCTTGGATGAACGAGGAGCCGTAGGCGGTCGGAAAATCAGCGAGCGCGCGCCCCGGCGCGTCGCTCGCGCTTGGAAAGGTCGGGTCCGGCAGCTGGACGCGACGGTCAGCCACAAACCGGGCTCGCCACTGGATGAAAAGCGGCAAGAAGGGCTGCGTCCACGCGGAGAGGGCTGTCGGAGAGGGCCATGAGCCTTCCCAGCTCAAGGGCGAGGAGGCGGCGTCCCGCGCGGCGGCGCTGTCCGCCCCAATGCCCAATAAGGCGTCAGAATCAGCATCGAGGCCGAGGCGATGCGCGCGGGAAGTCATCAAGGCCTGCGCCTTGGGGCTCGGCCCCAAAAGGCTCTCCGACTGGAAATGGGCGCGTTGTTCGCGCGCGATTGCGTCCGCGAGCTCCGCCTCTGCGGGTCCGGCCGCCTTGGCCGCGAGAAGATGGGCCAGAAAACCCGAGAAAAGAGGATCCAAGAAAAGGGACTCCGCCAATTGCGGCTCCAAAAAGCGCAGTGAAGGCGGCAACTGGACGAGCGGGAGGTCGGCCGCGCCAATGGACGCCGCGCCCGCGGCGAGCGAGGCGATCGTCTGCGAGCCTAGCCGGCAACCGAGCAGGCCATCAGCGCGCCATCGGCCGTCGCCGCCCCAGCGCGGAGACGCTTTGAGAAGGGCGTCCGAGAGCACAATGACGGGCTCGTTGGCTTGCCAAAAAGGATCCGCGGAGCCTTGTTTGAGCGCGTAGCGGTCCTTGGGCAGGGCAGCTTGCGCGGCGGCAAAAGAAGAATCTCGCAGAGCGCGGGCCTTTTTTTCAGCGGCGGCCGCGTCGGCGAGGCTGTCCATGGAGGCGTTGAAACAGGCAATCGAGCTGTTGGGGTCGCAGCCCTCGGGCGGCTCAATGACGAGGCCCGGATGCATGCAGGACATCAACATGCACCAGTCAGAGAAAACCTGCGTGCGCAAGGCTTGCGTCAGGCGCGTCGCGGCGTCCAGGTCAGCTTGGGCCGCGTTGAGGGCGTTGAGGGCGGCGCCGGCAGCCGGGAAAAACGCCCCGAGCTGCGCGAGCGAATTGCCCGCGGCGGTGGTCAAAAGGGGCGTGTCGATGGAGCCGGGCGTCGTTTTTGAGTTCGACAAGGGCTCGACAGCCCACACGGAGCCGCCTTTGAGCGACTGGAATTGGGCCTGGTGCGAGGTCTCGTCGATCTGCGAAAGGCCTTCGGATTGGTGCGCCGAGGTGAGCGAGCCAATCTGCAAGGCGTGAAGCAAGGTCTCGAAGCGCTCGTCGCCGGCAAATTCTGAGCGTGAGGCGGCATAGGCGGCGATCGCTTCGGCCGTGGTGTTGCCCACGGCCACAGCGGCTTTGCTCGGCGTCCGTTGGGGCACAAGGGCGCCTTGCGCGATCGACCAGGGAAGCGCGCTCAATTGCCCGTGGCAGACGCCGCGGCCTGGAAGGTCAGCGGGCAAAGCGATCGGCGCGCTCCACGACCAGAGCCGCGCCAGAGCGGCGGAAAAGGCCTTCGGGCTTTGCTTGTCTTTGTCGGGCAGCGAAGCGGGCAACGAAGCGATTGGATCGCGCGAAAGGTCGCTCCACCAGCCTTGGACGCAATAGGAGAGCGTGACGGGGCCTGCCGCGGCGATCGCGTCGAGGTCGTCGGCTCGGTCCCAAAAGCCAAAAATGTTTTTGCTTTGCGCGTAGGTGGCGGAAAATTCAGGCAGGCCGAATCCCACGGCGGTGTGGGTTTTTGCGCGCGGAGCCGCCAGGTCCTCGGACCATGAGGCGAGATCGAAGACGCGGCCTTGGCGCAAGGTCGGCAGGACTCCCTGCTCAAAGAGATCCAGGTCAAGCATCAGGGGGCTGGCGTCGTCGTGGCTGGGCTGGCCTTGCCCAGAGCCGGAGCTCGCGGCTGGCTTGCCCTCATTGGGCTGCATGCGGTCGCTCTCGACCACCCAGGCGCTTTGCGCAATCGGGCGGCCATCGGCGCCAGCCGCGGATCGGACGACCAGCCAACGGTTGGGGGCCTCTGGATACCGCGGGGCGCCTCCCTTGTCGTCGGTTCGGCCACGCGCGATGGAGTCGGGTAGCGCCCAATGAACATGGACGCCGGCGCGCAGCTCGCGCGAGGGGGCGACGCTGGAGAACGGGGCAGGATTGGCCTGCTCCGAGAGCGGCGGCCCCCCGACGGTGTCGTTTTTGAGGTGTGGGATGTTCTCAAAGAGAAATTCCATGCCCCCGAACTGGCTGGTCGCGCTATATCCAGGCACTGGCGCATGGCTGGGCTCGCTTCCGTCGTCCAATCGGGAGACCGCCAGGGCTTTGAGGTCGACAGGGATAAAAAGCGGCATGGACATGGAAATCTCCGTGAAGGCGAAAGCAAAGGCAAGGGGTGGGCCAAAGCGGAGGCTCATGGCCTCCGGAGGCCCTCAGGGCGCAGTCAGGTCAAACGCAACCACCTGGACGCCTTCGACCATCTGAAGGGCGAATTCGGCGGAGGTGAAAAGGCGGGGCGTGCCGTCAAGATTTTGGTTGGCGTGGGCTTGGGCCAATCCCGCGCCGAGTTTGCCTGCCAAGTCGCGCACGCGAAGAACTCCATGGTCGCCGCGATTCCCCGGCTGGCCGTTGCCGCCGCGGCAGACCGGCGTCACGGTCGGAGCGGAAGAGATGGTCTCGCCAGGAACGCCCGCGCCGCCCTTGGGGCCCGCGATGAAGCGCAGGAGTTTTTGTCCCTCGACCGGAGGCTCGGGCTCCAAGCCGAAGTGCAGGCTTTCTGCGGGCTCTAGCAGGTCGAAAGAGGCCATCTGGCCAATGAACAGGGCGATCATCACGCCATCAGCCAAGAGGTCCCAGCGAACGCGCGCGAGGGGGGCGCCGTTGGCGCCAAAAGCGCGCGCCTCCATCTTGGGCCAGCCTTTGACGACGCCCGAGCGCAGCAAAAACCCGCTGACGACGGCCGCGAAAGGCGCAACGCCACCGGAGGGCGAGTCGACCAATCCCGCTTGAAGCGCCGCTTGGGCAAAAACGGCGGGGAAGGCAGCCTGGGCGAAGGGAATTTCGGCGCTCAAAGAGGTTCCCGCGCTGAGCGCGCCGCTGGCGAAGGCCTGCAGCCACCGCGCGTCCAGACAGAAGGTGCGAAGGGATTCAGGAGGCAGCAGCCCGTCGCGCGGCAACAAGTGGTCAAGCGGAATGGTTCTGAGCAAAAAGGCGTCAGCAAGCCAGCCCGAGAGCCACGCTGGAGTGTCTGAGGGGCTTGGGGCCTGGGCGTGAAGGGGAGGCGCGACCGCGCGCGAGCGAAGTCGCTTCATTGCCCGGACTCCTCGCCGTGCGCGCGCCCGTCGGCCGCGAGGGCGCGGAGGGCGGCTTGCAGGGCCAGGGGAACGGTTTTTTGAAGGGCGTCGCGAGCGGACATGCGGGTCTCCTTGTGTTCGAGGGGCGCTTGTTCATCCAATTGGGCGCGCAAAGCCAGAGCGTCTGGCAAGAGGCCGTCCAGAAGCGTCGGCCCCCATTGCGCCAGTTGGGCCGCGGAGACTTGCTTGCGCTTCCAGGCTTGCATCGAGCTCGAAAGCAGCGGGTCTTGCAGGGCTGACAGCCGCCCAAGCTGCCAAGCGCACGGCAAGCTCATGTCCATTATCCCATGCGCGGGGTCGAGGCGGACGCAAGAATCAGCGCTTAAATCGAGCGTTGTTGTTTTTTGGGAAAGGGCCGGCGGCGCGTAAGGCAAGAGCGGGCCACGCAACAGGGACGCCGTCGAGACGCCCAGGCGCGTGTGGTGCGGCAGCAAGCAATAGCCCGCGGAGTAGGCTTGCGCGAGCCAAGCCGCCGCCGGGGTGCCGTCATTGGCGGGCGCCGCGTGGGCCAAAGGCGAAAGGCCGCGCGGATTGCTCTCGCTCGCCAAATTTTCAAGGTAGCCGGAGAACGTCTCCTTGGGCGTTTGCGAGGAGAATGACCATTCAGCGAGAACGGCGAGACGAATACGGCCAAAGCCCTTCCATTGGGTCGCGTCGAGCTCGTAGGTGTCGTCGGCGGGCAAAAAGGCAGAGAGCTTCTCCAGCGAGACCACGAAGGCGGTCCAGGAGCCAGCCGTGGCCGAGACCATCCGATTGGAGCACAAGGTCGCGTAGCGCCCTGGCGCTTCATCCGCAGACTCGGTGAGCGCCGCGCTCAGGCGAACCTCGCGCGTGTGCGCGAGCCAAGGAAGCTCGGAGGGCGAGGGGGCGAGAGCGGCAAAGTCGTCCATGGGGATGTCGATGAAGCGGCAAGGATCGTCCGGCGAGGAGCCCGGCTCCAAAATAAAGGGGTTGCGGCCGCCATAGCTCACGGTGTCTGCGGGCAAGGGGTTCGGGGTCGAGAAGGGCGTCGCGCCCTGGATCTGCAAGTCGCCGATCGCGCCAGCGGCCGATTTGGGGGCCGTGACACCGTCGCCGAAAAGCAAGAGCGCGAGCCAGGGCGTGCTCTTCGCGTCCTTGCCGCCGTCGATCGCGGACCGCTGCCAAGGAAGGCTGGATTCTGTGAGCGATGCGTGCGGCATCACGTCGTCATAGTCGCCGGATCCGTTTGCGGGCGGAAAAAAGGCGGACAGCGAAGCCGCGGGCAGAGAAAAACGTGGCCCGAGGACCGAGAATTTGCGCTGGAAGCGATAGAGCTCAGAAATGGAGGGCCCGGGATTGTCCTCCAAGGGCAAAACAGCAGCCTCCCGCTCATCGTCGGATGGGGGCTGGGGCAGCGTGGCCTGCACAGCCTGGTCGAGCGTGAGCAGGTAGTTGCCCGACTGCATCGCCGGCTCGTCGAACTGGCCGAAAACCACCGTCTTGGCGGAGATCGGGTCGTCGCGCAGCACACGCGGAGACGCAAGGGCGGGAGTGTTCAGGGGGCGGCTTGTCATTGGTCGTCTCCGGTGGGGGCGAGGGTGGGAAGGTCGAGCAGATAGCCGTCGGCGGCGAGGTCATTACCTGGGGCCTTGTCCAGCGAAGCCACATTGGAGCCGTCCTTTTGGGCCAGCGCGATGACTTGGTTCAGAAAATCGAGCGAGGCGTTGCCGACGGACGAGTCGAAAAGCTGCTGCGCCTGGTTTTGGTCGAAGCCGTTGGCCGGCGAGACAAAGCCCGAGCTTCCGTGAAACGAAAGCGGTTGCGGGTCCTTCGAGTAGCCCAGCACGGCCATCCGCACGGGGGGCAAAAGGTCCGGAGCGTTGATTTGCGGAGTGATTGTGGAGCCAATCAACGCGCCGGGAATGACCGTGCCGGTCTTGTTGAGCGTGTCGATGTTCGGGTTCAGAGCGGCGCCAGCGTCCCAGGTCGCGCGCGGAACGCTTTGCGTGGCCGCGGCCACAACCAAGGCCGACGAATAGTCGGCGCCTTGGTCATCGACCAGGCTAATCGCATGCGTGCTTTCGTAGGACACCGTCCCGCAAGGGCCCGCCTGGATGTTGGTCGGCAACGAGGCGCCGCGCGCCGGCTGCGCCGCGAGCCCCGCGCTCAGCGCGGTCGAGACAAACACGCTCTCCGTCGCGAGCTCAAAGCCGTGCGGGCTCAAAATCCATTGCGGATCCCACGCCGGGTCAACGCCGCCAGCCTCAGCCCATCGGCGCGGTGGCTTCTTTGAGGAAGAAGAGGTGAAATCCTTCGCCAAACCGCCTTTGGCCCGCACTCGGCACAGCGTTTCGGTGAGAATGGGCGCCGGATCTCCGGAGGAAAGCCGCGCGGGGGCCGGCGGAACTCCGGTGGGCAAAAGCGACGCTTTGAAGTCGCCCCAAGAAATAGGCTGCGTCTCCGAATGGTCGGTGTCGCCAAAAGAGATGGTGAAGGAGACAACATACAAGTCGACGTCGATCTCCCCATGCAGGGGCGGCCCCGCGAGCTTGACGCCAACGTCCAAAGAAACGCTGACCGTGACCGAAAAAAGCCACAAGTCGAGCGTATAGGAAACCCCCAGCGAGACGTCAAGTCCCGCTTCGTAGTGAAATGGGCGCCATCCCAAGAAAAAATCGGCGCTTTCACTGAACCAGGCTCGCACCCCGTCGCTCTCCCAAACGGCGCTCATCGCCCCGCCAGCCATCAAGGCGCCCGGAGTCAAAGCGAAATAAAAGGATCCATCGATGTTCAGGCAATCGTTGACCGGCCAGTGGGCGGACACACGCGCGGGCGTCGGATAATAGGACGGGACTTTGAAGCTCGGGTGATAACCGCCCAGGCTGAACACAAATTCGCCCGCGCTCGCCTGGCCCGCCCCTTGGTCCTTGAACCACGCGCAAAACGCAAAGCCGCCCTGCAGTTGGCACTTGGGGTCGATCACATAGGATTGGGGCGTGAGGGCGCCCTCAACCAACAGAACGCCGGCGCCCGGATCCAGGGTCGCCTCCACAGCCAGCTCCGCGTAGGCGATGGGCTCGGGCGAGCCCTTCGGCAGCGTCATCGCCGTGAGGCCCAGCAATGAGAACTGCGTCTTTTGGCCAAAGCAGGCGGTGAACAGCGCAAACGACTCGAGAATGCCGAAGGTGCTGAACCGGATTCCCATGCCGAACCACTTGCTGCCGTAATCAACAGGAATGGAGGGCTCCAAGATCGCCAGATTGGCCGCCGGCGTCGACGAGCCCGAGAAGGGATTGGCGCTCGGGGAGGCGGCGATGGCCGCGGCGACCAAGGGGAACGTCGGCAGGTCGGCGAGCGAGGGCAACTTCAGGGAGCGGTGCAGGCCCATCGCGCCGGCCAGGCCCGTCACAAAGCACCACGGCGCGCCGCCGATGGGTTCGTCAAGCATGCCAAAGACGAAGAACGAGGCGTCGCCGTCGCTGGTTTTGCTGTAGGCGCCTTCGGCGGCGAGCTCAAAATCCGCGGCCAACAAGGTCGCGGAGCCGATGTATTCGGTGTTTTTCTGCGCATCAACGGTCTTGATGAACTCGCCGGAGAACGCGATCGCGCCGTCATTCAAGCTCACAGCGACACCGTCGAGGCTAACCTTGAAGTCCGCGTCCGCTTTGAAATCGTGCCAGAGCTTCAAGCCGATGAAGTCCAGCGTGAGGCCAGACACGGAAAACCCCGCGTCCACGCCCAAAGAGACCATCGGTCCGTTGTCGCCGGGGCCAAAACCCACGCCCAACCGATTGATCGAAACCGGGCCGAGCGAGCGGTTGACCGGCATCCAAACAAAAACGCCTTGGCCGCTGTCGCCCAGCGGCGCATTTTGCGCGTTGCTTTTTGAGCGTTGAATCCCGCGGCCGCCGCGGCGCTGCGGCTCGGCGTCGAGAATTTCCCAAACGGCGGCCTCGGCCGGCGCGCCGCTGTTGAGCGCGAAGGGGCCTCCGGCCAGGCCCGCCGGAGTGATTTGGGGCAACAAGGAGACGCCGGCCAAAACGCTCGTGTCCGGAGCCGAGGGCCCTCCCGCCGGGATCAAAGAGAAAAGATCCTGGATCGAAGGGCCGCCCGTGGCGCCCACTGCGGCGTTGGCGTAGACAATTTGGGCGCCGGGAAGCCCAAAATTCTCGTTGGCCGGAGCCGCGCTTGACGCCAGCGGCGTCTGCGAATACGTCAGGCCAAGATCCATTCCGAGAATTGCGATCGCGGGCGCAGGACCCGCCGCCAGAGCGGGGGATTTAGCGCTCCAACGCGCCAGCCCCAAAGAAAGATTGCCCGCCCCGCCGAGCTCCACCATCAAGCCGCTGCCTTTCGCGCTGTCGTGAAAAACCGTGAAGCTTCGCAGAATGGGGTTGGGAACCAACGGCGGGAGCGGCTCAAAGCCAAACCAGGCGCCGGCGGCGTCAAAAAGCTTCATGCCCGAAGCCGAGGCCGAAGACCACACGCCCTTGAAGCTGCCGTCGGAGTAGTCGATCTCGAGAACTTCGCCAGAGACGCCGGCCGCGTCCGGCAGCGCGAGCTTGCCGGTGAAGCTGCAGCTGAACGCGCCCTGCCCATTCCCCTTGGGAGGATTCCAAACCAGGAGGGCGAAAACGCTGATCCCGACTTGGTTGCCGCAAAAGGGGACGGCGCCAATGAACTGAACGGAAAAAGATCCGCTTTTTTTCGCGTTGTTGAGCGTCCCGCTGAGGCTCAATTGCTGAACCGCGACCGAATGGACGTCGGCGGGCAGAGGCGCGCCGGCGTTGAACGCGCTCGAAAAAGCATCGAAAAAGCCGGCGCCGGCGCCCGCCGCGGGGTCGGCCTGGTCCAGACAGGCGTTCAGTTGCCATTCCGCGCCGTCATAGAAGACATTGACGGCCAACCGCTCGCCGGCAATCTCCAGCGAAGCGTCCAGAGCCGCGCTCCAGCTCTTTGCGACTCCGTCGTAAGAGATCAAAAGTCCGATTTGATCCAATGACAAGGGACCCACCAAATGGAAAGGCTGCCCGTCCACGCGGCCGAGCGCGACGCTCAGCTGAAACTGCCGAGCGGACAGGTTGCCCTGGATGCTCGCGCTGGTCAGGGCAAGCCCATCCAGCGGGCCAAGATCGTCCGTTTTGAAAAAGCGGCGAAAAATCGACGCCAGGTCCACAGACATGACGGCATTCGCAAAAAACATGACCGGCATTCCGCCGCCCTGGTCCAGCAAGTCAGGGTCCCACTGAATCATCAGCTCGGTCTTCACGGCCGGCGCGCCGTCTTTTTGGCTGCCGGCGTCGCCGAAGTCGAATTCCCCGAACAGGGCGAACTCCGCGGTGGGCGAACCCGCCGGGTCGACGACAAAAATTTCAGCGTCGATGAAATCCGCTTCAATTTGGCCGGGGACCACGGGAAAGTGATCGGCTAGCTGAGCGACAAATGTGGAGCTGATCCAGGACAGAGAGCCATTGTCGGCAATCAACGAACAATATTCAGCCCGTTTGACTTGGGCGAGTTTTTGTCCTTGGAGAACAGAGATAGGAAAGCTCTTTGAAAACGCAATATTTGGCGCGAAATCGGCGAGTCCGTCGAGCGTCTGGGCGTCCAAGCCGGAGGACAAATCCGCCGCGAAAACGACCTGAAGGGGGTCCACAAAGGGGTTGGCGAGACGCTCCGCGGTCATCGGCGCCTGCCAAAACCACAAACCGGGCGCCCCTTTCGCGTGCGGCGTCCGAATGTTGAAGCCAATCAGCGCTTGATTTGCCTGCGTGGTCGAGGCGCTCATTTGAAGGCCGGCGAAGGCAAACGACAAAAAGCGCTCTTGCGACAAATCGAGCTTGGCGAAAGACGTTTGAATTTTGAGATTATCCGCTTGGGCGGTGATGCGAACGCCCGAGACGATCTTGTTGTCCTCGCTCAAAAACTCCACGAGAGCGGGCAAGGACGCGCTGGAGCCCGCCGGCGCGGACAGCGCGATGTTGCCGCGCACAGAAAGGGCATCCGCGTCGGGCGTTGCGCTGGTGACCGACAGAGAAGCGCTGGCAAGGCATTGCTTCCACAGCGCGTCGGCCGACACCCATCCGAGCGCGCCGGCCGGCATTTCAAAAAGGCCGCCTTTGCAGTTGAGCAATTGGGCTCGAAGGTCTTGAACGTTCATTCCGCGGCTCCGGCAGGGGTGAGGGTTTCGGCGGAAAAAAACGTCGAACTCGAATAAGACTGGGAAGCTTTGACACCGGACCAAAGGACCGCGAAGCCGCCCGCGTCAATTTCAATAGACCAAGAGGTCCCGACGATGCCGACCGTTTTGTAGCGAGCGGCCAGTAATTTTTGAAGAGTTTCCGCCCCGACAGACGAATCGTCGTCGCTCATGTCGACCGCGTCGGCGGCCACCACATGCCCTTTGGCAAGAATGGTGCAAACGGCTTGTTGGCCCACGCCCTCGGTCTCAAAGTAGCCCTTGTGCGCCCCATCCGACTTATACATCATCACGTCGTGCTTGTTGTTTTTGTCGACCAACGTGCCGAGTTTGAGGGCTTTGAACTGCTCTATTTTCGCCTCAGAAGGCATGCCGGTGCCATTGGACCCGAAGGTCGCGGCGTCCGCGCTGATCATCACCATATTGGGGTTGATGGCATCCAGCCAGTCCGGGCAAGACGACGTCTCGCTCCCGTGATGCCCGGCTTTGAGCAAGCAAAGCTTTTTTGCGGCGACGTGCGCCAACGGAGAGGGCTTGATCGCGGCGCATTGCGTGAGTATCCACTTTTCCGTGGCCCGGGTCCCGTCGCCCATAAAATACAATTTGTGCCCCAAATACGAAACCAGGATCGCGACGCTGGCCGCGTTTTTGTCGTGGTATTTCATGCCTTTCGCATTGGCCGCCAAAAACCAAAGCTCGCATTTGTCCCCCATGTCGACGGCTTTTTTGGCCGAGTAGGCCCCCGCAGAGAAAGCCGCCTGCAAAGCCTTTGGCTCCAAAGAGCCCACGCTGTCGGGGTTGTTCGCCGTTAGCTTGTCCAGAACGGCTGTCGTGGCGGCTCCGCCATTGATGTATTCGCTCATGGCGCCGCCGTGCAAAATGCTCTTGAATGAAATGCCGCTGGCCGCCAAAGTGCCGATCAAGTTGTAGTGATCTCGGTCTGCGTGCGTGAGCACCAAAACGTCGAAAATAGGCGCTTTTTTAATGCCCTTGAAAAAGTCCTTGATCGCGGCAATGACGGGGCCGCCCGTTTTGATCAACGCTTCGTCAGCCTGGATGGTCCCGCAGTCGATCAGCATCGTTTGCCCGTTGGGGAACAAGATGAGCGTGCTATCCCCTTGCCCGACGTCCATGTATTGAACATAAAGTGTCATGCGATCAGTCTCCGCGTGATGAGCCAGCAGTGCTCCCCCCCGAATTGACGGAGAAAAAAGGCGTGCTCAAAGTGGTTCTGCGACAAGGAGGCGCCGTCGTTTTTCGGCGAAATGGAGGGCAACGGACAATTCGACAATATATTTTACGCCTCAAAAGCCCCAAAAAGCCGAGGCAGTTGAAATATTTCGTTCTGTGGATTCCCCGCAACACCGCGGCTGAGAGCCGCCACAGGACGGCAAAAGGACCCGTCGCGACGGTCAGGTCGCCGATTCGGCCACGGCCTGCGGAGGCGGCCGCAAATTTGCGTGAACTGAAAATTTCAGCAAAGCGCTAAACATCAAATCGTCGCGGCTTTTGAACGACATGGACCAAGGCCCGTTGGGCCCGTCGCCCGAGCGCGCGGCGTCAATTTCAGGCATGGGACGCCAGTTCGGGAATTCAAGGACAATCGGCGAGACGCCCGGCCACGCGACCGAGAACTCCACGTCGTAAGGCATGTCCTGCATCGACTGGCTGATCGTGAATTGGGCATCAATCAAAACGTCCGGCAAAATGCCTTTCCAAAACGTGGCCGTGGCTTTCACGTCCGCATGAAACTTATAGCCGAAACGCTGTCCAGGATAAGTGGGGGGCCTGCCGGGATCGGTGTGGGTTGTCGTGGAAATGGTCGTGTTTTCAACGACGCCGGGCGGGGAGAAACTCCAATGGCAGGCGCCAGGGCCGTCAGCGGGCCACTCAATGGTCGCCTCGATGTCGCAAAAGGCCGTTCCGTAGACGCCTGTGGGCCAAGGCGGCGGCGAATCGGCGCCTGAATTGCTCAAATTGGAGGCGAACACCGTGAGAGAGCCCGGCAAAAGAACCTCTTTGCGCAACACAAAATCGCTTTCTTGCGTCGAAAAGTCTCCTTGAGAGAGCTTCAAGACAGTGTCGGGCGAAGCGCCGTCCGAGAATTTCACAATCATCTCATCGGCGAATTGAATGTCCCAGTTGCCGAGCAACGGCTGTCCAAAAACAGGGTGCTTTGGCGGTGAAAAATTGCCGCTGGGGGGCGGGCATGGATTGCGCGCCAAAGAAAATGAGGCGCTGGCGTTTTTTGAGGCGTCGTCGAAAAAGCCCGTCGCCATGGCCAGCAAGGGAATCGGCTCAACCGTGACGGGCAAATCCGAGCGTAAATTGGCGATCGCGACGCTCAATTGAGCGTGCTCGCCATGCCCCAAAAGCGGCTCGTCCGATTCCTCCGGCCGCAGAAGGATGGTCAGGCTGTTTGAGCCCTGGACAAAAGAGGGGGTCCACGCCCGTTTGCAGCCCTCGACGCGAAGATCTCCTTGCCCAATTTGTTTTGCCGCCTCGACCGTGGCGATCGCCGAAGGGTCGCCATTGTCGGTGGTGTAAAGGACGATGGCGATCGCGGCCCCGTCTCGCCAGGGGATGTCTGCGAGGCGTTGCGTGTTGGAGAGGACGAGTTTGAGAGTGTTCGATAGCTTGCTCGCCGGATCAAAAGGATAAACAACCAGCGGCGAAACCAGCTCGATGTCGATGGGCGAATTGTCGTTCAAAGAGTCCATTTTGCATCCGGTCAGGTCAAAAAATGAGGCATGCAAAGAGCGTCAAGAGGGATCAAAGCGTTCAAAAAGCCAACAACCCCGTTCTCGCGAGGCGCCCCCGAGCAACCTCGCCCGTCGGAATCGAACGCCCGTTCGCGGCTCCAAAGAAGAGGGGCGCCCATTTCCGCAAGGACAAGTTCCTGACTGATGGCGAATAATGCATTGTCCTCCAAACAGGTCGTTCGCACAACAAAAATCACATGTTTGGGGCCGCAAGAACCGTTTTCGGAGCGCGAATCGAGAATTTTAAATCCACGGAAAAAATCGAGTTGGCGTCGGTTCCAATCTGAAAAATCAGGCTCCATGGGCCGTTGGGTCCGTCGCCTTGCCGTGTGACGGGATCGGACCATGACTCTAGCAGCGAATCGCGCGTGAAGGCAAGGTTAACGGGCCCGGAGTCGGGCGACGGCTCGGGCGTGAAAGAAAATTTCACGGGCGCGGCTCCCGGCCATGAAACTTGAACATAATAGGTCAACGGGCCAGTGATTCCCATCGGGTCCCCGGAGACCGTGTAGGCGACGTCAATCAACGCGTCGGGCACGGCACCCCGGATAAACTCCACAACCGCCTGCACTTCGTAGGTGGGGCCGAAAGGATCTCCACCCCCCGATGGCGCGAGCGTCGCTGTTGTTTTTTTGACAATGGCGGAAGGGGCAATGCTCCAATCGCTGCGAACGCTCTTGTCGTTGAGCAGGCAAATGTTCGCCTCAATGTCGCAGGAGCCCGCCGAAATGCCTATCGGCCATGGAGAAGGGGCAAACACCGTGGCGTTGCTAAAATTGCGCGCGACAAGCGTGATGGATCCAGCGAAAAAAGCCGCTTTGCGCAAGGCGAACTCGTGCTCTTGGGCTAAAAAATCTCCGTGAGAGAGCCGGAGTGTGGTGTCGCGAGACTCCCCGTCAGAGTACGTCAAGACCATCTCGTCGGCGAACTGGATGTCCCAAGCGGCGAGCAGGGGTTGGTTGAAGGGCGCGATTGCCGGCGGCCAAAAATTGCCGCTCGGAGGGGGGCAGGCCTCGCGCGTCACGGAGAAAGAGCGAACCGCGTCTTTCAAAGGATCGCCAAAAAAGCCTGTCGCCGACGCCAGCAAGGGGATGGGCTGGACGCTCGTGGGCAAATCGGAGCGCAAGTTGGAGATCGTGACGCTCAGCTGGGCGTGCTCGCCATGACCCAAAAGGGGCTCTTCGGATTGCTCGGGCCGAAGGATGAGGGTCAGGCTGTTGGGCCCCTGGACAAAAGAAGGGGACCACGCTCGCTTGCAGCCTTCGATGCGCAGGTCATTTTTGCCAATGTTTTTGGCGGCCTCGACCGTCGTGATAGCCAACGGGTCGCTCTTGTCGGTGGTGTATAGAACGATCGCGATAGCAGCCCCGTCTCGCCAGGGGATGTCGATGAGTCGTTGGGTGTTGGAAAAAACAATTGTGAGGGTGTTTGACAGCTTGCTGGCCGGGTCAAAGGGATAAACAACCGGCGAGGAGGCCAGATCGATGTCAATTAAAGAATTGTCGTTCGGAGAGTCCATTTTGCGTCCTGTCGGGTCGAGAGACGCGGAATTCGCGTCAAAAAGAGGCCAGAAACCATCACGGCCTGTCGAAAGGGAGTCATTCCCGCAAAGGGTCGCTCCCTGAACAAAGAAAAAATCAAAATTCGGAATCGGCAAGAGAGGTTTGTGGCACATGAACAAAAAATTTCACACCAAGGGAGTAAACAGCCCCATCCGCGCCTCCCGCAAGAAAAGACATGCTCCATGGGCCATTGGGGCCTTCGCCTTGGCGCGTGATCGGCGTGCCGGTCGGCAGAGAAGCCGCTGTGAAAGAAAGGTCGATGGGTGGCGCGCCAGGGAAAGAGAGTCCAAACTGATACATGATGGGGTTGGACGGATCGACAGGATCGCCGGAAAAATTATATTGGACGTCAATCAAGGCCTCGGGGACAACGGCATTCAAAAATTCAACGGTTGCCAACACCTCAGAGTTGAATTCAACAGGCATTGAAGAGGGGCCCGCAGGCGCGCCGCCTGATGCGGGCGTCACGATGGCCATTGCCTTTTTGACAATGCCGATGGGGTGTAAATCCCAGTCGCAGCGGACGCTCATGCCGGGGAATAGAAGGATGCTCGCCTCAATTTCGCAGGCACCCATAGAAATGCCCGTCTTCCAGGAAGGAGGAGAAAACCCCGCGGCGTTGCTCAGATTGCTCGCCACGAGCGTGATTTCTCCAGAGAACAAGGCGGCTTTGCGCAAAGGGAACTCACGCTCGTGCGCCGAAAAATCTCCTCGCGAGAGCATCAGGACGGTGTCTGGCGATTCCTTGTCGGAAAACGTCAAGACCATTTCGTCGGCGAACTGGATGTCCCAGGTGGCGAGCAAGGGTTGATTGAAAGGCGCGATTGCAGGCGACCAAAGATTGCCGCTCGGAGGGGGGCAGGGCGCGCGCGTCAAGGAAAACGAATGGACGGTGTCTTTGAGGGGCTCATCGAAGAAGCCCATGGCCATGGCCAGCAAGGGGATGGGTTGGACGCTGGTTGGCAAGTCGGAGCGCAAGTTGGAGATCGTGACGCTCAGCTGCGAATGCTCGCCATGCCCCAAAAGAGGCTCTTTGGATTGTTCGGGCCGAAGGATAAGGGTCAGGCTGTTTGGCCCCTGCACAAAAGAAGGGGACCACGCTCGCTTGCAGCCCTCGACGCGCAGATCGCTTTGTCCAATTTTTTTTGCGGCCTCGACAGTGGTGATCGCCAGGGGGTCGTCATCGTCCGTGGTGTAAAGGACGATCGCTATGGACGCGCCGTCTCGCCATGGAATGTCCAAGAGCCGTTGGGTGTTGGAAAAAACAATGGTGAGGGTGTTCGACAACTTGCTGGCGGGATCAAAAGGATAGACAATCAGTGAAGAACCGAGATCGATGTCGATGGGGGAGTTGTCGTTCGGGGAGGGTTGCATCGCGCGTCCTTGTTTTGTTCCGTGAGCAAGACGCGCGCATGCCGCGTCGTTTTTTCAAGCGTGAAGGGGATTTTACACCCAATCAACGGATAGCTTGAAAATTATCGTGGCCCATGACCGTTGTTGTTTATTGTCCAACACACCCTGTTTTAGGGCCGGATTGGGGCTTCGCGGTCAAACAGGGCGCCCAATGGCTGGCCGTCAAGGAGCGAGCTGCCTCGAATGAGCCGTTTGTCGCTGTCGTCGGGTTTCAAGAAAAAGACGAATTGACTTGGCTCAAAGCGCCCGTGGCGACCGTGGCGCAGATGGGCGCGGCGAATGAGGCCCTGTCTCTGCAATGGTTTTTTGCAATTGGCGAGTTTCAAAGTGCGCGAAGGTGATCGGAAGCTCCGCGAGAAGGGCATCCGGCGGATAATCGCGCATGGACCGAACAACCGCTTCGAGTTGAGCGTCGGAGGCTTGCGCAGAAAGGAGCTCGATGAGAAAGAAATTGTGTCGTCCGGCAGCGATGTCAAACGCGTCTTGGCCGGCTTGATTTTTGGCGCGTGAATCGGACACGGGAAGAAGCATGTTGACGATTTGCCG
>Ga0105857_1000373_pt1 | contig 17781 bp, 15 predicted proteins | sample OrgsoiDNA_201061_FD_89682 | JGI IMG/M metagenome (GOLD analysis project Ga0105857, IMG submission 89682) | Permafrost soil microbial communities from the Arctic, to analyse light accelerated degradation of dissolved organic matter (DOM) -... | ecosystem: Environmental > Terrestrial > Soil >...
ATAGGCCATGAAACTCAGTTATCCACAGGTCTTCCTGTTCCTCTGCTCCTTCTGCGTACTGCCGACGACCTTCGCCGCCGACGCCGCCGTCACACTCGACACCCCCGTCGGCGGCTGGCGCACTGGCGCAGTTGAAGGCGAAGGCGAAAACTACCGCCAGACGGTTAACTATCCCGCTTCCTCGGTAAACACACCGGTCGGCCAGGCCAATACCGCGCGCATCAGCGGCCAGATAAAAGCCACACCCAAGACGGGTGAGCCTGGCCGATTGATCGTTAACGGCATCAGCATGCCGTTGAAAATCGACGCCTCTGGACGCTTTGATCGGCCGTACTCGTTTCCGAATGGCAGCAACAGTGTTGAAGTTCGTAGCCCGGATGGGCAGCAACGGCATCGCACGCAGTTTCTCCGCGCCAGTGGCGGGGCGACACCGGCCAAGTTGCGGGTGTTGTTGTCTTGGGACAGCGACAACACGGATTTGGATTTGCACCTTGTGACGCCGGATGGTGCACACATTTGGTATGGCGACCGGGTTGCGCCTAACGGCGCGGCGCTCGACGTCGATGTCACCACGGGGTATGGCCCTGAAATCTTCTCCATGCCGGCGCCGATCAAAGGTCAATATTTGATCTATGTGAACTACTTTGGCGGCGGGTATCGCAGCGATGACGAAGGTCAGGCGGACGCGGTTCAGCCGCTGACGACTGCGCAGGTGACGGTGATTACGGAGGAAGGGACGCCGAACGAGAAGATGGAGACGTTTGTGGTGCCGATGCGGGCGGTGGGGGAGTTGACGTTGGTTAGGGCGTTTAGTTATCCGTGAGGGGGGATTGTGCAAGTAGCTCTTGCACAATTGAATTGGGCAGCAGCTTGCTGCCCAATTGCTTGAATGAAGGCAGACAGAATCGGTCAGCAGGCTGCTGACCAATTTCGGAGTGTTCAGGCGTCGTCTAATTTGGCGGCTGAACAGTCGAGATGATCCAGGCAGATCTTTACTCGCTGAGGTGCTAAAAGCCGTTCCCTAGCCACCGCTACAAGCACCTCATCTTCTTCGATGAACATCTTTTGCTTTACGAGTGAGTGCTGACTTGAGCCTTCTTCGCCTGAGGGCTTGGTGGGGGCGATTTGAACTACCTCCGATAATGACTTTCTTCCAGACATTAAAAAGCCGGCTTGTGGCCGGCTTCTCGGGGACTGGCTTGGTTCATTTTTGGTAAACCGCGCCAGCCTTCAAAACGTACACCCGGATCTTGCGTCCGGCTGTGGGACTTGGCGAGATAGTGATCTGCCTTGTCGGTGCGATCAGAGCCGCGGGGCGGGTGATGCGCAAATGTGGGGCGCAGCATACTGATTTTTTTGGGGAATTCCCAGTGTGGTGTGCGGATTAGAGCGTTGTCAGTGACTTGCATCAACCCTGTGGCGGGGGGGCTTGCCTGTGGAGAGGGGGCTTGCCCCCGTTGGAGCGCGGAGCGTCCCCCAAACAAGGCGACTCCATTTCGCAGGCATACCGCGTTTGCCTGGTTTGCGATTGCTGCGCAGCCGAACGGGGGTAAACCCCCTCGCCACAGTGGATCTCATGCGTTATAGGAACGGCACCGCCGGCCGTCGCTTGTTCAGCGTCGACCACCAAAACACCCAGCCCATGATCCTGATGTTCTGATCTTCGATTTGCTCGGCCCGGAAGATCTCATCCGGATACTCCGCCTTGTTGTGACTGCGCAACCGCAACGCATTCCCCGGCATTCGGTGCAGGTATTTGATCCGCAGCATCCCGTCGTGCTCGATGGCATAAATCTCCCCATCAATTATCTGCGTCAGCCCGCGATCAATCGCCAGGGTTGAGCCGTCTTCTATTTTCTCGCCCATGCTGTTGCCGATCATGCGGGTGCAGATGGCGTCGTTGGGGTTGATTTCCAGGGCGTCGAGGTGGCTGCGGGGCAGGCGGATGGATTGGTCGGGGTCTTCGATGACGTGGGTTTGGTTGGAGCCGGGGGCTTTGGTGGTTTCTTTGTAAAAGGGCAGTTCGACGTCGATGGGCTCGATGACGGTGTAGATGCCGCGAATGGCCTGGGCGTCGAAGGTGTTGCCGGACTCGTCGACTACGCGCAGCGGGGAGAGGTCTTGTGGGCCTTCGCCGGTTTTGAGCCAGTGGCTGTTGACGGACAGTATTCTCGCCACCTCTTCCATGCGGTAGGCGGGCACACCTCGGGTATACCAGTTGTGGACGTTTTGTGGTTCTGTGTCCCAGAAAGCGGCGAATCCCGTTGTCGTGATCTTCGCCTCTTCCAGGAGTGCTTTGAATCGTGGACCGCTCGTGTTCTTTTTCATAAACGCGAGTCTACTGGCGTGGAATGGGGGTTTGAATAAACCACCTGTTCAAATTGCGCGGGAATTTTACGACCGGATGTAAGACGTCTTACGCTCGAATTAAACAAGAAAAAACCAAACGTCAGATTTGTTAAACCTAGCGTTTAAAAACCTTATCCACGCCCACAAAAAACCCCGGCTCAACCGGGGTTTTTTCAAGTCGTCACAGGCGCGAGGCCCATGGCGTCTTAGCCTTTATAGGCAGCAACCGACTTCATGATCTCGGTGCGAGCGGCTTCTGAGTCGCCCCAACCTTCGATCTTCACCCATTTGCCTTTTTCGAGGTCTTTGTAGTTCGCGAAGAAGTGCTCGATCTGCTGAATCAGCAGGGGTGGCAGGTCGCTGCACTCTTTCACGTCGACGTACAGCTGGGACAGCTTGTCGTGTGGGACTGCGATGACTTTGGCATCGCCGCCGCCGTCGTCGGTCATGTGCAGGATGCCGATTGGACGGGCGCGGATGACCGAACCTGGAGCAACGGGGTAAGGGGTCACAACCAGCACGTCGAGGGGATCACCGTCGTCAGCCAGGGTGTTAGGGATGAAACCGTAGTTGGCCGGGTAGAACATCGGGGTGGCCATGAAACGGTCAACGAACAGGCAATCGCTGTCTTTGTCGATTTCGTATTTGATCGGCGCGTGGTTGGCCGGAATCTCGATCGCGACGTAGATGTCGTTCGGCAGGTCTTTGCCAGCCGGAATCTTGCTGTAGCTCATTGGGCGGTGCCCCCGTTAGTTGACCAAAAACACTTGGCCGGATTGACCAAAAAGTGGCGGCGATTATAGGCATATTCTGCCGTCGACGCCATGTACCAGAGGTCGTAGAGACCTTAGTCGTGTGCCTAATAGACCGGGTCATGCGCCTGAAGTTGCCGCAACCTGTCCAAAGGATCCTGCCGATAGAAAAGCTTCAACTGCTCATAGACCTGTGGATAAGCCTCGTGAAGCAAATCCGGGGCGCTGAAGAAGTATTCGCTGGTGACGGCAAAGAATTCGGCCGGGTTCTCGGCGGCGTAGGGGTCGATGACGGTTTCGATGCCTGGATTGCGGTCAAGTTGCCGATTGAGGTCGTCGTAGGCGTGTTGCATGACCTTGGCCCAGTCGCTGACGCGCATGTCCGGGTGCAGCGGCGGCAGGCCGTTGGCGTCACCGTGGAGCATGTCGAGTTTGTGCGCCAGTTCGTGGATCACCAGGTTATAGCCTTCCCAGCCGCCGCTGGCCATGACGCCGGGCCAGGCGAGAATGATCGGGCCTTGCTGCCAGGCTTCGCCGCTGTGTTCGCCATTCCATTCGTGTTCGACGCCGCTGGCATCGCGATGGCGCTGGGGGCTGAGGAAGTCATCGGGGTAGAGGACGATTTCGTGGAAGCCCTGATACCAGTTCAAATCGCCGAGGTTTAGCAGGGGCAATTGCGCTTGAGCGGCGAGCAGCAGGCGTTGTTCTTGATGAAGTTCGACGCCGGGCAGGGCGGTCAGGTGCTTTTCATCGAGGAACAGCACGCTGGCTTCACGCAACCACTGGTCTTCGGCGGCGTTGAGGCCGTCAAGGAAGCTCAAGTGATGGCGCACCCGTTGCCACATGTCGTCGGCAATCGGGTGTTTGGCCAGGGTGCGCTGGCGCCGCCAGGCGCTCAGGGACCACATGGACGGTCAGCGGGTTTCGGCTTTGGAGCTCGAACCGCCGAAGCGGCTGCGCACGATGCCGATGATCATCGGTACCAGCGACAGCAGGATGATGCCCACGACCAGCAGCGACAGGTTTTTCTTGATGAACGGTACGTTGCCGAAGAAGTAACCGAGGGTCACCAGGCCGCCGACCCAGAAAATCGTGCCCAGTACGCTGAAGCCGAAGAATCGCGGGTAAGGCATCTTCGCCACACCGGCGACGAACGGTGCAAAGGTGCGAATGATCGGCAGGAAGCGCGCCAGGGTCACGGTTTTGCCGCCATGCTTGTCGTAGAAGTCGTGAGTCTGTTGCAGATAGTCGCGACGGAAGATTTTCGAGTTCGGGTTGCTGAAGAGCTTTTCGCCTGCCGTTCGTCCGATCACATAGTTGGTGCTATCGCCGAGGATCGCCGCCAGCATCAGCAGGCCGCCCAGCAACACCGGGTCCATGCCGCCGCCGGCCGCCACGGCGCCAGCGATGAAGAGCAGGGAGTCGCCCGGCAGGAATGGCATTACCACCAGGCCGGTTTCGCAGAAGATCACCAGGAACAGAATCGCGTAAATCCATGGACCGTAATTGGTTACCAGCATGTCGAGGTACACATCGAGATGCAGGATAAGGTCGATCGGGTTGAAATCCATGGATGGCACCTGTGGTGACGGTCCGACTCAGCAGACCTGTGCGGATGACTTCGTGTAAGGCTACAAGCGGGTGTAGTTTTTCTTACAAGCCGGGAAGCTCGGGATTATACGGGGGGGAAAGTGAAAAGCGCGTCGAGATTGTAGCGGGGGATGTCACGAATAAATCAGAGTCCGACAGACTGCGCACAAACCCTTGTGGCGAGGGAGCTTGCTCCCGCTGGAGGGCGAAGCACTCCCAAAGCCTGAGTTTGCGGTAGTTAGGGAGATTTACAGTGGCTGATTTCACGACTGCTGCGCAGCCGAACGGGAGCAAGCTCCCTCGCCACAAGAGCTTGCCGCCATAGCTCCGTTATAATTCGTCGCTAATCGGCAACACGTAGTTCTTGAATTCGGTGTCTTCCTTGAACCCGATCGACTCGTAGGTCTTCTGCGCCACTTCATTATTGCTGCTGGTGGAAACACGCATCCGCACGGCATTGGTTTCCTTGGCCATTTTCTTCGCGGTGCGAATCAGGTTGTCGGCAACCAGTTGGCGGCGCGCGTCTTCGGCGACGTAGATGTCGTTGAGGATCCACACGCGTTTGAGCGATAGCGATGAAAAGCTCGGATACAACTGACAGAAACCCATCAGTTTGGCGTTGTCGTCATCGGACAAGGCCAGGTAGATCACCGATTCCTTGCGACGCAGGCGTTTTTCGAGGAACGCACGGGACGAGTCCGGATACGGAAGGGAGCCATAAAACTCACGATATTTGACGAACAGCGGAGTCAGGAGGTCCAGGTGTTCGAGGGTCGCTTGAATAATCCGCATTGATTGGTCTCGTCTTCAAGTGGCTGTCTTCACGTGCTCTGACGGCAATTTGCTACTCGGGCAGCCGTGTTTCGATCCTGCCTGAAAGTGCAGCAGAAACGCAATGCGGAAACGGTTCAGGCATCCGGCGGACTGAGTAGGAAATTTCCCTTCATGTCCGCACCAGCGTCCGACTCCAGCGTCTGAACCTGGGCTTCGTCCTTCAGATTGACCCCTGACAACTGCCGCCGACAGGCTTCGCGCATCAAATACAGCAAGCGGTGTGCCGCCATGCCGTAACTGAGGCCTTCGAGCCGCACGTTGGAGATGCAGTTGCGGTAGGCATCCGTGAGGCCGACCTTAGGATTGTAGGTGAAATATAAACCCAGGCTATCAGGCGAGCTGAGTCCCGGACGTTCACCGATCAGGATCACCACCATTTTCGCGCCCAGCAGTTCACCGACCTCGTCAGCCACGGCCACTCGGCCCTGTTCCACCAGAATCACCGGTGAAACGGACCAACCATCCGCTGCTGCCTGTTCTTCCATGCGCGTCAGAAAGGGCACGGTATGGCGATGAACGGCCAATGCCGACAAGCCATCGGCGACCACAATCACCAAATCCACGCCGCCGGGGTGGGCCGAGGCATAGTCACGTAAGGTCTGCGCCGATTCATCGCTCAACTTGCGCCCCAGGTCAGGGCGCTGCAAATAACTGTTCCGGTCTGTGGCCGCGCTATGCAGCAGCACACTCTCCCGGCCGCGTTCGGCCAGTTGCGCCCCCAGCCCTGCATGGTCAAACGGCAAATGCACCGCGTCCCGCGCCTGGGCGTGGGCGTACTGGAAATCCAGCTGTGCGCTGGTCGGCATGCTGGTGCCGGTGCGGCCCAGGGCAATGCGCGCCGGGGTCAGGCGACGCAGTTCCAGCCAAGGGTTCTGTGGATCGACGGGTGGTTTATCCATATCAACACTCATCCCAATTGCGCCAAGGCCTGGCGGAAGGCCGGCGGCAGGTTGTTACCGAAGTGAACCTTGCCGTCGGCCTGGGTGAAGATGCCCATTTTGGCCAACCACTGTTCAAACTCTGGCGCCGGTTTCAAACCCAGGGTTTGCCGAGCGTAGAGGGCGTCGTGGAACGAAGTGGTCTGGTAGTTGAGCATGATGTCGTCGGAGCCGGGGATGCCCATGATGAAGTTGATCCCGGCCACGCCCAGCAGGGTCAGCAGGGTGTCCATGTCGTCCTGGTCGGCTTCGGCATGGTTGGTGTAGCAAATGTCGCAACCCATCGGCACGCCCAATAGCTTGCCGCAGAAGTGGTCTTCGAGGCCGGCGCGGATGATCTGTTTGCCGTTGTAGAGGTACTCCGGACCGATAAATCCTACGACGGTGTTCACCAGAAACGGCTTGAAATGGCGCGCCACGGCGTAGGCTCGAGTCTCGCAGGTCTGTTGATCGATGCCGTGGTGGGCGTTGGCTGACAGGGCGCTGCCCTGGCCGGTTTCGAAATACATCAGGTTTTGCCCGAGGGTGCCGCGATTCAGGCTCAAACCGGCGTCGTAGCCTTCCTGCAATACGTTCAGGTTGATACCGAAACTGGCGTTGGCCGCTTCGGTGCCGGCGATCGACTGGAACACCAGGTCCAGCGGCACCCCACGGTTCACCGCCTCGATGGAGGTAGTGACGTGGGTCAGCACGCAAGCCTGAGTCGGAATGTCGTAGCGCTGGATGATCGCGTCGAGCATTTCCAGCATGGCGCAGATCGAGGCGATGCTGTCGGTGGCCGGGTTGATGCCGATCATCGCGTCGCCGTTGCCGTACAGCAAACCGTCGAGAATGCTCGCGGCGATCCCGGCCGGTTCGTCAGTCGGGTGATTGGGTTGCAGGCGTGTAGACAAGCGGCCACGCAAGCCCATCGTGCCGCGGAACTGGGTGACTACGCGGATTTTTTGCGCCACCAGCACCAGGTCCTGTACGCGCATGATCTTCGACACGGCGGCGGCCATTTCCGGGGTCAGGCCGGGAGCCAGGGCGCGCAGGCTCAGCTCGTCGGCGGCGTCGCTCAGCAGCCAGTCGCGAAAGCCACCGACGGTCAGGTGGCTGACCACGGCAAAAGCTTGTTTATCGTGGGTGTCGATGATCAGTCGGGTGACTTCATCGGCCTCGTAAGGAATCAGTACTTCCTGTAGGAAGTGGCTCAGCGGAATGTCAGCCAGGGCCATTTGCGCGGCCACACGCTCGCCATCATTGAGCGCGGCAACGCCGGCCAGAAAGTCCCCGGAGCGCGCCGGGCTGGCCTTGGCCATGACTTCCTTGAGGCTCTCGAAGCGATAAGTCTGGGCGCCGACGGAATGGGCAAATGCGGCCATGGGACGGGGTCCTCCTGAATCTGTGGATAACTCAAAAACACCACCGAACTCCTGTGGGAGCGGCGGTGCGACGATTCGACTTGCTCGCGAAAGCGGTGGCTCAGTCGACATCAATGGTGCATGTCAGACCGCCTTCGCGAGCAAGCCCGCTCCCACATTGGATCTCGGTGCACTTCGATGTGGCAGGCGCCGGGCACTAAGCCCGGCGCCGGTGCAACTCAGTTACCTGTGAGCATAGCGTCCGCCGGTGCGTCGGAGCGCTGCTTGGCGGTCAGTTGGAAATACAGGTAACCGGCGGCCATGAAACCAAGGAAAACCAGGCCAATCACCGTGTTGAACCACGCCATCGCCACCAAGCAAACCACCGCCAGGAACAGCGCAATCCCCGGCACGATCGGGTAGCCCGGCGCGCGGAAGGTGCGTTCCAGGTTCGGCTCGGTTTTACGCAGTTTGAACAGGCTCAGCATACTGATGATGTACATCACGATGGCGCCGAATACCGACATGGTGATCATCGCTGCCGTCAGGGTCATGCCTTGTAGATTGACCAGGCCGTCGCTGTAGATAGCGGCGATGCCGATGACGCCGCCGGCCAGGATCGCCCGGTGCGGAGTCTGGAAGCGCGAGAGTTTGGCCAGGCCTTTAGGCAGGTAACCGGCCCGGGCCAGGGCGAAGAACTGCCGCGAGTAGCCGAGGATGATCCCGTGGAAACTCGCCACCAGACCGAACAGACCGATCCAGACCAGCATGTGCATCCAGCTCGAATTGTTACCAACCACGGCTTTCATCGCCTGAGGCAGTGGGTCGTTGATGTTCGCCAGTTGACGCCAATCGCCTACGCCGCCCGCCATTACCATCACGCCGATGGCCAGGAACACCAGGGTCAGAATGCCGCTGACGTAGGCCTTGGGAATCGTCCGTTTCGGGTCTTTGGCTTCCTCGGCCGCCATGGCCGCGCCTTCAATGGCGAGGAAAAACCAGATCGCAAAGGGGATCGCCGCAAAGATGCCGGGGATCGAGGCGATGGTGAATTCGTTGGAGCCCGACCAGCCGTTGAGCACGAAATTGCTGAAGCTGAAGCCTGGCGCGACCACGCCCATGAACACCAGCAGTTCGGCAACCGCGAGCACGGTGACCACCAGTTCAAACGTCGCGGCAATGCTGACGCCGAGAATGTTCAGGCCCATGAACACGAAATAGGCGCCAACCGCCGCAATTTTCGGGTCCAGATCCGGGTATTGCACGTTGAGATAAGCGCCGATGGCCATGGCAATCGCCGGCGGCGCAAAGACGAACTCGATCAGGGTGGCGATGCCGGCGATCAATCCGCCTTTCTCACCAAACGCCCGCCGGCTGTAGGCAAACGGCCCGCCAGCGTGGGGAATTGCGGTGGTCAGTTCGGTGAAGCTGAAGATGAAGCAGGTGTACATCGTCGCCACCATCAACGCGGTGACGAGAAAACCCAAGGTGCCTGCGGTGCCCCAGCCGTAACTCCAGCCGAAGTACTCGCCGGAAATCACCAGGCCGACGGCAATGCCCCATAAGTGCAGGGTGCCGAGTGTGGGTTTGAGCTGTGTCGTCGAAGTCATAAGTCCTCTCTATTTTTTATTGTTTGATCTGTTGGACTTTCGGGTGTGGCAGTTTGGGTTGATCAACGCTGTTCACGCAGCGGTTTATCTGTGGAGCGGGCACGCAAAGCCCGTGCCAGAGCGGCAGGGCGATGTTCGGGTGTGTTGCTGGGAACGCCTTCGCGAGCAAGCCCGCTCCCACAGGGGACTTATGCCGGCCCACCTATGTGAATTCATCACAAATCCAATGTGGGAGCGGGCTTGCTCGCGAAAGCTATTTGAAGGGCGACACAGAAACCTCTGTGTCGCCCTCGGTTTTTAGAAGAAGCCCAACGGATTGATGTCGTAGCTCACCAGCAGGTTTTTGGTCTGCTGATAGTGATCGAGCATCATTTTGTGGGTTTCACGGCCGACGCCGGACTTTTTGTAACCACCGAACGCGGCATGCGCCGGGTACAGGTGATAGCAGTTGGTCCACACACGACCGGCCTTGATGGCGCGGCCCATGCGGTAGGCGCGGTTGATGTCGCGGGTCCAGAGGCCGGCACCGAGGCCGAACTCGGTGTCGTTGGCGATGGCCAGGGCTTCGGCTTCGTCCTTGAACGTGGTGATGCTCACCACCGGGCCAAAGATTTCTTCCTGGAACACACGCATTTTGTTGGTGCCCTTGAGCAGGGTCGGCTGGATGTAATACCCGGTCGCCAGGTTGCCCTCGAGTTTTTCCACCTTGCCGCCGGTCAGCAGCTCGGCGCCTTCGCCCTTGGCGATTTCCAGGTATGAAAGGATTTTGTCGAATTGCTGCTCGGACGCCTGGGCGCCGACCATGGTGTCGGTGTCCAGCGGGTCACCACGTTTGATCGACAGGACTTTCTTCATCACGACTTTCATGAAGTCGTCGTAGATCGACTCCTGAACCAGTGCTCGGGACGGGCAGGTGCAGACTTCGCCCTGGTTGAAGAACGCCAGTACCAGGCCTTCAGCGGCTTTTTCGATGAAGGTCGGTTCGGCTTGCATGATGTCGGCGAAGAAGATGTTCGGAGACTTGCCACCGAGCTCCACGGTGGACGGAATAATGTTTTCGGCAGCTGCGTGCATGATGTGCGAGCCAACCGGGGTCGAGCCGGTGAAGGCGATCTTGGCGATGCGCTTGCTGGTGGCCAGGGCTTCGCCGGCTTCTTTGCCGAACCCTTGCACCACGTTGAGCACGCCGGGCGGCAGCAGGTCGCCGATCAGTTCCATCAGCACGGTGATGCCCAGCGGGGTTTGCTCGGCAGGCTTGAGCACCACACAGTTACCGGCGGCCAGGGCCGGAGCGAGTTTCCAGGCAGCCATCAGGATCGGGAAGTTCCACGGGATGATCTGCCCGACCACGCCCAGCGGTTCATGGATGTGATAAGCCACGGTGTTGCCGTCGATTTCGGCAGCGCTGCCTTCCTGGGCGCGGATGCAACCGGCGAAGTAGCGGAAGTGATCCGCCGCCAGCGGGATGTCAGCGTTGAGGGTTTCGCGAACGGCTTTGCCGTTGTCCCAGGATTCGGTGATCGCCAACAGTTCCAGGTTCTGCTCGATGCGGTCGGCAATTTTCAGCAGCACCAGCGAGCGCGCCTGGGCGGACGTGGCGCCCCAGGCATCGGCAGCGGCGTGGGCAGCGTCCAGGGCTTTATCGATGTCTTCGGCCGTGGAGCGTGGGAATTCGGCAATCGGTTGGCCATTCACTGGCGAGGTATTGGTGAAGTACTGACCTTTAACAGGCGCGACGAACTCGCCGCCGATGTAGTTACCGTATTTGCTCTTGAACGAAACGATAGCGCCTTCAGTACCGGGGTGAGCGTAACGCATGGTGATTTCTCCTTGGCTTTTGTGCTTATAAGGGAGAGCGCATGTGCGCTTGTTATAAGCGTAGAGCAAAGGTTGGGCCACTGCCTTGCAGGTCAGGCAAATCAAGGCCTTGCGCGGTTTATGTCGGACAAGCGGGCGGCGTCTGTGACGGTTTCGGTACAGCCTGGGTGACAGTTTGTACCGCTTGTGGCACAGGCTGTGACTGGGTGGTCTTGCCAGCATTGCAAAGCAATGGAGGCTGGAGGATGCTGGGCCTCAAATCGCCATGCAGGTCTTCCTTGTGGCGAGGGGGTTTACCCCCGTTGGGCTGCGAAGCGGCCCCAAAACCAGCCACCTCGATTTACCTGTTACACCGCGTGCTCAGGATTTACGACTGCTGCGCAGCCGAACGGGGGCAAGCCCCCTCGCCACAGGTGCAGTGTTTGGCAGTTGCTATGCAGAAGCAGCAAACCTTTCGGGGAATAATAAGAAATGCACGACAACCATTTGAGTCGCCATGCCCAGCAAGTCCTGACCGTTACCCAGGGCAAATCGCACCTGTACGGCCCTGGCAGCGATCCGTCGATTGCCCGTTCCTGGCTGCGCTGTCTTGAGGATTATCACCTCGACCCGGCCCTGACGATTGCGCCGACGGTGCTGGAACATGGCCGGGTGCTGGAAAGCCGTGAACGCTTGCAGCAAGTGCTGCAGATTGCCGGCAACGAAATGACCAGTCTGCATCAGCAACTTTCGGGCGCCGGCCACGCGGTGCTGCTGACCGACGCCCGTGGGGTGATCCTCAATTGCGTCACTGCCCCCGCCGAACGGAAGATTTTCGAGCGCGCCGGGCTCTGGCTTGGCGCCGACTGGAGCGAAGCCTGCGAAGGCACCAACGGCATCGGCACCTGCCTGGTGGAGCGTCAGTCCCTGACCATTCACCAGGATGAACACTTTCGCGGTCGTCACACCGGCCTGACCTGCTCGGCAAGCCCGGTGTTCGACCCGCATGGCGAACTGCTGGCAGTGCTCGACGTATCTTCCGCGCGCCATGAAGTCTCGCGCCAGAGCCAGTTCCACACCATGGCGCTGGTCAATCTCTCGGCGAAGATGATCGAGAGCTGTTATTTCCTGCGTTACTTCGACAATCAATGGTTGCTGCGTTTTCACTTGCAAGCTGAGTCCGTCGGGCTGTTCAGTGAAGGGCTGTTGGCGTTCGATGGCGAAGGGCGGATCAGTGCGGTCAACCAGAGTGCGTTGAACTTGCTCGGGCACATACGCGGCGGATTGCTGGGTAAACCGGTGGAAGCGTTTTTCGATTGCTCGCTGGATGAGTTGCTCGGCCGCGCGAGCGTGAATGCCAGCGCCAGTTGGCCGTTGCGCACCCGTGACGGACGCAGTCTGTTTGCCGTGTTGCGCGGTCAGCCGCGCAGTATTCCGGTGCCGGTGGTACAGCGTCCGGTGATTGCCGAGCGTCCGCGCTTGTCCGGTATCTGCCTGGGCGATGCCGCGTTGCAAGAAGATTTCCGCAAGGCCCTGCGGGTGTTCGAACGGGACGTGCCGCTGCTGATCAACGGCGAAACCGGTTCCGGCAAGGAAGCCTTTGCCAAAGCGGTGCACCAGGCCAGCCAGCGGGCCGAAAAATCCTTTGTCGCCCTCAACTGCGCGGCCATCCCCGAAAGCCTGATCGAAAGCGAGCTGTTCGGCTATCGCGGCGGCAGCTTCACCGGTGCACGCAAGGAAGGCATGCGCGGCAAGTTGCAGCAGGCCGATGGCGGCACGTTGTTCCTTGATGAAATCGGCGACATGCCGCTGGCCTTGCAGACCCGGCTATTAAGGGTGCTGGAAGATCGCCAAGTGGTGCCGATTGGCGGTGAACCGGAGTCGGTCAACGTCAGAATTATCAGCGCTACCCACCGGAATTTGCTGGATCGGGTGCAGGACGGCAGCTTCCGCGAGGATTTGTACTACCGGCTCAATGGCCTGGAAGTGGCGTTGCCGGCGTTGCGTGAGCGCAGCGATAAATCCCAGTTGCTGGATTTCTTGCTGGCGGAAGAGGCTGGCGGGGAAACCGTGTTGATTGACCAGCCGGCGCGTCAGGCCTTGCTCGCTTTTGCTTGGCCAGGCAACGTGCGGCAGTTGCGCAATGTACTGCGCACGCTGGCGGCATTGTGTGATGGCGGGCGAGTCGGGCTGGAGGATTTGCCGGCGATGATTCGCCAGGCCCGGCCGGCGGTTGCGTTGGTGGTTGAAGAGTCGTCGGAGCATCCGCTGGAGGATGCCGAGCGGCTGGCGTTGCTCAATGCGTTGGAGCAGACGCGCTGGCATATGACGCATACGGCTGAACAGCTTGGTGTCAGCCGCAATACCCTTTATCGCAAACTGCGTAAGCACGGCATAGCCCGCTAAAGGCTTTTGTGGCGAGGGAGCTTGCTCCCGCTGGGCTGCGCAGCGGCCCCAAAACCTGCAACTGCGGTGTATCAGACACATCGCGAACTCAGGTTTACGACTGCTGCGCAGCCGAGCGGGAGCAAGCTCCCTCGCCACAGAAGTGCATACCGGTCTCAGCTAAAGAGTGCGATTTTTCCTACCCTACGCTAACCTGCGGCCATGTTTTACGAGGTCGACTATGCACATTCATATTCTGGGTATCTGCGGCACTTTCATGGGTTCGATGGCGGTTCTGGCCAAAGAGCTGGGCCATCACGTGACCGGCTCCGATGCCAACGTCTATCCGCCGATGAGTACTCAGCTTGAGGCTCAGGGCATTCAGTTGACCCAAGGCTACGATCCCGCCCAACTCGATCCGGCACCGGATCTGGTGGTGATTGGCAACGCCATGTCTCGTGGCAACCCGGCCGTCGAGTACGTACTGAACAAAGGCCTGCCCTACGTTTCCGGCCCGCAATGGCTGGCGGATCACGTGCTGCAAGGTCGCTGGGTGCTGGCCGTTGCCGGCACTCACGGCAAGACCACCACCAGCAGCATGCTTGCCTGGGTACTGGAGCACGCGGGCATGAGCCCGGGTTTCCTGATCGGCGGCGTGCCGCAGAATTTCTCGGTGTCCGCTCGTTTGGGTGGCACACCGTTCTTCGTGATCGAAGCCGACGAATACGACAGCGCGTTCTTCGATAAGCGCTCCAAGTTCGTTCACTACCGCCCACGCACGGCGATCCTGAACAATCTTGAGTTCGATCACGCGGACATCTTCCCCGATCTGCCAGCCATCGAGCGGCAGTTCCACCATTTGGTGCGGACCATCCCGAGCGAAGGCCTGGTGATCCATCCGACCACCGAGCCGGCGCTGAAGCGCGTGATCGAAATGGGCTGCTGGACCCCGGTGCAAACCACCGGTGCCGGCGGTCAGTGGCAGGTCAAACTGCTGAGCGAAGACGGTTCCAAGTTTGAAGTGATGTTCGAAGGCGTCGCCCAAGGCGTGGTCGAGTGGGACATGACCGGCCAGCACAACGTCGCCAACGCCTTGGCGACCTTGGCGGCGGCCCGCCATGTCGGCGTGGTGCCGTCCATGGGCATTGCGGCGCTGAGTGCGTTCAAAAGCGTGAAGCGCCGGATGGAGAAAGTCGCGGAAGTCCGTGGTATCACCATTTACGATGACTTCGCGCACCACCCGACTGCCATTGCCACCACGCTCGATGGTCTGCGCAAACACATTGGCGATGCGCCGTTGATCGCGATCATCGAGCCGCGCTCCAACTCCATGAAGCTCGGCGCGCACCGTGACGGTTTGCCGGAAAGCGTGGTCGATGCCGATCAGGTGATCTGGTACGCACCGGCGAACCTCGGTTGGGACCTGGCGGGGACGGCGGCACTGTGCACCGTGCCATCGATTGTCAGCGACTCACTCGAAGGCATCATCGAACGTGTGAAAAGCCAGGCCCAGCCCGGCACCCACGTGGTGATCATGAGCAACGGCGGCTTCGGCGGCCTGCATGGCAAACTCGCCGAGGCGCTGCAATGAACAACGGCCCGGAGCGCATTACGCTGGCGATGACCGGTGCTTCCGGCGCCCAGTACGGCTTGCGCCTGCTTGATTGCCTGGTGCGCGAGGACCGGGAGGTGCACTTTCTGATCTCCAAGGCTGCGCAACTGGTGATGGCCACCGAGACTGACGTGACGCTGCCGCCCAAGCCGCAGACCATGCAGGCCTTCCTCACCGAGTACACCGGGGCTGCCGCCGGGCAAATCAAGGTGTACGGCAAGGAAGACTGGATGTCGCCGGTGGCCTCGGGCTCCGGTGCGCCAGCGGCGATGGTGGTGGTGCCGTGCTCGACGGGGACTTTGTCGGCTATCGCGACCGGTGCCTGCAACAACCTGATCGAGCGGGCCGCCGACGTGACCTTGAAGGAGCGCCGCCAATTGATTCTGGTGCCGCGTGAGGCGCCGTACTCGAGCATTCATCTGGAGCACATGCTCAAGTTGTCGAACATGGGCGTGACGATTATGCCGGCGTCGCCGGGTTTCTATCATCAGCCACAGACCATCGACGACCTGATCGACTTCGTCGTCGCGCGGATTCTCAATCTGTTGAACATTCCTCAGGACATGCTGCCGCGTTGGGGCGAGCATCATTTGAGCAGCGATGAATAAGCTGCTGATGGTGTTGCTGGCGTTGCAACTGACCGGTTGCGCCACCGCTCGTACCCTGAACGCCGCGCAGCCGGGTGCGCCGGTGGTGTATTCGGGGACGCGGCTGGATTTGTATGCGATGAACGGCGGTTGTTGCGCCAAGGATCGTTTCGGTGCCGAAGCCCCGAGTTATCCCAATGTCGACCTGCCGGCCAGCGCGTTGCTCGACACCTTGCTGTTGCCGTTGTCGGTGTTGACGGTGATTGGGGTTGGGTTCCAGGCGACGGGCGGGTTGTAAAAAGCCAAAGCAAAAGATCGCAGCCTTCGACAGCTCCTACATGGGATATGTGTTCACCCTGTAGGAGCTGCCGAAGGCTGCGATCTTTTGATCTTATTTACCTAATTTACGCAGCTCATCCGACTCAACCACCCGCACGCCATCCTGCTCTTCCAGCGCCAGTCGCCACATGGCGCGGGCCAGTTGGCAGGCTTCGATGCCGCGGTATTTGCCGGGAATCAATCGCGACAACGGCCCGGCGAATTGCTCGGCCAGCCGCGGTTCGAGGCGCTCACCCAGCAGTAGGGAAGGGCGGCAAATGGTCAACTGCGGCCAGTCTTGCGCGCGCAAGGCTTGTTCCATTTCGCCTTTGACCCGATTGTAGAAAACCGAGGATTTTGGATCAGCACCCAAGGCGCTGATCACGATCAGGTGTCGGGCGCCCATTTCCCGTGCGCGCTTGGCGAACGCCACCACCATGTCCAGGTCCACCTCGCGAAACGCCTGCTCGGTGCCGGCCTGTTTGATTGTGGTGCCGAGGCAGCAGTAGGCGATGTCGACGCGACCGTTCAGTTGCGGCAGAAACACCGCCGGGTCGCCGACCGGGTTTTCCAGGTGAGGGTGCTCGGCCAGTGGCCGGCGTGACGGTGCCAGGACCCGCGTAATCGTTGGCTCATTGAGCAGGCGATCGAGCAAACGTTCGCCGGTTAGGCCAGTAGCTCCGGCAAGCAAGACATGCTGAGGCGTCAAGTACATAGTGTTTCCCCCTTGATACTATTCAGCTTAGTTGCTCTTGGCGTCCTTGCTGCTGATAGCAGCACTTTGTAATGCTTTTCGCGCTTGTTGTTTGCGCAGCAATTGCCAGTGTGCGAGCACGGTTTTCGGCGCCCAGATCTGCGGTTCAGAGGCTTCGAAATTGTCCGCCAGCTCGCGCTCGGCAACGGTGGCCTTGGCCAGTTTGAAGGCTTGCTCCAGGTCGTCGGTCTGGTTCAGCGCCTGAGCGAACAGCGCGTCGCCGAAGTAGGTGAAGTTGGCTTCTTCCGAGCAACCGAAGGACACCCGGTCAGCCCGCGAGGCCGTCATGATCAGGGTTCGTTCGTCTTTCAACGCCGGAATGAAGCCGCCGGAATAGCAGGATGAAATCACGATGATCTTGTCGCGATTCTTCAGGGGCGCGAGGACCGCAGCCAGTTCGTCGGCCGGCAGGTCGGCCAGCTCCATTCGTGGCTGGTCGAGTACCAGTTCGTGTTCGCTGGTGCCGTGGCTGGTCAGGTAGATGAATATCAGGTCTTCCGGGCCACTGCGTTCGGCCAGGGTCAGGGCAGCGCGGCGCAGGTTTTCCCGGGTGGCCATCGGCCGGTCGGTGAGGTGATCGCGATGGTTGACCAGGCGGATCTGGCCGTAGGCGCCGAAGCGGCTGGCGAGCATGTTGGCGACGTAGTCGGATTCGCGCAGGAATACGCTCTGCTTGCCGTCGCCGCCGAGCGTCAGGCTGTACAGCTCAACCGCCGGGGTCGAGGCAGGCACGTTGGCTAGCGCTTCGTCGAGCAAGCGGCCCTGGGCCAGCAAGCCGAGCTCAAGGGTGTCGGGCAACAACTTGCCGTCGGCGTCACGGACGCGTTGGCCGTTGATCCAGGTGCCGCTGATGACGGTACCGTCGGTCAGCACCAGGGTGCCGCGACCTTGATAGCTGTCAGCGTCGAATCC
>Ga0105857_1000390_pt1 | contig 17294 bp, 19 predicted proteins | sample OrgsoiDNA_201061_FD_89682 | JGI IMG/M metagenome (GOLD analysis project Ga0105857, IMG submission 89682) | Permafrost soil microbial communities from the Arctic, to analyse light accelerated degradation of dissolved organic matter (DOM) -... | ecosystem: Environmental > Terrestrial > Soil >...
AAAATGATATATCTAATTTATTGCTCACTTGTTTACTTTAGATTGATATACAGTTGTACTACGTAAGAAGGTTGTTCCGTTCTATTGCACGTATGATTTTGGTGGTCTGTCGCTGAAAGCCTTCCACTGACTCAAGGATATAGCTAGCGACAATTATATGCTTAGAACCACCGTCTAACATTGTTTCTATTCCATTTTTTATTGAATAAAATTTCTCTTTATTAATTTTCCATGATATAGCATATTTTTCACAATGTTCGGATAATTGCATAAGTTGATTATTTAAGTCATGTATAGATTCTCCCGGAATAGGATCATTCCAAAAATACCGCGCTGAGGACGGTTCCCTCACACCTATCAGTGTACGTATCTCTAACGCTGCCTGCGCCGCCTGCCGGACAACGGCACGCATATACCTAACGCGCATCGCTAGTTCTTCAATTGTCATATGAGCAGGACGTGCCAAAGAGGAGTGCTTGTCTGAGCTGCCTCCTAGTTGCCATACAGTATTGGCGATATATGGATTTGCCGATATTCCCTTGGCTCCTATTTCTACGATGCGCTCGAGAAGTCGAGCACTACTAATAAGTAGATGCGCTCCTAGTTTTGCGAACTGATACACATCAGGCAAGTCACGCCCGTTCGATGGATTGTCCTGATCGATATGTAGATTGGGTGGCAAAATCTAACCTGTATATGTGAAAATTTTATTGAATCAACAGTAGGTTGCTTATTTTTATATGACACCTTATCTATGCACCTCACGGCGGATGCGAATCTGGGAGATTTTTCTCCCAGATTGAGATCAATCGAAACAGCGCGTCCAGGCGCGTAGTTCGATTATTGTGTTACTCCTTTATTGCTTCAACGGCAATATCAATCGCCACATCATCGCCGACATACGGCGCATACTTCCCGGCCTGGAAATCAGTGCGTTTAATTGTCGTGCTGGCGTTCACCCCGATCGCATCTTTTTTGAGCATAGGATGGGCCGCTAACTGGAAGGAACCAATTGTCAGCGTCACTGGTTTGCTCACCCCTTTAATCGTCAAATCACCATCCACTGTGACCGGCTTGTCGCCGTCAAAGCGCACCTTCGTTGATTTGAATGTGGCCGTTGGGTATTTTTCCGTGTCAAAGAAGTCCGCGCCCTGGATAATTCCATCGAATACACCGAAGCCGGTATCAACTGATTTCATATCGATGGTGACATCGACCGAGCCAGTTTTAGCCTCTTTGTCAATTACGATTGTCCCCGTTGTCTTATTAAACCGGCTGAGTTGTTTCGTATAGCCAAAGTGGTTATACGAGAATCGCGGGAAGGTATGGGTGCCGTCGATGATGAACGTCTCAGGACTGGCGAAGGCCGAACTGCTCAAGGATGCAACGAACGCAGCAGTAATTTTAAGTTTGGTCGATATTTTCATAACTGAAATTTCTCTCTAGGTGGTTAATGATAAAAGGCTACTTCGCAGTGGCCATGATGCGAAACTTTATTTGAATATCATTTGCAACAATATCGAAAGTTGACCATGAACCTTCACCAATGGAAAAATCGGCACGTTTGATGAAGAAGACTCCATCGAAGATTCCAACCTTGCCCTGGTGCGTGAATATAATGGGCACTTTCACGATGCTCGTATGGCCTTTGATACTTAGCGTCCCGGTTACTTCATAGCGATTACCGCCTAGTGGTTTGACACTGCTAGCGATAAAGCTGGCCCTTGGGAATGTTTTGGCGTTAAACCACAGTTTCCCAACGACTTCGCCATTTCCTTCATCCGAACCGACATCAATACTACCGATATCCAGATCGATTCCGGCCTTGGCATTGTCCAATTTTGTCGGGTCAAAATCCAATTGTGCAACAAAGCGCTTGAATCGCCCCTCCATACTCACGCCCATTTGCTTATAGGAAAATGTGAGGGTGGTTTTTTCTTCTTGAATTATTTTGAATTCTTCTGCGTTGCCAATTGTTGAAAGCAACAGTGCACTAGCAATTAGAAAAAAATTAAAAACGTGTTTGATTTTCATTTTCCGTTTTCCTTCAAGACAAATTGAAATTATTTCTTACTGCCATAAGGGAGCATGCGGGTGAGAATATCGTCCTTGTCTATCACATGATGTTTCAGTGCCGCCGCAACATGCCCGAGAACAATCGCCGCAAGTGCCATGTTTAAGCTCCAGTGTATTTTTTGTAAAATATTTCCGAGCTCAAAATTTTTGGTCAGAAAATCAGGAATCGGTAATACGCCGAATACCACCGTTTGAAATCCTTTGGCGGAACTCATAAGCCACCCCGAAAGCGGAATGGAAAACATCAGAAAATAGAGCAAGGCATGGCCCGAATGCGCAGCGAGTCGTGCATTGCGTTGCATATGTTTTGGCAAGTCAGGTGAACGTTTATAAGTTCGCCAGAACAGACGTATAATCGCGAAGAAAAATACGGTTACACCAGCCCATTTATGCCAAGAATAAAACTTAAGTTTTTCAGGTGACAGTGGAAGATTGCTCATGTAAAAGCCAAAAAAGAACAATCCAACAATGGAAAAGGCCATAATCCAGTGTAGTGCCTTCGCAGTAGACGTGTATGAGACATTACTCATTTCTATTACTCCAAACTATTTATTTCCTGCATTATTTTAATAAATATGGTTTCCGCAGGTATCAGGTCAGCTTGAAGGTATCTGATTACGCAGCTGGTCGCCAATTTGTGCAATGTTGTGCTCACCTTGTCGAAGTGCCTCTGTGTTGGTGTGAACGGAATAGTAACCAGTGACTAAATCGTAAGGATGCTTTACTGCGGAACCGAGAACGAAGCTGGTATTGGATATGGCCTCAAAGTGGATCTCACCTCCGGTCTCTTCAAAGACCGCGATCTCGCCCGTATATATCTCTTCAACTGTTGAAGCAGTTCCCTCGTGAACAGCGATCCATGCCACGTTGTGGCCTTCGGGCGGAGTAAAGCTCCAGCGCTCGCCGGCTTGCAGCCTCACATCGAGGTAAGTCATACCCTCTGGTGCAGCAACAATGCTGCGACTCCCTTTATATTCGCCAATGATTACTCGGACGGGGCCAACACGCTCAAAGGCTGAAGCGTCGAGATACTGGCTATGTGGCAAGGCCAGCTCGAGTTCCGGCGGCATTGCGACCCAAAGCTGAAATCCCTTACCTCGCTCTTGGCCGTAAAGCCCGCCTGTGTGCCAGACGCCACTACCTGCGCGCATCCATTCGACGCCACCAGTGTCGATAATGCCTTCGCGACCGGTCGTTTCCTTATAGAAGGCCTGACCGGATAAGATTAACGTCAGTGTCGCAATGCCAGAATGAGGGTGAAACCCAAACTTGGGGGCGTCATCCGCGTCGGCCTCGAAATAATCAAGAAATACGAATGGTTTGATTAAATTTCCGACATCCCCAGGACTTACCAGGCGGGTAATCGCCCCATGTGAATGTCCGCGTGTGCGGAATACTATCTTTCGTGCTTGTTGAATGCCGTGCTCGGAATACGTGGACTGTGTGTGAGTGGCCATCATTTTCTCCATGCCATAAGTACCATATTGGAATTTAGCGCAACCCTCACCGGCACAGCGAGCTCATGCAGGTCTGCTCGATTTTGCCAACTTGAAATTGCAGCGATGACGAGAGAATATACGTCAACATACCATCTGAATAGGCAATATATTTTGATGCTATCCATCTGAATTCTAGATGGATTGAGGTTGCCTGTGGTACTTCAGCTCACTCGTGGAGCAAGCTGAGTCGCTTCAGGCAGATGATGGAAAATCGCCGACTTGACTATGGGAAATAGTAAGCCGCTATGTCGCGATCAATCCCAGTCGGGGGCGAGGTGGGGAGGGTTGACAATCCGGCTTCCTGGCCTGTGAAGCATGGTTATCACTTGCATATCCTCTGGAGAAAGCTCGAAATCAAAGACGCGAGCGTTGTCAGCGATTCTTTCGAGTTTCTCGGTGCGAGAAAGTGCAACTACGTGTGGTTGCTGGATCAGCCATCTTAAAACGACCTGCGCAATTGTTTGTTTGTTGCGCAACGCAATTTCCTGCAGAGCGGAACTCTCAAATACGCGCCCGACCGCCATGCCGCAATACGCCATTAAGCTAGTTTGGTTGGCGTCCATCGTCTTCAGTAATACGCTCTGGTCCAAGAATGGGTGATACTCCACTTGGTTAGTAACGATCGGATATTTCGACAAGTCGATCGCTTGTTGTAGCATTGCGGCGTTAAAATTGCTAACCCCAATATGCCGAACTTTTCCCGAGTCGACACATCGGTTAAGACCATCGATCTGTTCGGCAATCGAAACACTTCCGCGTGGCCAATGCACCAAGAGGAGATCGATATGGTCCGATTGGAGATTGATTAGGCTTTGATCGACCGATGCTGCAAATCGCTCTGCCGGATAATTGCCTACCCATACTTTGGTTGTGACGAAAATATCCTGACGAGGAATTCCGGCTGATCGAATCGCGGCGCCAACGTCGGTCTCGTTTTGATACATTTGTGCAGTATCGATATGCCGGAATCCATGGTGTAGCGCAGATACCAGGATCTCCTGGAGGTGCGAACCCGACATGCCATACGTGCCAAATCCAAGGCGTGGAAGATGTGCCTCGCCGATGGTCAGGGTTTCAGATGCAATAGGTGAATATGCTGGTGCGATGGACATTGATTCCTCCTCGATTTCGTCATTCCAATTCATTTTGGAATGATCTCTCGGGAAGGATGTCTGCACCAGCCGAAATTTTCCGATACTGTCCATCGGTATCGGCGATGGATGCTAGGCGAATAGTTACCGCGTTGACTCGGAACGAACTTCGCTCGGCACTTTGACTGCGGGTATTGTGTTCATCGGCGCAGGCATCTGCTTCAAGCGCTCAATAAACCATCGGCCGGCAGGACCCGGCGGCGATGAATTTTGCCAGATTGCGGACATGGGCAATATCAAACCTTCGGGGGGTAAGTCTTCAATCCGCATCACGGACAGGCGGCCATTTTCGATGTCGTCACGCACGATATGCAGAGGCATCCCCCCCCATCCCAAGCCGTTCAAGAGGAAATGATGCTTTGCAAAGAGGTCGCCGAGCCGCCAAGTCAAAGGCGACATTACACCAAATTCACGCCCCTTCGACAAATCCGAGCGGTCCGTCAAAACGATTTGCGTGTGTTTTGCTAAGACCTCCTTAGGAATTTTTCCTTGGTGCAGGGCCAAGGGATGATCACTGGCACAGACCATCAGGAAGGTGATGCCGGCCAGCCGCTCATAAGCCATCTTCGGAGGAATATGGGGAAGTGAACCGATGATCCCTACGCTGCAGCGCTCTTCCAGGACGGGTTGCATTGCCCCGCCTAACGCCTCAACATAGACCCGCAACGCAACACCGGGATAATGTTGCCGGAACTCTTTTGCAACTTGCGTCACCGCGTCAATCGGATACATGACATCCACGACAACGGATAGTTCCGCCTCCAAACCAGCCGCGATGCCTTTCGCGCGAGCCTTTAGCAAATCGACGTTTGAGATGATATTACGCGCATCGGCAAGTAGAACAACGCCGGCGGACGTCAGTTTTGGGTAGCGTCCAGATCGGTCGAACAATGCGACATCAATCTGCTCCTCCAGGCTGCTGATGGTCTGGCTGATGAGCGACTGTGCTCTAAGTAGCTTGCGCGAAGCAGCAGAAAAACTACCTTCATCGACGGCAGTGATAAAGATTCGCAACTGATCGAGCGATACACCGTCAAGCATGGGGAATTATCGTTCTAGTTGATGGAAGGATCGATGATACCCGGTTTATATCCGATGGACAAATTGTGATCCTCCTGCTCACCGTTCTTCGTCATCTTCCGTGGACAGTGACCGCAAGGAATTTTCAGCCAGCTCAGTGGCTATGAAATCAAGCAGTGCCCTGACGGCAGGAACCATGCCACGTCGTGAGGGAAATAAGGCGTGAATGACTCCCGAGCGTGAACTCAGGTGCGGCAGCAATCTAATTAACGTGCCAGCTGTCAATTGCGTTAATACGGCAAGCGCCGGCATATAGGCGACGCCTATCCCTTGTAAGGCGGCTATGCGCAGCGTCAACAGGTCGTCCGTATGCAAGCGGGGCATATGTACGAGTTCTTCGACATTACCGTCCTTGTCTTGAAGCCGCCATGTGATCTTGTCGCCTGCATAGCCCATCGCGACGATGGGCAGGCTCGACAAGTCTGCCAGTTGGGAAGGTACCCCGTATCGATGCACCAGTTTCGGGTTGGAAACCAGGATCATTTCCGAGGCCCCGAAGGAGCGCATGGCCAAGTCGGAGTCTTCCAGCGGCGGCACTCTGACGCGGATGGCGATATCGATTCCTTCATCGACGACATCGACCCGGCGATTGGTTGCGTCAAGCGCGATACGTACCTGCGGCTCGCTGGCCAGAAAATTCGCCAAGATGTCAGCCAAGCCGCCTTGGAGGAGGCCGACTGGACAGCTTATGCGTATTAGTCCCTGAGGAGACGATAGCGTTTGATTAACGGCGTCTTTTGCCGACTGGGCTTCTGCAATCAAGGCCACGCAATGGCCATAAAAAGTCTTGCCTATGTCAGTAAGGGAGAGCTTGCGCGTGGTGCGATTGAGCAGACGCACGCCCAACTCCGCTTCCAATGTGCTGATGCGCCTGCTTAGCTTGGACGTCTGCATCTCGATCGCTTCGGCCGCGGCGGAATAGCTGCCGGCATCAACAACCTTGACGAAAAAGACCAGGTTGTTCAAGTCGTTGATCGGCTCCATGCACATCTCCATTGGCCAGTTTCGTCATCTTTCTATTTTCGACAAATATCCGTTCTATTTCAACCCATTAATCTCGATATGTTGCTGAACTATGCTGACGCCATCAGTTCGCAAAACACAATGAGCTGAACACTACGAGCAAATCTAGCTAACGGTTCCCGGGGAATAATATGTTGCAAATTAGAAAATTTGAATCGCTCGCTGGCAGCAATTCGACTTGGTTAAAGTCCAAATATCACTTCGCGCTCAATGGGCACGACAATGCCGCGCATGAACCTTTGGGATGCTTAATTGTCTTGAACGACGACGAGGTGGCGCCAGGTACAGGATTTCCGTTGCATGCTCATCGCGACATGGAAATCGTGACCTATGTCAGGGAGGGGCTGCTTGCGCACGAAGACACAACCGGCGGACACGGCCACATTGCAGCAGGGAATGTTCAGGCATTTTCCGCAGGCAGCGGCATACGGCATGCGGAATACAATCCTGGCAACACGCCCCTGAGAATATTCCAAATCTGGATGCGCCCACGCCATCTCGGCATCGAGCCGCGCTGGTCTACGAAGCCTTTTCCCAAGACCGAACGCGCTAACCGCTGGGTCGCGCTAGCCAGCGGATTTGTCGACGATAGGGACGCAATCGCCATCGATGCAGACGCACGCGTGCTTGGCGCGACAGTCACGCGCGACCAGTCCATCGAGTATGACATTAACGCTGCCCGTTATGGCTACCTCGTGGTCGCTAACGGTGTCGTCACGGTTAACGGATCGCGCCTCGGTGTCGGCGACGGCATCGCGGCCAAAGGTGTTTCAAAAATAGTCGTCACAGCAATTGACGACGCGGAAGTTGTTCTTGTCGATGCAGTTTAATTTTCTTTTTTCCACATCTCTTTTTGAAGGATCACATCATGTCCACAGCTAAAAAATACTTGCCTTTGATCGGCCGCGTCCTCATCGGTGCACCCTTCCTGATGAGCGGCATCGGAAAACTGACTTCTTATGCCGCGACCACCGGCTATATCGCCAGCGTCGGCTTACCGGCGGCCGGAATCGCCTGGGCCATCGCGGTGCTGATGGAAGCTGGCGGCGGCACTTTGCTCGCACTGGGATACCGCACCCACTTGGTAGCGCCCTTAATGGCCTTGTTCACACTGGCCACCGCAGTCTTCTTCCACAACAATTTTGCAGATCAAAACCAGATGATTCACTTCCTCAAGAACATCATGTTGACCGGCGGCCTGCTCAACATTGCATACTTTGGTTCAGGGCCGGTCAGTCTTGACAATGCGTCGAACAAGAAAGTCGCTGCGCCTGTCGCGAAGCGAGCCTGATCAACGATGACGGCGCGCAGGGCGCTGAATATCAGCGGTGCCAAGGCTTTTTCTATGTCCGTTCACAAGCGATGCTGGACGGCTCGCCGATATAGCTTACCTCACGCCTGCGTGCCGTCCGTTCTGACTTCCTCTTTTTAATCAAACGCCGCTGGCCGCACGCTCCGTATCGACGCGCCGTATTGGCCGGCCCCCAAGGAGTATCCAATGAATTTTGCAAATATCACAGTGGCGCAACGCCTCACAGCAGGCTTCGGCGCGGTGGTGGCCCTGCTGACACTGCTGATCGGGCTCGGTCTGAGTTCCATGGCGAACATGAAGCGCCACATCGATGTAATCACTCGCGTCAACGGCGCCAAGGCCAGGCTGGCGGTGAGCATGGAGCGCACAATGACCGAAGGCATGCTGTCGCTGCGCAATTTAGCGTTGCTGGCGCACGAGGGTGACGCTGGCGTGGAGCTACAACGTGCCGAGGTACGGAGCATGGAGGAGCAAAAGGCCAAGTACGAGGACGCAATGGCGCGCATGAAACAGCTATTTGCCAGCGCCGGCGACACCTCAACGGAAGAGCAAGCCTTGCTGGCAAAGATAGAAGAGCAGTCGACCAGCTTCGGGCCGGCTGTTGGACGGGCAGTGGCGCTGATGATGCAGCACCAGACAACCGAGTCCGATGCCTTGATACGTACCGAAATCCGGTCCGCACAATTGTCGCTGCGGGCCGACCTGCGCGCGCTGGCCGCACTAGAGGAACAGTTGAACGGCACTTTGGCTGACGATTCTGACCAAACCTACGCGGCGGCCCGTCAACGCTTGCTAATCGTCGGCGCACTGGCACTTGTATTTAGCGTGACGGCCGCTTACTACATCACGCGCGTACTGCTCAGCCAATTGGGTGGTGAGCCGCGGTATGCAGCCGCTGTTGCGGCAGCCATTTCGGGGGGCGACCTGACGGTACCAATACACACGGTCAGCGGCGATGAGTCTAGCTTGCTGGTGGCGATGCGGCGCATGCGTGACAGCCTCGCGCATATGGTGGGCAGCGTGCAAGCCAGCGCCGAGACTATTGCCTCAGCTGCTGAACAGATCGCATCCGGCAATCTGGATTTATCTGCGCGCACCGAGCGGCAAGCCAACGCGCTGCAGGAGACCGCGTCGTCGATGGAAGAAATGAATTTGACGGTTCAGCTGAATGCTGACAACGCTCAGCGAGCTGACGGCTTGGCGGCTTCGGCTTCGACGGTGGCGCGCCAAGGGGGCGCAATGGTGTCGCAGGTGGTGGGCACGATGACCGCCATCCATGGGGCATCGCACAAGATCGCCGATATAGTCGGAGTGATTGATGCGCTAGCCTTCCAGACCAATCTACTGGCGCTGAATGCCGCGGTGGAAGCCGCACGTGCGGGCGAGCAGGGTAGGGGCTTTGCCGTTGTGGCCACTGAGGTGCGCAATTTGGCGCAGCGCTCAGCGGCGGCCGCCAAGGAAATTAAGGTCTTGATCAACGACACCGTGCAGCAGGTCGACACCGGCGCAGCGCTGGTTAGCCAGGCGGGCATCAAAATGGATGAGATTGTTGTCAGCGTGCAGCGCGTAACCAACATCATGGGCGACATCAGCAATGCGAACCAGGAACAAACTTCTGGCATCGCTCAAATCAACGCAGCGGTGATGCAAATGGACGGCAGCACCCAACAAAATGCGGCGTTGGTAGAAGAGGCCGCTGCAGCGGCGGCGGCCCTGCATGAGCAGGCTGCTGAATTGTCGGAGCTGGTTGGTGTGTTCACGCTTGCCCCCGAAGCTACGGCGGCTCCGCTGCGCCTGCTACCTGCGGTATCGCGAGTGCAGCAACCGCCGCCGCAGCGCCTCGCCTATGACGCCATCGTGGCTTCCTAGTTGACCGTGTGCCGACACTGTCGGCGCCCAATTCAAGCGCACATTAGCCTCACAGTTACACGCGGAGACAAGCCATGGAATGCACGCTGGAAAATATTCTACCTCACGTTTACGGACTGGACGAAAAACGGCTGGCAGCTCGCTTGTCCCTTTATTTGGCCGTCAGCGACGGCGCGCAGATAGCTTACAGCGGTGGCCATGGCGCTTCCGTTGGTTTGCAGCAAAACGTGTCGCTGCGCGCCGTCGACGGGGGGGGGGGCTCGCATCGGCAAGAGGCTACGGTGCATGTCCAACTCGAACAGAAACTGGTCGCGACCTGGCGCAACGCGCCTCTCAAGGTACCGGTGAATCGTCAGGCGGTTGCCATTGGCACAGCGCGGGTGGTCGGCACGGAGCAGTCTCAGGTATTTGCCAGAAACGCGTTGTCGGCGACTGGCCTTGAGCGCGCAGTAATAGATGCCCTGCGATGCCAGGCTGCCCAGCACGGGTCTCAAAGTCTCGAGCGGCAGCGTGCCGTCACGGCGCCGTACCGAGCCGCCATCGACTTCTTCCGATTAGATTAGATACAGCAGGCAATACCGGACGAGACGGTTGATCCATCGCGGTTTCGCTCGACAGGCCACGGCTGCGATGGGGCATTCCGCATAAACATCCCCATCTTTCGTCGAATTGGCTCCTCAGTGCGAGCGACTGGCGAGCGCACATTTCAATTTGCCTATGTCGGTTGAATCCTTTCCGGCTATCTTCGGAATACTCGGCTCGAAAAGGAATTCAGCTGATCAGGTTATCGTTCATTGTTGGCGTCTTCATCTTGAATGAGATGGCTCCGGTTGATGGCTTTTTCTGTTGTAAAGCGGACTAATTCATAGCCCACAAAGTGACGTTTAGACGCGATGGGCGGAAAACAGCACTTCGCCATCATCAACCCAAATCCGCAACCCGTTACGTCGAATATGAACTCCGCACTGCGCCGCTGGAAGCCCAGGGCAGCTACGTAAATCACGACTCGCGTACTTGTGCTGCCGCAGCAGTTTTGTGTGCGAAGGAGCGGCGCTCAAACTTGAGACACCGCAGTGCCGTTCCCCACTTTTAAGTGACCGACTTTTCTCGCTGTAGAGTTAAATGCCAAAGGTTTTTGATCTTCGTCCGCGGTGTTCAATCCGCTACTGCTGTGTCACGATTGCCGGCAACAGATTGCTCGTCGACGCTGCCTGGCGGCTTCGGACGCAACAACAATCCGCCTAACGCCCCCGCTACTGCAGCGAACGTCGCACCCAACAGAAACGCCAGATGATAGCCGCTGTTGAGCGCAGCCGTGGCGCTTTCGGAAGCCTGCATCGCTCCAGTGCGCGCCGCAGCCAGGCTAGCGAGCACAGCAAGACCGAGCGCGCCGCCCATCATAAACGATGTATTGACGATTCCGGACGCGAGGCCAGACTCGCTGGGATCAACGTCGCTCATCGCAGCCAGCAGCATGGGATTGAACGCTATACCCGCCCCGAAGCCGAGCATGATCATGCCGGGCAACACGTCGTACACAAAGTTACCATTCACCGGCGCGCGTGCAAATAGCACGAGGCCACATGCAGCCACGAGCAGTCCCACCGCAAGGGGTAAGCGCAGACCGAAGCGCATCACTACGCGTGCCGATATCCCCAGAGAAAAGAACGCCATGATCAGATTAGCGGGCAAAAACGCCAACCCGATCTGTAATGGGCCATACCCAAGTACGCGCTGCAAATACAACGCAGAAATGAAGAACCACGCAAACATCGCCGCCGCCCACAGTACGCCGACCATATTAGCTACGGCGACATTTCGCAGGCGGAAAAGACCGAGCGGCATCAATGGGTGCTGCACGCGCGCTTCGATAACGAGAAACACGGCCAACAAGACTAGCGCAGTGAACAGCAAGCCTAGCGTCTGCACCGAGGTCCACCCAGCTTCATTGCCGTTTACGACCGCATACACTGCTAGCATCAACGCAGCTGTTACAGTTACCGCGCCAGCGACGTCGAGCCGCTCGCCGTGGGCATTGCCGCGCGCGGCCGGTAAGAGTGCAAGGCACAGCGCATAGACTGCGATGCCAATGGGTAAATTAACGAGAAAAATCCAGTGCCAGCTTAGCTGGTTGGTCAAAATGCCACCTAGCAGCACGCCGATGCTTCCGCCCCCGCCGCCGACAAATCCAAATACGCCCATTGCCTTGGCGCGCTCGCCGGGCTCGGTGAACAGATTCATAATCAGCGATAGTGAAACGGCAGAGACGACCGCGCCGCCTAGACCCTGCACGGCACGTGCGCATATGAGCAGAGGTTGCGAATTGGCTAAGCCGCAGGCGAGCGAAGCCAGCGTGAACAGCGTGATGCCACCGAGGAACAACTTTCGGTGGCCGTAGAGATCGCCGAGGCGCCCACCAAGCAGCAAGCAACCGCCGAAGGTCAGCATATACGCGTTCACCACCCACACCAGTGAGGTTTCGGTAAAGCCCAAGTCTGCTGCGATCGATGGCAATGCAACGTTAACAATCGTTGTATCGAGAACAATCATGAGCATGCCTAGGCACAGAACAATCAGTGCTAGCCAGCGTTTGTTTCCGTGGACGGATTGGGGCATGCAAGGACTCCTTTGTATTGGTCAAACATGTGCAAGTAGTTGCTTGGCATATCGCCTAGCATGTATAGTTGGCAATGCTTTTGTCACGTAGCAGCGCAGGCAACAGGCCTATGCTGTATTTAAAACAGGCCTATGCTGTATTTAATTTTGGACAAAATACTATCGCGAGGGTTCTGAGAGCTGGCTTGTCTGTGCCTGATCGAATCACTTCCATAGTGGACGCGGTCATCATGGTTTTAATCATGTCCCCGTTCTAGTCCGCAGTTCGGCATTTTCTGATCCGAAAGATCGAATGCACGCGCTCATCAAACTAGATGAGCGCGATACATGATGGCGGTCCCGCTATATATGATCCAAGCGGTACCAACTTAAGCAGGTGCTAACTCAGACGCCAAGCGCAGCAGCCGAGTTCTTCGCCGAAGCAACGGCTGTACTGCGTGAATTTGGTCCCATCGCCACACCTTCCGCGCGGATGAAAGTGATATCCGTGACGCCCAGAAGACCGAAGGCCGCCTTCAAATAGGTTTCTTGGTGATCAAGGAAAGCTGCTGGCGAGCCTTCACTGTAAATGCCGCCACGCGACGAGGCGATGACTAGCTTTTTGCCGCCGCACAGGCCAACCGGACCGTGCTCACCATAGCTGAAGGTCTTTCCCGCGACAGAAATGCGGTCGATCCAGGCCTTTAATTGAGATGGCACGCCGAGGTTGTACATCGGCGAACCAATGACCACGATGTCGGCTGCCAGAAAGTCATCAAGCGCAGCCTGGCCAATGGCAATGTCGGACTTCAATGTCTCGTCGGCCGGTGCACCGTGCGCCGCAGCGAGATGCGCCGGCGTCAAGTGTCCGATCGGAGTGGCGGCGAGGTCGAGCCGCGTAACAGCAAGATCAGGTTGGCGTGCTTGGAAAGTCGTAACTACCTCTGCCGAAAGCTCGCGACTGACGGAGCCTGGCCCGAGGATGCTTGAATCTATGTGCAGCAGTTTCATAAAAGTTCTCCGAAATGGCAAACGATGCGTGTGCCGGAATCGGAATGTTAGGCTTGGGCAATCAATCTGAATAGTCTATATTTTTAGATGGAATATATCTATTGGGGTGATATGTCGCAGCTGCTGCAGGATGCTTTTGAGCATGGCAATACGCTGTAACTTATGCGGTCGCATCCCTTCCAAACTTATTGTTCTTTTGTGTATTTCCTTATTAATTCAAGAAATTTTGGGCGACCTTTTATTCCCAGCCACCGCCACATGGCTTCTACTTGATCCTTGTGCAGATCATAGTAGTTTCGGTTTACCGCAATCCAGTTATAGACAGTTAGAGCAGGCCGATTTAATCGAATTATTTCATCACCATATTTTGATCTAACTAAACTATCCAGAGAATCCGGAATGTTCAATGAAATAGCGAATCCATCAATTCGGTGCAATTTCAGCTTATCAAAATTTCGCAGTGTATCGCTAGCCCCATCATCGACCATAATGCCCGTATTGCGAAGAGTAATGACAGTCGCTAGCCCATGGCGAATGCCAAGAACATGGTTTTGAAAGTAAGTTTTTGGCTCAGTTTCAAAATCTAAATGGTCGATACTTCGAACAAAAACAACCATTGTTGAAATAACGGATCTGTCTATGTCAAGCTGCCCATTATTGTTCAATGGGAATGCTATTCCGATCTCATTATTCGACTGCGCTTCCATTGGCGTGATATCGATTGTGCCGGCTAGCAGTTCTGCTTTGAGGCGCGCGAGTGGTAATGGAATGAATGTGACTGGACATCCGACAGAGTCGCCTAAGGCTTTAATAAGTTCTATGCTGGCGCCACGAGGAACTGTACTTTGGGGAGTATCATAAATGTAGTATGGCGGAAAAGAGTAATTAATTACACCAACTCGAATTGATTGGCAAGTGGCCATTGAATCTCGAGCCATAAGTGCCAATAAAAATAGAAAGAGTATTCTTACCTGCATCGTCTTACCCCACTCATTTCTTGCAAGATGGATTGATGGCAATACTAAATTCACGCTCCTAATGCCGAAAATTTCTAACGCGGAAGAATTTTCACCGAAGCTTACACTAAGCCATTTTTCTTTCCATAATTTTACAGAAAAAACAATGCTAATTTTGGAAGGACGGACTTTATGGTTTTTAACTAGACTGGGGTTTTCTAGATGTTGGCATAAAATCGTTGGGAAGCCAAGTATTTCGAGTTCATACTAACAACTACCGTGTAGTGCCAAGGAGAAAATTGGCAACACAGTTCACAGAATAGCAAGTTGCGTGGGGAGAGTAGCACAGCCAAGGCTTGGGATCGGCGGCACCGAGCCTTGTGGTCGAGATCAACGATTGGAACGCACGTAAACCAGTGATCCCATCAAAAGGAATGAGCGTAATGACACGCCCACGAATCATCGCCAACAGGAAAGCCGGTTCGCTTGATGACGGGAATTCCGTTGGGTATTCCTGTCTTATGCTCAGGTGCAGATATCATGGGTAACGTGACGATGCTGGTATGCTCAATAAAGTTCAGCCCCACCATTCCGGAATGGTGATCCGCGAATCCTTTGGCCTTGCCCGCCACATCGCTTGCCAGTGGATACGCATCGACATTAGAAGATAGGTCGCCGATAACGTTGCTGCTTTTTACGTTAAAATCGGCATCGATTTTATGGAGAGCGGGATCAATTCTTATCTTTGAAGTATTTGATTTAGCGTTATCTAATCCTACCCCGCTCTCAGATATTTTAACGCCACCATCCAAGCTAGTTAGAACTTTCCTGTCACCATAATCTAAATTAAAAATGTTTTTATCTGCTTGAATAGTCTTTAATTCATCGGCGTAACCGCGAGTAGACAGGGCGGAAATTCCTAGCAACAGAAATAATTTTATTGTATTTTTGATATTAATTTCCTTCTCCTTTAACTCAATGGATCAATGTACATGGCGTAAACTAACGTCTTTACTGATCGTCATGCTCAGATTGCGTGCAGTAACGACGAGTGGAATATTTTCTGTAAAAATAACACGACCAGTGCTGTTGTAATATCGGACCGGAAAATTCATTTCGACGCGCACATACGAAATTTTTTTTGGTAATGATTCGATACTAGGATATACGCAGGCAGTCGAGTTGAAAAGGCGCGATCTTTAGATGCTATCCATCGGTATAGCTGATAGGAGAGCGATATTTCCTACCAAACGCGGCTCAACGGCCCATCGATCTGTTTGACAGATAGTAGTCATCGAAATATATGCTCTATTCGCTCAGGGGCGCAGGCGGCAGAATAGTGTGGTAGCTGTTTTTTAACCAAATTTTCTTACGGATGAACCCATGAAAGCACTGCAGCTTCGCCAACCAGGCGGTCTTGATAAGTTAGAGGTAACGGATCTGCGCGATCCCGGATTGCCTGGCCGTGGCGAGGTATTAGTTAGATTACGAGCCAGCTCCTTGAATTATCACGATTATTTGCTCGTGACTGGATCGATACCGGCGAGAGATGGGCTGATCCCAATGACGGACGGGGCCGGAGATGTCATTGCCGTTGGCGACGGGGTAGAAGAATTTCGGGTCGGAGACAGGGTCATTTCTGTCTTCTTCCCTGATTGGGGCGATGGCGTGCCGCGCAACGTGCCGCTTTCCCAGGCCTTCGAGAACGTACCTGGTGATGGCGTCGACGGCTGCGCCCGCCAACTGATGATTGCACCGGCAACGGCCTTCACACGTGCGCCGCGCGGCTTTTCGTATGCGGAGTCGGCCACGTTGGTTTGTTCGGGGCTGACCGCCTGGCGGGCCCTTGTCGTCGAAGGCCGTCTGAAGGCCGGAGATATCGTACTGGTTCAAGGCACTGGCGGTGTGTCGTTGTTCGCACTGCAGATCGCCAAGGCGATGGGAGCAACTGTGGTTGCGACATCATCTTCAACGGAGAAACTCGATCGGCTAAAAGCACTCGGAGCGGATTATTTGCTCAATTATCGGGACGAACCCAATTGGGGGACAGCCGCGTATGCATTGACAGGCGGGCGGGGCGTTGACCATGTCGTCGAAATAGGTGGTATAGGCGCACTGGCACAATCCGTTGCCGCCAGTCGCGCCGGAGGTCATATCGCTATGGTCGGACAGCTGTCCGGCCAAAAAGAATCCTTGCCCGCTATGGAGATGATGGGCAAGCAATTGCGAATCAGCTGGATAATGGTGGGTTCGCGGACGATGCAGATCGACATGGTTCACACCTTGGAGGCCAGCGATATTCGGCCAGTGCTCGACCGTACCTTCCCTTTGCATGAATTAGCGCATGCCTTCCGTTATCAAGAGACTGGGACCCATTTTGGAAAGATAATAATCGACATCTGACGGGCACCTCGAAAAACCTGCCCAGCCATGGCATGATATCGCATTGCCAATCTTGACGACCTAGCCATGATGAAACCCAACCTGTTTGCCGCCCAAGAGCGCGAAGCGAATCTATCGAAGCTGGGCGACTCGCTGGGACTGCTGGAGCGGCATGTTGACTTCTCGGCGCTGGCCGCCGCAGTTGATCAGGCAGCGCCGGAGAGCAGTTAAAACTGGAGGCAGCGCTAGGCAAGACGTTGATAGCGATCGTCAGGTTTTTGCTTTGCTCGGGTTCGTCGCGGTTCAGGCATTTCTCGCATTTTCAGGTCTCCGTTGAGCA
>Ga0105857_1000425_pt1 | contig 16146 bp, 12 predicted proteins | sample OrgsoiDNA_201061_FD_89682 | JGI IMG/M metagenome (GOLD analysis project Ga0105857, IMG submission 89682) | Permafrost soil microbial communities from the Arctic, to analyse light accelerated degradation of dissolved organic matter (DOM) -... | ecosystem: Environmental > Terrestrial > Soil >...
ATCAACGGCCGACACGGCCAGAAGCGCCAACGCGATTCCTCCCCAGAATGCTTTCATGACGCTTTCCATATTGTAATCGAACCGGCCGAACCGGTTTCGGTTAAACTGAAAGAAGAGACACGCTCGGCATAACCAGCCATGACCATTGACGAACGTCTTGAAAAGCTCACCGAACGGCACGAAGCTCTCGCCCAGAGTCTTGAAATCAACGTTGGTCTGCAGCGCGATCACGACCAGCGAATGCGCCAGGCGATCGAGACCCTCACGGCCCTGCACGTCGATAACGAGCGCCTGCACGGCGAAAGCGCTCGCCTGCACGGCGAAAGCGCTCGCCTGCACGGCGAAAGCGCGCGCATGCACGCCGACAACGAACAGCGCATGGCCAACATGATGGACGCCATCGGCCGCCTCAGCCACATTGCAGCCAACCACGAGGATCGCATCTCGGGCCTGGAAGGCCAGCCGTAATTTCCGACCGCTAATCCGGGAAGTAGCCTTCGCGCGCCCGCACTTTGCGGCCCTTCGCGCCGCGCAGCACCACCTCAATCGAACGCCATGCATTATTCTCCACGGTGGGCGGCTGAAAAGCCAGCAGGTAGCCGTGCGTCAAATCCTGCGAGACGGTATCGAACACCGGGGAAATCTCGGCGGTACTGTGAATCGCAAAGGCCACGCCGCCGGTGCTTCTGGAGACGGCGGCCAGTTGTTTGAGAAGCGCGGGGGTCTGTAAGGCTTCCCCCTGCGCGATGGTGTAGATGGGGGTTCCGGCTTTCCGCGCCCGCTCAATGGCGGTCTGTGTGGTGAGCACGCTGCTGTTGTCGGCTCCATCGGTGAAGACCACAATCACTTTCTTGCCGCTGCGCGCCGCCAGATCGCGATTCACCCGCACCAGGGCATCGTAGAGCGCGGTGGAGCCGAAGGCGCGCGTTCGCAATACGGCGCGCCTGGCCGCGGTCTTGTCGGTGGTGAAGGGCCGCAGTTCGTGAACCGAGTCGCTACAGCTGTACAACGCCACGCGCTCGATGGGGCGCAGGTCGCCGATCAGCTTGAGGGCGGCGTTCTTGAGCGCGGGAAGAGCCGCCAGCATGCTGCCGGTGGTGTCGAACAACAGGGCCACGGCAAGGCTGGAGGCGCGCGCTTCGAAGGCGATGGTGGGCACCGGCTTGCCGTTCTCCAGAACCGTGAAGTCAGTGGCATTCAGCCCGTCGATGTAGCGGCCGCGCTCGTCGTTTACGGTGGCGTACACTTCCACCAGACGCGCGCTGGTATGGAAGACCGTGGCGGGTACTGGGCTTGGGGAATCGTCGGGAACTGTATCCGGCAACGCCATGCCGGACAGCGCCGCCGGCTGGGGTTTCTCCGCGGGCTGGCCGCCGCGAGCCAGGTTTTGCGTCACTTGATCCAGAGTCATGAACCCGCCCCTGAAGTACGATCCGGGACCGGCGCTCAAAGAGACCAGTTCGGACGGACAAAACAGACAGGGACGGCCGGGCTCCGCGGATTCCACGAAGCGGTGCTTGCCCGGCAGTAGCGGGTCTTCGGCGACCAGCAACTGGTCCGCATGGAGCAGCGCCGCATAGACCAGCCCGCTCAAGGCCAAGTAGGGTAGGCCTCCCGGCCTGCCTGTGTCCCGCAACATTGTGGCGGAATCGAGTGCCGAGTCAAGCCGTGGGACGGCCTGCAATTCCCTGACCCGGTCGAAATCGGCGCGCCGTTCGCCGCTCAATCGCAGCAGGTCGCGAGGCACCGCTTCATCCGGATCTTCGCCATGACCCGCGATCTCGCGCAGCAGGGCCAGGGCCCTGGCGGAATGGTCGGCAGCGGCAAGGTCGGTGCATACATGGCGGAAAGCGCGGGCGCCGCGCGCGGGATCGAGAGCGCCCGACCCGGTTCCCAGAACGATCAACTCCACCAGCGAATGCCATTCGCCCATCACTTCATTTCGTTCGGCATTTCGCCCGGCACTTCGCTCGGGCGCGGGTCTGGCGGCGAGCTTGCCGGAGAAAACGGCCAATGCCTGGAACTCCGCGCTGCCGAGGCCGGGCAGTTTTTCAAAATACGGGAACAGGGGACGCCACTCGGAGAAATGTTGCGCCAGCAGTTTGACGGAACTTTCATCAAGCGGAGTCTTGCGGCCGGCTTCCAATCGGGCCACTGGGACCAGCGCGTCCAGGTTACGGATGTCCAGCAGCGTCTCATCACCCGCCTCGGGTGAAGCGGTCCAGGCGCGCACGCCACCTGGAAAGCGGACGTGGCCGGCGTCATCGAGCGGCAAATTCCGGAAGAAATCCGGACGCCAGGAGCCGGTACGCCGGTCCATCCCCAGGAAGACTTCGCCCGAATCGCGATACCAGGCATAGAATCTTTCCACGCGCGAAACGGTCTCGGTGAAAAACCGCTGGTGGGCCGCATCCGCGTGGGCCAGCGCGTGGTAGAAGGCCGCCAGCCTGCCATGGTCCTTCTGTAACAGTGCGCGAAAGAAAGCCGGCGGATCGCGCGGGCTCGAGCCCACCAGCTTGACCCACATGAATTTCGCCGCCGCGCCGCCGGGCGTTTCCACCTCTCCCTGAGACACCGAGAAAGCATCGGCATAGGACGCCAGCACCTCCGGGTAGACCGGCGCCAGCGTGCGCAGGCCGACGCTTGCGATCACGGCGTCCGCGGTCTCTTCGCCCATGGCGGCCAGGGCTGCGTATACTTTGGCGAGGTGCAAATCCTTCGAAAGGGCTTCGGCGATGGTATCGGCTGAGATGTTCGGCAACGCGGTCCACGCGCCGGCGGCAATCAGCCGCGCGTTTTCGGAAGGCACCGTAAACTGAAATTCGCCGCCGGCCTCCAGGGCCTCCTGCATGGCGATCTCATCGATACCCAAGGCCCAGGGAATCTGCTGCCGCAGGCCGTCGGCCGGCTGGTCGCCGGGCTCGACCGTGTATGCGGAATTCTGCGCCACCAGTTTCCAACCCAGCAGGGGCAGAATACGTTCGGCGTTCCGGCGCTGTGAATCGTCCGCCAGCGAAAGCGTGACCACGGTTGAGTCAGTGTGCGCTATGCGGCGTCCTTCACCGATCCGCTGCAGTTCGGCGACCGTGTCGATATAGGCCAGCAGGGCGCTTGTGTAGCCCGGTGGCCGGGCTCGATTCCAGGGCGATTGTTCCCAGATGAGAGCGCGGCAATACTCCTGAAAGAAATCCCCGGGCGATGGAACGGCTTGCAGATGCGCCATTGCGGCGAAGGCTTTGATCCCGCCGGGAACCCAGGCATCGCCCGGCTGGGCGCGCGCGCATTGCGTGGACAGCAACAGGACCGCGGCCAGCCGAAGCAAGCTCATCTCAATGCACAGAAGTATATCAGCCCGTGGCGGAAGTCCCAAGACACGGCTTACCGACATGCACGGCTTAGTACAATCATTGCGTCTCAGGCCTTCGCACCCAACGGGCTATAATATGAGTGTGGAGAAAACGGCGAGGGTATTTGCCAGCTTCGAGGACGCCGATGAGGCCGACGCACGTTGCGACGCGGCGATGTCCTCCGAGGAGCGCTTGAATATCCTTGTTGAACTCCGCGACCGCCGCCACCCCGATGCCGCTGAACAAAGACTGGCGCGAGTTTCTCGGGTTGTTGAACTCGAACGGAGTTGAGTATCTGATAGTTGGCGCGTTCGCAGTCGCGTTTCACGGTTTCGCCCGGTATACCGCGGATCTCGATCTGCTGGTGCGGCCCACCGAGGATAATGCGGACCGCGTTCTGCGAGCGCTGTCGGAATTCGGCTTCGGCAAAGTGGGAATCCAGGCAGCGGATCTCTGCTCACTCGGCATGGTGGTCCAGTTGGGAGTGAAGCCAAACCGGATCGATCTGTTGACCGCCATCTCCGGAGTCAGCTTCGATCAAGCGTGGGCGACACGCAGCGAAGCGGAACTGGAAGGCGTCGCGACGCACTTTATTGGCCTTGCGCCGCTCCTTCGCAACAAGGAGCAGACCGGCCGCGCCAAAGACCTTGGCGATGCGGAAGAGCTGCGAAAACGAACCACCGAACAGGATAGTTGAGAACGAGCCCAGCCGGCGACCCTGCCTCACACGGCGAGTTCGTTATGGCCTGCTGCATCGGCTTCTCCCTACGGAAGGCCTTTGGCCATGAGCCAGCCATCTTGGCCATCCTCATAATACCGCCGCACTCTTCTAACGTTATTAAAGCCATATTTCTGGTAGAACGCGCGCGCTGTTTCGTTCGTCACTTTCACCATGAGGCCGAATCGCGAGACTCCTCGTAACCGCAGGCGGCGCAATGTGCTTTCCATCAGGGCCGACGCCACTCCGCAGCCTCGCATGTTTGGGTCCACCGCCAGAGAGACCAGTTCCGCCCGATTGCGAAAGGCCCCGGCGCGGCGGCAGGTCAGCATGTACCCACGAACTTTCCGGCTGCCTTCGGCCACTAGGAAAAGCTCCCCGCATTGGCGGGTGTATTCTGCAAACAGGTTGCGATCGTATGCGTCAGCGCCAAAGCTGGCGCGCTCGATTTCCATGATCCGGTCGAGGTCGGACAGGCGCGAGCGGCGGACGGAATATCGCTTCTTCATTCTGTTATCCTTTATTCTTGCGCACTTAAGGGCAAGCTGAAACCGGTGACAAAAAAAAGACAGAAGAAGAAAAGCGCGCCCCTTGACAAGGAATTCAGACCGCCGCATACTGGAATCATGTTGCAACTGAGTGGCAACAAGAGTGAACAGGAAGCGGTAGCCGCCAGCCTGGTCGACTTGCGCAGGGGGGATGCCGGAATTCTGGATCGCATCGATCTGCCGCACGAAGACGCTCGCCGCCTGATGGAACTCGGTTTTCTGCCCGGCGCCCGGATCACTGCCGGGCGGAGCGCCCCGGGAGGCGACCCGCGGGTGTTTCAGGTGGATGGTTCGGAAATCGCACTGCGGCGCGAGACCGCCAGACTCCTGAGGATCTGGTTGGACCCGAAGCCGAAAGCCGGAAAAGGTTGACGTTGAGCGAATGCAGCGAGTGCGGTAGCTGTGGTTCGGTAGCGGTGGCTGAGCTTCCGCGCGGCCAAGCCGTTAAGATGGTGGCCCTGGTGGGGCCGCCCAACTCCGGCAAAACCACGCTGTTCAATCGCCTTACCGGACTGCATCAAAAGGTTGCCAACTTCCCCGGCGTTACCGTGGAACAGCACATGGGCATCGCCGAACTTCCGGATGGCCGGGCGGTCGGCATTGTCGATCTGCCGGGTATCTACGGCATGGCGCCGCGCTCGGAAGACGAGCAGGTGGCGTACGACGTGCTCACCGGCACCGGCGGCCAGACGGCCAGGCCCGAAGCCGTTCTGCTGATTCTGGATTCCACCAACCTGGCCCGGCACCTGATGCTGGCCGCCCCGATTCTGGCGCTTGGCGTCCCCACGCTGGTCATTTTGAACATGGCCGACGACCTCCGGAAGCGCGGCGGAACTCTGGACCTGGGCGCCCTCTCCGCGCAGCTTGGAGCGCCGGTAGCGCTGATCAATGCGCGCGGCGGCGAGGGCATCGAACAGGTCTTCGAATTCCTGGCCGGCGCCATGCCCAAACCGCAGCCCAGGGAGCTGCCCATTCTTCAGGACATCCCCAAGTGCCGGAAATGGGCGGGCGGCGTGGGAAGCAAGGCCGGCTATCGCGCGCCCGCGCCGCCCAAGTGGACCCGCCGCCTGGATGCCGTCTTTCTTCACCCGGTGGCCGGTCCGCTGATTTTTATTTTTGTGGTCTACCAGATCTTTCGCACCATCTTCGTAGCAGCCAAGCCGCTGACCGACGGAGTCACGCGCCTGTTCAGCATCAGCGGCAACTGGGTTGCATCTGCGCTTCCCGATTCGCTGCTCCGCTCGCTGCTGATCGAAGGTGTGTGGAAGGGCGTCGGGTCGGTAGTGGTCTTCCTGCCGCAAGTTTTGATCCTGTTTCTGTTCATCGGCATTCTGGAAGACTCCGGGTACCTGGCGCGCGCCGCCATGATCGCCGACCGCACCATGGCGAAGGTGGGCTTGCAAGGCAAGTCGTTTATCCCGCTGCTCTCGGCTTACGGATGCGCCGTGCCGGCTATTATGGCCACGCGCACCATTGAAAACAAGCGCGACCGCATCGCCACCATCCTGATTGCGCCGTTCATGACCTGCTCGGCGCGCCTGCCAATCTACACCTTGTTGATCGCGGCGTTCATTCCCGCGCATCCGCTGATTGGCGGCAAGTTCCTGGACGCGCAAGTGGCGGCGATGCTGGGGCTCTACGTTTTGGGATTCCTGGCGGCGGTGGTTACGGCGCGAATTTTGAAATCGTCCGTCCTGAAAAGCGCGCGCACGCCGTTTCTGCTGGAGATGCCTTCCTACCGCTGGCCCACGTTCCAATCGCTGGGGTTGCGGCTGCTCGACCGCGCCGGGGTTTTTCTGCGCCGTGCGGGCACCGTGATTCTGCTGGTGACGGTGGTGCTGTGGATCCTGGCGCACGTGCCCTATTCAAACGGCAAGCCGCCGGACATCGCGGACAGCGTGGCCGGCACGATCGGCCGCACCATCGAACCCGTCATTAAGCCGCTAGGATTTAACTGGAAGATCGGGATCGGGCTGCTCACCTCACTGGCCGCGCGCGAGACCATCGTGTCTACGCTGGGATCGATTTACGGGATGGATCCGGAGTCCCACCAGATGGAATTGCAGACTGCCCTGCACCGCGATCTGACGCCTGGCGGCGCCTTTGCGCTGCTGGTCTTCTTTGCGTTCGCGATGCAGTGCATTTCCACTATTGCGGTGGTGCGCCGGGAAACCGGCGGATGGAAGTGGCCCATATTGCAATTCAGTTACATGGGCCTGCTGGCTTATGCCGGAGCCTTTGTGGCGGCGCACATTATTCCTTGACTCTGCGGCTTGCCAACTTCAGGCATCTTTATCTGTAGCGGCGCTTACCAATCTTAGTAGTTCATCTGGAATTTTGCCGGGTGGCAGCACGAAGTCGATACAGCCTGAAGCCTCGGCACTCTGAGGCATGCCGTATACTTCGGCAGACGTGTCCTGAGCAAAGGTTGTTCCTCCCTTTGCCTTGATGTGCCTGCATCCTTCAGCACCGTCGCCATCATACCCAGAGAGAATAATGCCGATCGCACGCGCCCCCATAGCCTCTGCCAAAGAAATCAAAAAACAATCTACCTCGGCGTTCCTCCTGGTGCGCGGGGAGACGACTTTGAAGGCATAGCTCTCAATTAGAAGATCCGCGTTCGGAGGAATCACATAGACGTGGTTCGCCCGGACCGGCATCGCCATGGCTGCCACCCTTACTGGCATTTTCGTGTGCCTCGACAGAATTTGAGCTAACTGACTATTGGCGGTGGGGAGAAGATGAGAAACAATAACAAAGGCCATGCCTGTATTAGACGGCAGGGCGTCCAAGAGCATCTTATATGCGTTAAGACCCCCAGCGGAGGCGCCAATGCCGACAATAAAGTTAGGGTGTACTGTCTCCATGACCCACCTCAGAGCTTTAACTTTCGACTCACTTTTTGCCGCTCAGAAATACTTTTGCCGACCTTCTTTTTCTGATTGGGGCCCGCGGTAGCATCGGTATCCATTGGCACTAAGCTAACTCCAGTATCGCTCAAAACCAATTTGTGGACGTCACTGGAGTGGCCCGTGCCGCGAGACTTAACAACATAAAGCCCGCGAATGCGTCTTTTACCCTCATCTTCTTCCAGTTCTCTCACTACGATCCAAGTGTCGATCAAAGACGAGACGCCGATCTCGCCGCTGGTGTCATTTTGTGAGGTTGAAGAAACAAGACTTGTAAAAAAACCGGTTATGCCATTGGATTTTAGAACATCGATCATACGAGTAAGCATCGATTGAAGCTCAGGTTGGTTCCCCTGTCCAAGGAGACTTGTAAGGGGATCTATGACCACTGCTCTTGGCTTGAACTCTGCAATGATCTTGTATAAATCGAGTAAATGCATCTCTAAACCGAAGAAAGAAGGCCTGGTAGACACAATCTTCAGAAGTCCCCTTCTTATCAGTGGTTCAAGATGAAAACCTATAGACTTCAGGTTTTGAATGAGCTGCCCTGAAGATTCTTCATACGACAAGAACAGACACCGTTCTCCACGCTTGCAGGTTTTGATTGCGAATGCAGCCGCGAGGCTTGTTTTTCCCGTGCCCGCGGTACCTGAAGCGAGTATCGTGCTGCCTCTGGTATACCCCTTACCCGCGAACATTTTATCTAACGATGGAATCCCTGTCGGGATTTTCTCGTTTGTGCCTGGTTGATCGAGTCCCGCGGAAGTGATAGGAATTACTGAAAGCCCGGCACCATCGATTACGAATGGATATTCGTTGGTTCCATGGTTTGAGCCGCGATATTTAATTACACGAATTCTGCGGGTGGAAATTTGCTCCCTGACTCTGTTGTCCAGGAGGATTATGCAATCGGAGATGTACTCCTCCAGGCCGTGGCGAGTATAAGAGCTTTGCGCCGGTTCGCCGGTAACGATCGCCGTAACTTGTTTTTCCTTAAGCCATCGGAAAAGTCTTTTTATCTCTATGCGAAGAATGCCATCATTTGTGACGCCTGCAAAGAGAGATTCAATAGAATCTAAAACCACGCGTTTGGCGCCAATGGAATCAACGGCATTTTCCAGGCGAATGAGCAGCCCTTCAAGATTAAAGTCGATCTCTTGAATGTCTTTGTGCTCCAAAATAATATGCTCTAGCAGAATCTTTTTTTGTGAAACAAGTCCCCGTAAATCCAGGTTGAGAGAAGCCACGTCTTTATACAGTTCATCTTCTGTCTCTTCAAAGGACATGAAGATACCTGGCTCGTTGTAATTGGTCGCGCCATTGATGAGAAAATCAATTCCCAAAAGGGTTTTTCCAGAACCGGCGCTTCCAGAAATTAAAGTTGTTCTATTTTTCGGAAGCCCGCCTTCAGTGATTTGGTCAAAGCCCTTGATGCCGGTGGGGCATTTGTGTATTTGGTTATGATTAAGGGCCTTTGTTTGTTTCGGGGCTTTAGGCATACAACCATCCTTGCTCCCTAAGACTAGCATGAGTTGGCCCTATGGCCCACAAATTGCCTTGGCATTGGGATACGCTTAAAGGGCGAGTCCCAAATACGGTGGCATCCGCCATCGTAGATGTTACCCAGGCAACCATTATGGACGAGAAGCTAGTGCCGAAAGGTATTCTGCCGGACTCCGAAGCCGCGGGCCTCACCGAAGAACTGCCCGGGGAAGAGCGGGCGTCCGGGACAGTCCTCTCTGTGGTCTGCATTGGGGCTTCGGCCGGCGGCCTGGAGGTTTTTCGGCGCCTGCTGGCCGATTTGCCGGCTGACACCGGCTTTGCCATCGTATTCGTTCAACATCTCGATCCAAATCACCACAGCATGCTTCCTGAGATTCTGGCGCGAGCCACCGCCATGCCGGTCGGTGAGGCGGCCGATGGCATGCCGGTGGAAGCCAACCATGTATCGCTGTACGGTCTTCTCCGGGGCGGCCGTTCGTTCCCGGATTTCGAAGTCGAACAGGATTTTCCCGGCGTGGGGCGCAGGAGCCTGGTTCTGGGGGGCTGCCACATCAATCATCACGAGATGATTTTGCTGGCGGTTGACGACATCACCGACCACAAACTGGCCCAGCAGGCCCTCCGCAGGAGTGAGGAGCACCTTCGCCAATCGCAGAAAATGGATGCCGTCGGCAGGCTCGCCGGCGGCATCGCTCACGACTTCAACAATCTGCTCACGGCCATCATCGGCTATAGCGACCTGCTTCACGACAGCCTGGCCGGCAACGAATGGGCCATCGAGCAGGTGCTGGAAATCAAGACCGCGGGCGAACGGGCAGCGTCGCTCACCCAACAGCTACTGGCTTTCAGCCGGCGGCAGATCCTGCAGCCCAAGGTGCTCGACCTGAATGCGATCGTCGCGGACTTCACCAAGATGCTGAGCCGTCTGGTGGGCGAGCGGATCGAGGTCTCCGTCAATTGTGCGCCCGGCCTGTGGCAAGTGAGGGCCGACCCCGCCGAAATCGGACGCGCGATCATGAACCTTTGGTTAAACGCCAGAGATGCCATGCCGCAGGGCGGCACACTCACTGTGGAAACGGCCAACCTGACGCTGGCGGGGACCGATGTTTCCGTGGAAGACCTTTCACCGGGCCGCTATGTGACGATGGCCGTACACGACACCGGGGTAGGGATAGATGCGGAAATGCAAGCCCACATCTTCGAGCCGTTTTTCACGACGAAAGAAGCCGGCAAAGGTACCGGGCTGGGGCTGGCCACCGTACTTGGAATCGTGGAGCAAAGCGGCGGCGTCATTCGTTGCGAATCCGAACCGGGCCGGGGAACGAGCTTCAAAATCTTCCTGCCGGCAGTCGGCGAGGCGCTGGACAAGGGAGCGAGTCCGGCCGGAAGCCTTGGCAAGGCGCCGAGGGGTTCCGAAGTCGTTCTGCTGGTGGAGGACGAAGACGCGGTCCGTAAGCTCGCCCGCATAATTCTGGAAGCGAGCGGGTACGTGGTTCTCGACGCCCGCAACGGGCGCGAAGGTCTGGCGCTGTGCGAAACCCACCACGGCCCAATCGATCTTCTGGTAACGGATGTGATGATGCCGGAACTCGGCGGACGCGAACTGGCGGAAGGCGCCATCAAGCTGCGGCCCGGCCTGAAAGTCATGTTCATGTCCGGCCACACCGAGGATACCGTCCTCAAGGAAGGCGTCCAAAAGGGAACCGCGTTCCTGCAAAAACCCTTTACGCCGGCCAGGCTCGCGCAAAAAGTGCGCGAGACCCTGGATTCAGCCGACAAATCCGCCGGGCAGCCGTAATCCCGGCTGGTTTCGCGGACGGGACTATTCCTTGACTTTATTCCCCACGGCTTCGTGAAACACGCTGGTGAAGAAGTCGCGTGAGGCCGGCGAGCAGCCGATGTGGAGGTTGTCCATGCCTTCTTCCACGAAACCGAGATATCCGTCCCAACCCAGATCGTTGAGTACGAACCGCAGGCATTCCAGCTCCGCGGGCGGCAGCGCCGAGTAGTCGATGTCGAAGACCTGGCCGGAGGAATGGGACAGAACTTCCGGCCGGTTCTTCAGCCGTCCGTATTCCTCGGGCTCCACCAGCGACGTGACATCGAGCGGCTTGAACTTCTCGCCCTTGTGTCCGGTTTCGTCAAAGAGGCGGCGCGTCTCGAAGGCAATGTAAGTGAGGGTGCCGATGGCGGCGGGCGCGGCTTCGCGGAAGTATTCCAGGTTGGCCGGGTCATCGGCCGCGACCTTCAGCATGTAGCCGAAATACTCGGGGCGGTCCAAGGCCCTGGCCAGTTTCTTGCTGGGGTCCACGCGGATGTCGTCGTCGTTGTGGTAGACCAGGTCTTCGCGCTTGAGCCAGACCGCCAGCCTGTGCGGCGCGCGGCCGGCAGCCACGAACTGGCTTTTGTATTCCTGCGCGAGGGAAGCGAATTCCGCGGGGTTGCGGCGGTAGAGCGCCAGCAACTGCTCCGCGCGCTGGACTCTAAACCAGTAGGTGGGGGAGTAGTCGCGCTGCATCTGCTGCTGGATGGCTTCGTAAAGTTCGCGGTTCCAGGCCGGGCTGCTGGAAAAAAACATGCGCGGCACAGTCACCTGGTCCTGGGAAATGCCGCGGGCGCGGCGCGTGAGGTCCTGCATCATGTTCACGCAGCCCTGGCCGCAGTGGTAGGCGAAAATGGCCCAGTCGCGGCCTCCGTATTTCTGCTCCATGCCGGCCAAATATTTGGCGGCGGCGGGAATGGCGCGGTCGGGCGACATGCGGTCGTCACGCACCATCACCTTATAAGGAGTCTTGCGCGTGACCGTGCGGTATGTGGTCTTCCCGGTCTTCTTGCTCTTCACCGGGACTTTTTCGCGGGTCGTTTTATTCCGCGTGGCGTACACCACTCTGAGCCCCATGCTGGCGGCGGTGGCATGCGAGATTTGCATGATGCCCCTGGGGCCGGCCGGACTCTCGGCCTTGGGGTCGCCCCAGCTTTCCAGGTAGGAGATGGCTTCGATCAGCGACGCCGGTATGCCGCTGCGCTCCGATGCCGTACGGAAAAGCGCCTGGAGTTTGGAGTTGGCGGTGATGCGCCTGGCGCCGGGCAGGGCCTGGGCCTCGCGCATAATGCTGAAGGTCTGCGACTGCACCATGTGGTCCGTGCGCACGTCGAGCAGGTCCTGCGAAACGTCGTCGCGGGCGATGCCGATTCCCGATACGCGATGCGCGGGCACAAAATACTCCGGGCTGGCGGACCGGCCCGAGGGTGCCAGGCCCAGTACGAAGAGCAGCGCCAGTTTCATGCCTAAGAACCCGGTTTTCATGTCTGAGAAATAGTGTACCGTTCATGCGAAGGTGAACGGCTCCCTAAATTGGACGTGCGGGAGGAAAAGAACGATACGTCCGATGTGGCACGCGGGGCAAGCGATTAAGACCGCGCGAGGGCGAGAAAGCTAGCCTTGGCCTGCGTCTTGATCAGCCGGAACTCCCCTTCGGTCAAGCCCGTTGCGCGGCAAACCGCGTCTGCCGGTTCCCCATGCGCGTAGAAGCGAACCAGCGCTTGACGGTCTCGTGCCGGGAGCGCCGCAAGGATTTGCCCGACGATTCGTGCGTTCTTCGCCTGCATATACCAGACTCGCCAAACTAGTTGGATTATAGTTTGATTTCAGTTTGATTTCAGTTTTTATTTTAGTTTGAAACAGCGACGAATTCCAATGTTTATTCGTCGTCGTCCTTGAGCTGACGGCCGGCGTCACGCATTCCTTGCACGAACGCTCGTGTCATCTCGACGATTTCCGAACAAGCCTGGCAGCGCGCGAGGTGTGCCTCGTAGACCAACGCCTGGCGCGGGTCCATCCGGTTCATCACGAACTCTTCGGCTGTTTCCATCGGGTCAGCCGAACAAGGCCCAGGAGACATGTTCCCGGAAGTTTCGCAGAATTGGCCGGCAGAAGGCAAGCGCGTTACGTACTGGAATACCCTGGACCGCGTTAAATTATGGGTAAGGGCTCGCTTACCAGCCCGTTTGAGCCATGCGGCGGAGGATTTCGCCGCTGTACTGATTCATGCGCTCGGGTTTGCGGCGCAAGGGGGAGGGAATCACCGCGGCCAGGCGGGCGGCTTGCTCGCGATTCACGCGGGTTGCCGGAATACCGTACCAGGCTTGCGCCGCGGCCTCGGCGCCGTAGATTCCCGGACCCCATTCGATTTCGTTGAGGTACAACTCGAGAATGCGCGGCTTGCTGAGAATCCACTCGGACACGGGCGCCAGCGTGAACTCGACGGCCTTGCGGACCAGCGAGCGGTGGGTGGTGAGGAAGAGGTTCTTGATCAACTGCTGGGTGATAGTGGAGCCGCCGCGGCCCAGACGGCCCTCTTCCAGATCGCGATCCACCAGCCGGTCGACTACCTTCCAATCGATGCCGTGATGCTGGAAGAAACGGCCATCCTCCGCGGCCACCACGGCATGCTGCAATTCCAGAGAAATGCGTTTCAACGGCACGAACCGCTGCCGCTTTTGGTATACCTTGCGATGCAGCCAGGCTTCCAGGCGCCGCTGCACCTGCACGGTTGTGGTTGGCGGGTTAATCCAGCGCAGGGCCACCAGTTCCAGGATGCAGAACGTATCGAAGGCGAAAACCATCGCCGCGGCCAGCGTCAACAGGAATCGCACCGTACCCCGCAGTCTTTTGCCAAAGGCGCGCACGGTACGATGGTAACAACCGGGCTCGATCCCGCTTTAGGTTTTGTGACTAAACCCGACCGCTTTCTTGCGTACGCCGAATCGCACCGCCTCTCCGTGTGCGCCATCTCCGCGTTCATGGTCGCGCTGATCGTTTGGGGCGAATGGGTGCTGCCCAACATATCCATCGGCTTTCTTTACCTGTTTCCCGTGCTGCTCTCGGCGGCCGCGTTGAACGGAACGCAGATCGTTGCCCTGGCGGTTTTCTGCGGTTACCTGCGGGAGGCCTTCGACCCTCTGCACGGGGCTGTGGACGCGGCCGGAGTGCCGTTGCCGGTAGTGCTCAATCCCCTCGATTGGGCCCCTGGCGCCAGCGGGCGCTTGCTGATAGTGACCGCCGGCTTCGCCATGACCGGATTCTTCATCGCCGAATTGAACCAGAGGCGCAGGCTGCTTGAGGAGCATCTCAAGGAACGGGAAGAGCAGAGTCTGCTGCGGCAGGAAGCGGAGCTCCAGGTGCGCATCCTCATTGAGACCAGCCCGCTGGCGATTCTGACGCTGGATCAAGCGGGACGCGTGTTGCTGGCCAACGAATCGGCGCGTGAGCTGCTGGACTTTCAGGAGGAGCCCCTGCAAGGCCAGCAGGTGGAGCAGTACCTGCCGACGCTGTGCCGCATGCTCAAGACTAATCGCTCGGGCAACAACATTCGCACCAGCGTGGAGTGCAAAGGGCAGCGGCGCAACGGCGACGTCTTCCTGGCTCATGTATGGCTTTCCACCTACCGGACTTCGAGCGGCCCCGGACTGGCGGCGGTGATTTGGGACGCGTCCGAGAATCTGCGCGACCGCGAAGGCGCGGGTCTCGATTCCATGATGGCCACGTCGCGGGTCCTGATCGGCGCCATCTCGCACGAGGTACGCAATCTGGCTTCGGCGGCGGCCGCGGCCTATGCCAAGGTGGGCGAGACCTGCCAGGTGGGTTCGAGCGAGCAGTACCACGTGCTGGGAACGCTGATTCACGGTCTGGAGAAGATTGCGTCTTCCGGTTTGCGCGTGGCCTCCAACCGCGAAGCCGTGGTGGCCGATCTGGGCACCGTGCTGGATGAGGCCCGCATCGTGATTGAGCCCGCGCTGCGCGAGGCGGACATCGCTTTAGTCTGGGACATTAAGGGCGGGCTGCCGCTGGTGCAGGCCGACCATCACAGCCTCCTGCAGGTATTTGTGAACCTGGCGCGCAACAGTTGCCAGGCTCTGGAGAACTGCGTCCGGCGCGAAGTCCGAATTTCGGCCGCGCTCGAGAGCGACCTGGTGGTGGTGCGGTTTCGCGATACCGGACCGGGAGTCTCGCACCCGGAGGAATTGTTCCGCCCCTTCCAGGCGGGAGCCCACTCGGTTGGGTTAGGCCTCTACATCTCGCGGGCGATTCTGAAGTCCCACGGCGGAGGGCTGCGCTATGAACCCGAGCCCGCCGGAAGCTGCTTTGCAATAGAGCTCTGGCCCGTGGAGAATGGCACAAAAGAGTGATGCCACAAGAACAACGTACCATCCGGGCTCTGCTGGTCGACGATCATGCCCTGTTCCGTGAGAGTATGTCGCGGGTGCTGGCGGAAGAGCCCGGTTTCGAGATCGACCATTGCGGAAGCATTCGGGAAGCCCTGCCCATCTTGGCCCAGCGGCGGTTCGACCTGGTGCTGCTCGATCACGACCTGGGAAGCGAACGCGCCAGCCAGTTTCTTCCCGCGGCGCGCCAGATCGGATTTGAGGGCCGCGTGCTGGTGGTCACCGCGTGGGTGAGCGACACCGAAGCCCGCCGGCTGATGCGGCAGGGCGTGGCCGGCATTTTCCTCAAAGAGAGGCCGCTCAGCGAACTGATGGAGAGCGTCCGCACGGTGGTGGACGGAGGAACCTGGCTCGACCGCTCATTCGCCAAGATGGAGGAGCCCGCCGCGGCCGGCGGACAAACCAGCGTGCCGGTGTTCAACGAGCGGCAGCGCAGAGTGCTGCGCTTCGTTCTGGAAGGGCTCTCGAACAAAGAAATCGCGTGGCGGCTGCAGATTTCGGAGAGCTACGTCAAAGCTATTTTGCAAAGCCTGTTCGAAAAGACAGGCGTACGCACGCGGGGACAATTGGTGCGTGTAGCCGTGGAACAGTATGAGGACCAGCTTTAAACTTGCAGGATGCGGAAAAGACTTGGTAGAGGCTCACCGGCAGGCGGACCGCCTGCCCCACCAACGCAGAATCAATATTTTACAGGGGTCGGTGGGGCAGGCATTCAGCCCAATGTCACTTGGTTTTCCCAAGATTGCGAATCCTGCACAAATTGTGGGGCGGACCCCCCTGGTCCGCGCGGGTCCCCCTGGACCCGCTTCTCGCCAACGGAATCAGCATCATCCGCCCAGGGCAAGCCGACGAGGGCGTCGGCTGCGGACCAGGGGGTCCGCCCCACAATTAATGCA
>Ga0105857_1000434_pt1 | contig 15919 bp, 15 predicted proteins | sample OrgsoiDNA_201061_FD_89682 | JGI IMG/M metagenome (GOLD analysis project Ga0105857, IMG submission 89682) | Permafrost soil microbial communities from the Arctic, to analyse light accelerated degradation of dissolved organic matter (DOM) -... | ecosystem: Environmental > Terrestrial > Soil >...
ACGATGCATCGCCGATGGTAGTGTGGGGTTTCCCCATGTGAGAGTAGGTCATCGTCAAGATTAAATTCCGAAACCCCTATCTGCGTATGCAGGTAGGGGTTTTGTTTTGCCTGCAGGAAAGTGTCCGAAAACACATAAATAAAAAAGCCCCATCAGAATCTACTGATGGGGCTTTTTAGTATCCCTCAATCGACACCCCCGTCAGCCGCCATTGCCTTCTTCAAACTTGCCAACCGAAGTGGTTACATCGGTCATGCGGCGTCGCCCATTGACCTCATAACTACGTCCGTCACCCTCCAAGTCTGGCTTTCGGAGGGCGAGTTCTGCGAACAGTCCATCTTTGGCGCTATAACTTCCAAACCAATCCGCCAACCTCCCGATATAGCACTGCTCCCCAATCACAACAGGCATATCACCCACAATTTCGATGGTGTAGTGCCCAGGGCCATAACTGTAATAATCACCATCGCCCGGTCCTGCTGGGGGGATAGGGCAAAGGGGACGACTCTGATCACCTACATCCTTGGCTTCAGTTTTACTGACACCAACCAATGCCTTAGTCAGTGCTGTATGCAGCACCGCGTCCAACGTGACGCTAGTGCCTTTGGCATCATCTTTTTGAGTCTTGGGCACAGACAGTTGATAGCGGTAATTGATGCTCACAGTCGGAACCGCGTCAGGAGCCTTAAGAGGATCAAGCAGGTAAACCTGATCAACACCGTAGTAGCTGTTTCGATAAGCGGCATAAACCCGGCCACGAATATTTATCCAATCAACTGACTGGTTCGCACCGCGACCATTAAGGGAAAAAAGCGAGCTTTCAGATTCAGTGTCACCAGCACCTGTCCTTCTGACAAATACGTCTCCAACCCGGTGAAACGTTTCTATGTAAGAAAACAACCCAGTGCCGCCAGAATAGGTGTCGACAACAAGATCCCGCAATCCATCACCGTCCAAGTCCATCAAGGTATAGGAGGTGTTGCCGTTCTCACCCTCGCTCTCAACTTTAGAGCCCGTGAGAGCCTGCCACTCGTCCTGCGTCACGCCTTTGGGAATCGCCTTCGGGAACTGCGGGTCTTCAACAGAGTTTTCATCATCCCTGACATTTGAAAACGTAGTAGTGCCCTTTTTGATCACCAGTGGATCAAGTGCCCGCTCTAACGGAAACTCTGCATCGGTTTTACTGGCTGTCTGAATAGCTTGTTTCAGGTCATCCAGTACCAACCTGTCTATGCCCGCCGGCTGCTGAGCAACCGCTTCATTCGTCTGCTGTTGCAGCGACAGCAGACGTTTCCGATAGCTCTGATCCAGGCAATCAACCTTTTCAGCGCACTGATCGCGCGCCTTTAGCCAAGCGCGCTGAGCGGTTTTCAATTCGGACTTTGAATGAGGAGCCGCATCCATTAACCCTCGGTAAGCCGACCCCATCTGAGTGTCTAGTTCATACAGTCCCGTATCAGCACAGATGGTTTTTTCAACGGCGCTTGCCGCTTTTGTACAGTCCATTCCAGTCGCCAGTGCCTGCTGGGTAACCAACAGAGCACAAGCGGACAACATCCAGCGTCCTTGGGTGTGCACAGTAATAAGACCTTGAGTTCATAAAGTAAGCGACCTTGGCAATCTGTCGCCGTGCAAGTGTGCATTAAGATCAGGCAAATGCACGTTTTCACACTCACCGCTTCAAGGGAAGGCCACCACTGGCCGATAACCCAAACGGTCGTTGTTCTCTTTGCTCGCGGCAACCCGAAAGTATCCTTGCGGGTTGATGCGAAAACGCTTGATAGCCTTTGGCCTCCAGCTATCATCTGCGCGCCAAGAGACAGCGAACTTAAGCGTGTTGGTGTATTTGCCCTTGGGTTGTTCTTCTTAAATTGCCTGGAAATCTTCGATGCTGTCGTATCACCAAAAGAGTTTTCTGATCGTCGATGATTTCTCGGATTTCCGCAGCTCCGTCAGGTCCATGCTGCGGGAGCTGGGCATCAAGGATGTCGACACCGCTGATACCGGTGAACAGGCGCTGCGTATGTGTGCGCAGAAGTCCTACGATTTCATCCTGCAGGATTTTCATCTGGGCGATGGCAAGAAAAACGGTCAGCAGGTGCTTGAAGACCTGATGATCGAGAAGCTGATCAGCCATGAAAGTGTGTTCGTCATGGTCACCGCCGAAACCAGTCAGGCCATGGTGCTCAGCGCCCTGGAGCACGAGCCCGATGCTTACCTGACCAAGCCGTTCAACCGTTCTGGTCTGGCCCAGCGGCTGGAACGGCTGGTGCAGCGAAAGACGTTGCTCAAGCCGATCCTGCAGGCGCTTGACCGGGGTAAACCGGTCGAGGTGCTCAACGCCTGTATCGCCTTGTGCAAGCAAGACATCCGCTACTCGCCGCTGTGCCTGCGTTATCGCGCCGATGCCTTGCGCGACCTGAACCAGAACGAAGCGCTGGAACGTCTTTACGACGGCATCATCGCTGATCGGCCTTTGCCATGGGCGTTTGCCGGGCTGGGCAAGTTGCTGTTCAAGCGCGGCCAGGTTGCCCAGGCCAAAGGCGTCTATGAAAAAGCGCTGAAAGTATTCCCGATGATGCCGGCGCTCTATGACGGCATGGCCGATGTGTTGGTCTCGCAAGGCGATACCAAGGGTGCCCAGCGCGTGTTGGAGGAAGCCATTCGCCTGTCGCCACTGGCGGTCCGCCGGCAAGCGTTGCTGGGTAAACTGGCGATGGCCAACGAAGATTTTGACACCGCCTCTAAAGCCTATCGCCAGGCGGTGGCTCAAGGTGCCCAGTCTCGCTTCAAGGATGCCGAAAGCAACCTTGGCCTGGCCCACGCCTTGATCAGCAAGGGCAGCGAAAAGGGGCTGGACACTCGGACTCGGCTGGAAATCAACACGACCCTCAGTGCTGTGGCCAAGGAGAACCCCTCCGACCCGGGCCTGCAGATTCGTGCACGGCTGATGAAGGCTACCAGCCTGCTGCTCAACGATGCCGAGACCGCCGAGAAGCTCACCGAACAAGCGATGATGCGCCTCGATGGCATGGAGCAATTCATGAGTGCCGAAGCGGCGCTGCTGGTGGCCAAGCAACTGCAAATGCTCGGGCAAGCCACTGCGGGCGCTTCGATGCTTAAAAACTGTGCGGAGATCTACGGTGACGATCCGACAGTGATGCAGGGCATCGCCAAGTTGACTGACGATCCGACTATCCTCAATGCCGGTAACGCCGCCGCCGACCTCAACCGACAGGGCGTGCGGGTGTACAAGACCGGTAACCTGGTGGAAGCACGGGATGTGTTCCGCAAAGCCCTGGCGCTGCAACCGAAGAACATCAGTATTGCGCTGAACATGGCGCAATCGCTGCTGCATGGCACTGACACCAATGTCCCATCGGCGGAACTCGAAGAGTGCCGGACCTGCCTGAAAACGGTCGGCCTGATGCCCGATACCGACACCCGTTTTCCCCGTTATCAGAAGCTGCGAAGCAAGGCGTTTGGCGAATGAACGACAGCGAACAGGCACTCGACTTCTCCACGGTAATTGCCTCTACCGTGCACGACATGAAGAACTCTCTAGCGATGCTGATGCAGGCTCACAGCCAATGGCTGGCGCGCTTGCCCGATCAGCAGCACACCAAGGAACAGGGCGTCATCGACTTCGAGTTCGCCCACCTCAACGGCATGCTGGTGCAGTTGCTCGGGCTCTATAAGCTCGGCGTCAACCAGATGCCATTGCAGCCGGCTTACCATGAGCTGGATGACTTTATTGAAGCGCAACTGGCCGCGCATCAGGAGGTGTTCGCCAGTCGCGGCATCATGGCGACCTACGAAGTGGACCCGCTGAGCCCGTTGGGTTTCTTTGACCGGGAATTGGTTGCTTCGGTGCTGGCCAACAGCATCAACAACGCTATCCGTTACGCACGCGATGCGCTGTTGATCACGGTTAGCGACGAGGCCGGTCAACTGGTGGTGACCATCAACGACGATGGCGAAGGCTATCCGCCCGAGATGATCGAGCGCCAGGACGATTACGTGCAGGGCATCAACCACAGCACCGGCAGCACTGGTCTGGGCCTTTACTTCGCCGGGCGCATCGCTGCGTTGCATCAGCGCAACGGCGTTGGCGGATACACGCGCATCAGCAACGGCGGTCCACTGGGCGGTGGCGTCTTCAGCCTCTACTTGCCCTGATACACGTTCCTGTAGGAGCTGGCGAAGCCTGCGATCTTTTGACTTTTTACAGACAAGATCAAAAGATCGCAGGCTTCGCCAGCTCCTACCGGGGTGTGGGACATCGGTTTGGTTTTTTGTTCGCCAGTGCTTGATATTCCGAACGGGCGGAGCCTATTTTGTACGGGTCGCCGTTCGCGGCTCGCACAACAACAAGGATTGCGTCATGACAACCGATGGCCAGCGTTCACTCGCTCAGCGATTGACGGGCATTGATGAGATTGAGTGTGTTACGCCGGATTTGAACGGCGTACCCAGGGGCAAGGTAATGACTGCCGAGGGTTTCCTGGAAGGGCGGCGGTTGCAGATGGCGCGGGGTGTGCTGCTGCAATGCATCATGGGCGGATATCCGCTGGCGCGTTTTTACGGCAGCGATGATGGCGACTTGGCGCTGGTTGCGGACCCTGCTCAAATCCACCGTTTGCCGTGGAGCAAACAGCCTCGGGCATTCGCCATTTGTGATGCGGATGAACTGACCGGGGAAAGCTCCCGTCTGTCGACCCGCGGCCAACTCAAAGCGGTTATCGCGCGTTACGCCGCACATGGCCTCGCGCCAGTGGTGGCGACCGAACTTGAGTTTTTTGTCTTCGCGCCCAACACCGACCCGACGCAATCGTTCCAGCCGCCCATTGGCCTGGACGGTCGTCGCGAGGACGGTCATTCGGCGTTCAGCGTCAGTTCCAATAACGGTTTGCGACCATTCTTCAGTGAAGTCTACGAATGCATGGCCGCCCTTGGCTTGCCTCGCGATACCTTCATGCACGAGATGGGCGTCAGCCAGTTCGAGATCAACCTGCTGCACGGCGATCCGTTGCTGTTGGCTGACCAGACCTTTTTATTCAAGCACCTGCTCAAAGAAGTTGCGCTCAAGCACGGCTTGACGGTGGTGTGCATGGCCAAGCCGTTGGCGCACACGCCGGGCAGTTCGATGCATATTCACCAAAGTATCGTCGAGATCGGCAGCGGGCGTAACGTGTTCAGCGATGAGGCCGGGCAGCCAACGGCGACCTTCCGTCATTTCATCGGCGGTCAGCAGGCCGGCATGGCCGACTTCACCGCGTTGTTTGCGCCGAACGTGAACTCCTATCAGCGCTTGTGCCACCCGTTTGCTTCGCCGAATAATGCCTGCTGGTCCCACGATAATCGTGCGGCGGGTCTGCGTATTCCGGCCAGTTCGCCGGTGGCCCGTCGGGTCGAGAACCGCTTGCCTGGCGCCGATGCCAATCCGTACCTGGCGATTGCCGCAAGCCTGGCCGCCGGGCTGCACGGCATCGAAAACGAGCTGGAGCCGAGTGAGGCGATTCAGGGCGAATTCGTGGTGCCGGATAATCTTTCGTTGCCATGTACCTTGCACGCTGCCCTTGAACGTCTGAAACGTAGCCAATTGGCGATGGAACTGTTTGGCAAGGAGTTCATCGAAGGCTACATCGCTTCGAAGACCATGGAACTGACCAGCTTCTTTGATGAAATTACTCCCTGGGAACGGCGTGTTTTAGCAGCCCAGGCCTGACGACCCGTCGTCTTCGGGCTATCGTTCTCGCTAGCCCGATACTCACTGCAAGGAGCCGCTCGGAACGCCGATGCGCCAAATCTGGAAATCCTTTCGAGCGCTGTATTTCGCCTCGCTGATGATGTTGATCGGCTCGGGTCTGTTGAGTACTTATCTGGGCTTGCGCCTGGCGGCTGACCATGTCGACAGCTTGTGGGTCGGTGCGTTGATGGCGGCCAACTATTTTGGCCTGGTGCTGGGCGGCAAAATCGGCCACCGGTTGATTGCCCGGGTCGGGCATATTCGCGCCTATGCAGCGTGTGCCGGGATTGTCGGCGCGGCAGTGTTGGGCCATGGCTTGATCAACTGGTTGCCTGCGTGGCTGTTTCTGCGGGTGATCGTGGGTCTTGGCATGATGTGCCAATACATGGTCATCGAGAGCTGGCTCAATGAGCAGGCCGAAGCCAAGCAGCGCGGGTTGGTGTTCAGCGGTTATATGATTGCCTCGTACCTGGGGCTGGTGTTGGGGCAGCTGATTCTGGTTCTGCACCCGGCCTTGGGCCTGGAGCTGCTGATGCTGGTCGCCTTGTGCTTCGCGTTGTGCCTGGTGCCGGTGGCCCTGACCCGACGCATTCACCCGGCGCCTTTGCATCCGGCACCGATGGAGCCGCGGTTCTTCATCAAGCGAGTGCCGCAGTCGTTGAGCACGGTGTTGGGGGCCGGGTTGATCGTCGGTTCGTTCTACGGTCTGGCACCGTTGTATGCCTCGCAACAAGGGCTTTCGACCGAGCAGGTCGGTCTGTTCATGGGTAGCTGCATTTTTGCCGGTCTGGTGGTGCAGTGGCCGTTGGGCTGGTTGTCTGATCGTTATGACCGGGCGTTGCTGATCCGCTGCTTCGCTTTGTGTCTGGCCGTTGCTGCGTTGCCGCTGGCGATCATGACCGAAGTGCCGCTGGAGGTGCTGTTCATCGCCGGGTTCTTCTGTTCGCTGGTGCAGTTTTGCCTGTATCCGTTGGCGGTGGCGTTTTCCAATGACCACGTTGAGGGGGATCGTCGGGTTTCCCTGACAGCGATGCTTTTGGTGACCTACGGCGTCGGAGCCAGTATCGGGCCGCTGGTGGCCGGGGTGCTGATGAAACTGTTCGGCAGCCACATGCTGTATGCCTTCTTCAGCTTCTTTGCGCTGGTGCTGGTGTGGCGGATTCGCCCGAAAGCGGTGACCAACCTGCATCAGGTCGACGATGCGCCACTGCATCACGTGGCCATGCCTGACAGCATGTCGAGTTCACCGCTGGTGGCAGCCCTTGACCCGCGGGTCGATGAGCAAGTGGTGCAGGATCAGATGCAGAACCCGATCGATCCTGAACCGGACCCTGAGCCGAAACCTGAAACCGATCCGTCCCCGGAAGAACCGCACGACCCGGACACAGGTCGCGAACAAAGCTTCACCGAGGCCAGACCTTAATATCCATGCATAAAAAAACGGGCAGTCACCGCAAGGGACTGCCCGTTTTTTATTGAAGCGCAGTGCTTACATGTCGTCTTTGTCGAAGCGCCGGGCTTCGCGCTGAAGCTGATAGACGAAGCGCTCGACCTGCCGTTGCACCAGGCCGCTCATGTTGTGAAAGCGTACGCCGGCGAACGTGGTGGAGATTCTTTCTTCGAAGTGTAAGTAACGCAGTTCAACCGGGGCCGTCATGCTGCCAAAGGGCAGGGCGGCGATGAAGCGGTCATAGACTTGGCCCAGTTGCAGGCTGGAAGTGATATCGCCTTCGAAGCGCAGCTTGCAGCCAGTGGCAGAGATATCCAGCAACTTGCCGTTGATCGGCGACTTGAGTTTTTCACCGCCCAGTTCGACATTAACCAGTTGCGCCAGCTTCAACGCGGCGCGAAAGGCATTGCGACGCTGGTGGTAAACCACCTCGGTCGGCAGCGCGCCCCGATAGCAACGACCACCACCGGACTCGTCGATGGTCAACGGACCGTTGCTTTCCCAGGCAATGCGCACACCGTCGTGGAAGCCTTCGACCCGGAATGGTTCGCCGGCCAACAGGTAGCGTTCACCGTCACGGGGGATCATCTCGTCCAGGGCGATCATGTTGCTGTCACGATCGATGTCCACCAGATAGCTCTGGAAGCGCTGGCTACGTTCGTGGAACGTGATGATCAGCGGATCATGGCTGTCTTGCAGCTGGCGCAGGTTGCCGGAGATTTCCAGGGGTGTGGTGAGCACCTTGGGTGGCTGCGGAGCATCTTCCGCACTTAAGGCATTGAACACGGTTCATCAATCTCCAGACAAAATATGACTACTAGCCGGCATTCTGCCAGCATGTTTCGCGTCTTGATAGGGCGTGCTCATTAGCGGACTCAAGCCTGACTGAGCGGACGAGGCCCGGCCATCTTGGCAGTTGATCCGCGTGCATCATAGAGCGCTGGAGGTTCGCCACCGGTGAGGATTTTCAGCTGATTGGCCGTAGCGGCCTGCTGCATCAGGATCGACTGGCCATTCTTGACGTTGGCAGCCTGGCATTGAGCCAGAAGATCGGTCAGCACATCGCTTTGTTCCAGCAACTGACCGCCAATGCTCGAATGGCTGGCGAGTTGCTCAAGGCCGGCGCGAGTGAGGGGCAGGTTCAGGCTGGCGAGGATTTCGCTGCGCTTGCGGCCATGCTGTTCGAGCAAAATGATCAATGCCTGTTTTTCCGCCAGAATTTCTTCAAGCAGTGGCATGTCGCGACCGTGCAAGGCGAGGGACTCGGTTTGCAATAACGCCAGCAAGCGTTGAGCTGGAGCAAAGTCGTCGGTGATCAGTTGCAGTAGATTAGTGTCGTGCATGGCTGGCCTTGGGTTTTAAGCGTCCAAAAGCCTGGCGCAGGCGATGGCCTAGCGCTGGGCTTCGAAGTTGAGCAGTTTGCTGGCTACACGGTTGCTGTCGACTTTATAGCTGCCATCGGCAATCGCTGCTTTCAACTCGGCCACACGGGCGTTGTCGACGGCAGGCTGATCGCGCAGCTTGTCAGTGACCTTTTGCAACTGTTGAGCCTCATTGCTGAGATGTACCGATTCCCCGCTTGTGACGGTACTGGCCTGTTCGGCCGGGGTAGTCAGCGGTGCGGATTTGCCGGCGTCGGCGGTTTCCTTGGCAACGCTGGTACGTGTACTGCCCGTAAGTGGCGAGGAGCTGTTTAAACGGCTGAAATCGATGACCATGATAAAAAAACCTCTGGGTATTTGGACGCTTGCCATGTTTTCGGCAATCCCTGCGAAAACTTTAGGCTCATTTAAGCAATGAGCCGCATGCGCCAGCACTTGTCCTGCATGGGGCACAGTTTAGGCAACAGCCAGGCGGCGCGCCATAGCTTCACAAAACAGAGAGCCCTACATGGACACTTCCACTTGGCCTGGCGCGGTGACTTGCGCCTTGATGACTCGCATGGAATTGAGGTTTTTTACCCTTATCTGTTCAGCCAGGCCGCCATTGGAGAGCGCTTCGCCCGGCATGCGCACACTGAGCGTACCACTGCGTGCGGTAATCACCACCTGATCACCCTTGCGTACGACTTCCGCCTGTTCGAGATGGACCAGGGTGATGACCTGATCGCCTACCGTTTGTCGGGTAAGTTTCTGTCCGATGGCCTGGTCAACCGAGGTGAAATACCCCTGGTTGATCAAGCTGATGTCGCGCTCGCGTAAAACGACATCGCCCGGTTCGATGATGCCGGCGCGCCTGAGCGGGCGAGTGGTGGTGACGACCTCTCGAAACAGGTGCACTTGAGCGGGTACGAACACGGTCCAGGGGGAGCTGCCCTCGCAACGAACCTTGACTGTAACCCGCCCGATGGGGGTGGCCGGGCTTTCCAGGGAGGCTGTCAATTCCTTGTCGCACATGGGCATGCGCAGTCGCGGATCGAGCTGCTTGACCTCGATTTCGTAGCGACCTTCCGTTTGACTGGTAGCCAGATAGTCCTCTACGGTGAATTCAAGAAAGCCCTGAGTGACGCCGATAAGCATGTCAGGCAAGGTAACCGCATCAGCAACGGCAGGGCTGCCAGGGGTCAACAGGCAAGCAGCCGACATCACGCAAAGCAATTTGCGGTAGTTTGATGTCAGGCGTCGGAAAAATGTCGTTTGATCGTTCATAAGGGTTAAAAAGCAAGCGCCGTGCCGTTTAGTGATGAATGTGCGTCGCAACACAACTTAGCGTTGGTGTAGGAGTCTGGGCATGGCTGGTGTAATGGATTCGGTAAACCAGCGCACGCAACTGGTAGGGCAGAATCGCCTGGAGCTGTTGTTGTTCCGTCTCGACGGCCAGCAACTCTACGGGATCAACGTGTTCAAGGTTCGTGAGGTGCTGCAATGCCCCAAACTGACTCTGATGCCCAAGTCCAGTCCCGTCGTGTGCGGTGTGGCAAATATTCGTGGGGCGACCATCCCGATCCTCGATCTGGCGATGGCGACCGGTGCCGGTGCACTTAAAGATCAAAGCAATCCCTTCGTGATCATCACGGAGTACAACACCAAGACTCAGGGTTTCCTGGTCCGGTCGGTAGAGCGCATCGTCAACATGAACTGGGAGGAGATTCATCCGCCACCCAAGGGCACTGGACGCGATCATTACCTCACGGCTGTGACTCGGGTCGACAATCAGTTAGTCGAAATCATCGATGTCGAGAAAGTCCTGGCGGAGGTTGCGCCGACACCGGAAGCGATTTCGGTGGGGGTGGTCGATGTCGAAACCCAGCACAAGGCCTTGTCCTTGCGAGTGCTGACGGTCGATGACTCGTCGGTGGCGCGCAAGCAGGTGACCCGTTGCCTGCAAACGATCGGTGTCGAAGTGGTGGCGTTGAACGACGGTCGGCAAGCGCTGGAGTACCTGCGCAAGCTGGTCGACGAGGGCAAGAAGCCGGAAGAAGAGTTCCTGATGATGATCTCCGACATCGAGATGCCGGAGATGGACGGGTACACCCTGACGGCCGAGATCCGCAACGACCCTCGCATGCAAAAGCTTCATATCATCCTGCATACTTCGTTGTCGGGTGTGTTCAATCAGGCGATGGTCAAGAAAGTCGGTGCCGATGACTTCCTTGCCAAATTCCGTCCTGATGACCTGGCATCCCGGGTAGTCGACCGGATCAAAGCAGCAGACATCAGCTAGGGGCCTTTTGCCCCTGGCGGTCAACACGATTTAAGAGGCGGTATCTTTGTCTACGGGTAATTTGGATTTCGAACAGTTCCGGGTATTCCTGGAAAAAGCCTGTGGCATTTTGCTCGGTGAAAACAAGCAGTACCTGGTCTCGAGCCGTCTCAACAAACTGATGGAACAGCAGGGCATCAAGTCCCTGGGTGAACTGGTGCAGCGCATCCAGACCCAGCCGCGCAGTGGTTTGCGCGAAATGGTGGTGGATGCCATGACGACCAACGAAACCCTGTGGTTTCGTGACACCTATCCGTTTGAAGTCTTGAAGAACAAGGTGCTGCCCGAAGCAATCAAGGCTGCTCCCGGTCAACGTCTGCGCATCTGGTCGGCGGCTTGCTCGTCGGGTCAGGAACCGTATTCGCTGTCGATGTCCATCGACGAGTTCGAACGGGTCAACATGGGCCAGTTGAAGATGGGCGTGCAGATTGTTGCCACCGACTTGTCCGGCACCATGCTGACCAACTGCAAGACTGGCGAGTACGACAGCCTGGCGATCGGTCGCGGTCTGTCGCCCGAGCGTTTGCAGCGTTACTTCGACCCGAAAGGGCCGGGGCGTTGGGCAATCAAGGCGCCGATCAAGAGTCGGGTGGAGTTTCGCTCGTTCAACCTGCTCGATAGCTACGCAGCGCTGGGCAAGTTCGACATCGTGTTCTGCCGCAACGTACTGATCTACTTCTCCGCCGAGGTGAAGAAAGACATCCTGTTGCGCATTCACAGCACGTTGAAGCCGGGTGGTTACTTGTTCCTGGGCGCTTCTGAAGCGCTGAACGGTTTGCCGGACCATTACCAAATGGTCCAGTGCAGTCCGGGGATCATTTACCAGGCGAAGTGATGCAAAAGCGGCAGGCATAAAAAAACGGGAGTCCTCAAGGGCTCCCTTTTTTATGCCTGCCGCTTTTGCATCACGTAGGAGCTGCCGAAGGCTGCGATCTTTTGATCCTGGTTTTTAAGATCAAGATCAAAAGATCGCAGCCTTCGGCAGCTCCTACAGGGGCCGCGCGCGATTCGGGAAAGCGGCAGAAAAGCGGCAGGCGGCGGAAACCCGTTGCCGCTTTTCTGGCATTGCCGCCTTGCCGATGCCCGCAAAGGCCCGGTTTACGGGCTTTTTTTAATTGGCACGCGGCTTGCTATGTTCACGTTACGAAAAATCAGGTCACCCGAAGGTTTCCCGACATGAGCATCAGCTTCGATAAAGCGCTCGGTATCCACGAACAAGCCCTGGGCTTCCGCGCTCAGCGTGCCGAAGTCCTGGCCAACAACATTGCCAACGCCGACACCCCGAACTACAAGGCTCGGGACCTGGATTTCTCCAAGGTGCTTGCCGCACAGAACGAGAAAACCAAGAACGGCACTTTCGCCTTGAACATGACGAACAGCCGTCATATCGAAGCCGAAGGCCTGGGCAATGGTGACGAGTCGCTGCTGTATCGCACGCCGATGCAACCGTCGATCGACCAGAACACCGTGGACGCCCAACTGGAACAATCCAACTACGCGGAAAACGCGGTGGGCTTCCAGGCCAGCTTCACCCTGCTCAACAGCAAATTCAAAGGGCTGGTTTCAGCCCTGCGTGGAGAGTAAGTCATGTCTCTTGCCAGTGTTTTCAACATTGCCGGTAGCGGCATGAGTGCCCAGACCACTCGCCTGAACACCGTTGCCTCGAACATCGCCAACGCCGAAACCGTCTCGTCGAGCATCGACCAGACCTATCGTGCCCGTCACCCGGTATTCGCCACCATGTTCCAGGGCGGCCAGAACGGCGGCAGCGATTCGCTGTTCCAGAGCCAGGACGCCGCCGGTCAAGGCGTGCAAGTGCTGGGCGTGGTCGAAGACCAGAGCAATCTTGAAGCGCGCTACGAGCCGAACCATCCGGCCGCCGACGCCAAGGGCTACGTCTACTACCCGAACGTCAACGTCGTCGAAGAAATGGCTGACATGATTTCCGCGAGCCGTTCGTTCCAGACCAACGCGGAAATGATGAACACCGCCAAAACCATGATGCAGAAGGTCCTGACCCTCGGTCAGTGATAAGGGGCGACTCAGATGAGTGTTACCGATACCACCAGCAGCCTCAGCATGAACGATATTCTGGCCAACTCCTCGGTGACGGCCAACAGCTCCACCGCGAATAGCCTTGGCTCTTTGGCCGGCGCCGCGACCGGCGGCCAGACACTGGGCAAGGACGCGTTCCTGCAATTGCTGGTGACCCAACTCAAAAACCAGAACCCGCTGGACCCGCAGGACAACAGTGCGTTCGTCGCCCAGTTGGCCCAGTTCAGCAGCCTGGAAGGCATCACCACGCTGAACAGCACGGTCAGCTCGATTGCCAGCAACTTCAGCTCTTCGCAAGCGTTGCAGGCTTCGTCGTTGGTCGGTCGTTCGGTGATCGTGCAGACCAACTCGCTGCAGGTTGATGATCCGACCAAAGTGGTTAACGGTTCGGTGAACCTGACGTCGTCCATCGCCAGCGGCACTGTGACCATTTCCGACAGCACGGGCAAAGCGGTCAGAACCATTGATCTGGGCACTCAGGCGGCAGGTAGTGCTGCCTTCACGTGGGATGGCAAGGATTCGAGCGGCACCACTGTTCCGGTTGGCACTTACACCGTTAAAGCCAGTGCGCCAATCAACGGCACGGCGACGGACCTGGCGGTTTACCTGCCGGCCACCGTTAACAGCGTGACCCTGAGCCAGACTGGCGGCGAGTTGACGCTCAACCTTGCAGGCCTGGGCCCAGTCGCCCTGTCCAAAGTTCAAACCATTGGTATATAGAGCCGACTAACCGGCACAAAGGAGTGGAATATGTCTTTCAATATCGGCCTTAGCGGTCTCTATGCAGCCAATAAACAACTGGATGTAACCGGTAACAACATCGCCAACGTCGCGACCACCGGTTTCAAATCCTCCCGTACCGAATTCGAAGACGTCTACTCGGCGACCAAGCTCGGCAGCGGCAGTCAGGTCGTCGGTAGCGGCGTGCGCCTGGCCAACGTGTCCCAGCAGTTCACCCAGGGTGATATCAACAACACCGGTAACGTGTTGGACATGGGCATCAACGGCTCGGGTTTCTTCACCCTGAGCAACAACGGTTCGACGACCTACACTCGTGCCGGTACGTTCAAGGTCAACAGCGACGGTTTCATCACCAACACCGACTACACCTCGCGTCTGCAAGGTTACGGTGTGGATGCCAATGGCAAAATCATCAACGGCGTGTTGACCGACCTGAAAATCGACACCTCGAACCTGGCGCCGAAGACTACTTCGTTGGTGAGTTCGACGATTAACTTGAATTCCACGTCCTTGCCGGTTGATAACACGGTGGCCACTGGGGTTCCATTCGACCCGACCAAGACGGCGTCCTACACCAAATCGTTCACCACCCCGATCTATGACAGCCAGGGCAACATGCACCCCATGGATCAGTACTTCGTGAAAACCGGTTCCAATACCTGGAAGGTTTACACCCTGGTGGACGGTCGTAACCCGGATGCTACTGGCAGTGATCCAACCAATGCCGCCACCCCTCCGGTAGCCTCGACACTGACATTCGACACCAATGGCAAGTTGACTCAGGTGAGCACTCCTAACCCGGCGGGCGGTCCAGCTATCATCAGCAGTGACTTGAAAATGACTGGCTGGGTGCCCGGTACCGTCACCGCGGGTCTCTGGACCGCTAACGGCGCCGGGGCTAGTCCGACGGTGACCATTTCCTTGGCCAGTACCTCTCAGTACAACGCTGACACCGCGCGTTCGATTCCGACTCAGGACGGTTACGCCACTGGCCAGATCACCAACCTGACCATCGACGGCACCGGCACCCTGTTCGCCAACTTCAGCAACAACCAAAGCAAGGCCATCGGCCAGGTTGCGCTGGCCAGCTTCACCAACGAACAAGGCCTGCAAGCGGTCGGCGGCACCAGCTGGAAAGAAACCTTCGCTTCAGGGATCCCAGGCTACGACGCTCCGGAAACCGGGACTTTGGGTTCGATTGCTTCCAACTCCCTGGAAGAGTCCAACGTCAACCTGACCAACGAACTGGTCAACCTGATCAAGGCCCAGAGCAACTACCAGGCGAACGCCAAGACCATCTCCACCCAGAGCACCATCATGCAGACCATCATTCAGATGACCTGATGTGATTCGTACGCTCCACTAAAACCGACGCCTCAGGGCGTCGGTTTTTTTATACCTGCTATTTGTTGTTCGTTCAGCAATTGTTCAGATTTCTACCGTTCGTCGGGCTTTGTGGTGCACAATTTGCACTCTTTCGGCGCAAGAGCCTGCGCGTCAAAATATCCGACACTTAGGCTTATCGAGTTAGAGCAGAGTTCGGCTGCATGGACGCCGCAAAAATCCCAAGGATGGAATGCCGTGAAGAATCACAAGGCCGTCAGCACGCTCATCGCGGCTCGCCTATTCGAAGTCGATGATCGGGCCAGACTCGGTCAGCTCCGTCCAGCACTGGCGGCGTCAAAGTTACTGATGTTCAGATCAGCGACAGAAACCTCTTCAAATTCATTGGAATCACCTCGCCCATTGCCGCACCGGTGCAGCAACGACGGTGCACCTGTGCCCGGTGATTTATTCAATTATGCCAATCGTTACAGCTCAACAACAGACGACGGTCGGGCTGTCCTGCTTGCACAAGCCTATCCGTGATTAAGCCCTGCGTGCATTCAGAGAGAGGTCAAAACCCCCGAAGCACTTAGCGTTTCAACGTAGTTTCCAACACCCACTCACACAAGGAAGATGTCATGGCGGTAATCAACGGGACCAACGGTGCAGATACACTGGTCGGCACTGCAGGGGACGATCAAATACGCGGTTTGGCGGGGGACGATGTGTTAAATGGTGGGGACGGCAATGACCTCCTCATCGGCGGCGGCGGAGCCGACCAACTGATCGGCGGCGCTGGTTTCGATATTGCCAGTTACGAAGACGTGCCCAGTACCGTTTATGCGGTAAGCCTTAACCTGAAGACCGGTGTTCACACCGGGTATGCGGCGGGCGAT